>Ga0209542_10014750_pt1 | contig 13237 bp, 16 predicted proteins | sample RifCSPhighO2_01_FD_184028 | JGI IMG/M metagenome (GOLD analysis project Ga0209542, IMG submission 184028) | Soil microbial communities from Rifle, Colorado - Rifle CSP2_plank highO2_0.1 (SPAdes) (version 2) | ecosystem: Environmental > Terrestrial > Deep subsurface > Rock core/Sediment ... | reverse complement strand
TGTGTTTGCGAAAACCCACTCCGATGCTTATTGTGGGATCGGGGATTCATGCATTGGGGATGAATTGAGAACAATGTACATAATCGAGCAAATTTTGATTAGCAGAAACGAAATTACCGAGCATGAAAAAGACGTGATGACCGATAAGATAAATTATTTGATAAGATATTAGGTATGAACAGTAGAGTTGTGTTTTCGGGGATACAACCGAGCGGGAGATTGCATATCGGGAATTACCTGGGAGCGATGCGGCAGTGGGCGGCGGGACAGAACCCTTCGGCAAGCTCAGGGCAAGATATATTTTGCATTGTGGATATGCACGCGATTACTGTGCCGCAGGATCCGGCGGTGCTGCGGGAGAAGACGCTGGAGGTGGCAGGTTTGATTGTGGCGGCGGGAGTGGATCCTGACAAATCACTACTTTTTATCCAGTCGCATAATCCGGACCACGCCAACCTAGGATGGATATTGAACTGTTATTTGTCTATGGGACAAATGAATAGGATGACGCAGTTTAAAGAAAAAAGCGAAAAGAAGGATTTTGTGAGTGTGGGGTTGTTTGATTACCCGGCGCTGATGGCTGCGGATATATTGCTGTATGACACGACGGAAGTGCCGGTGGGGGATGACCAGAAACAGCACGTGGAGTTGACGCGGGACGTGGCGGAAAGGTTTAACGGAAAATATGGGGAGACGTTTGTGCTGCCGAGGCCGGTAGTGCCAAAAGTCGGGGGACGGGTGATGAGTTTGACCGACCCGACTAAAAAGATGAGCAAAAGCGACAGTGATTCGATGGGGGCGGTCGGATTGCTGGATAGCAAGGAGGAGATTGAAAAAAAGATTATGGCGGCGGTAACGGACAGCGGACGGGAGGTAAAATATGACCCAGCCAGGCCGGGAATATATAACCTGGTGGAAATTTACTCATTGGTTACGGGAAAGAGTCCGCAAGAAACGGAGAACGAGTTTTCCGGGAAGGGGTATGGTGATTTTAAAAAAGCAGTATCGGAAATGACAGTGAACTTTTTATCGGGCCTACAGGAGAGATATCGGGATTTACGAAATTCGGGGAAATTGGAAAAGGTTCTGGAGGAAGGGGCGAAGAAATCCTATGAAATATCACACAAGAAATTACTTGATGTCTATAAGAAAATAGGGTTTATTGCTTAAAACTGATTGTTCATTCTTTTGCTTGTCCAAAAGAATGAACCAAGAAAAAGACCCCCTCAGGCTCGCTGCAAACACTTCACGAATTTGACTATCTTCGGAGTTTGTATTACGTCCTTAGCAAGCAAGGTGATTCGCTCGTGTTTGCGACGCTCCCGCTTCGGGTTTAAAATACGGGGATGACTTTGGACGAATTTAAGCGGGTGGAGATGAGGGTGGGGTTGGTTGTGGAGGCTATAGATCAGCCGGGGAGTGAAAAATTAATTAGGTTAAAAGTTGATTTTGGTCCTACTTCGCCGGAGGCTTCGAAGGATTTGCGAATTATTTTTACGGCGGTGAGGCCGTATGGGTATACCCCGGATTATTTTTTAAACAAAAAAATTTATTTTCGTGACGAATCTGGACTATAAAAAAATCATGGGTGAGGAGTCGCAGGGGATGATATTGGCCGTCGATTCTGAAGACAAACCTCTGTTTATTTCGGCAGAGGGGTTGCCAGTGGGTGCTAGAGTAAAGTAGTTATGGCTGGTGCGATGGAACAATCAGTTGTTTTACGATCTGATTCTCGGGGGGAGAGGTTGCAGAAGCAGGAAAATTTGACTGTGAAATTGGCAGAGGTTATTTTGGATTCGACCAAGTGTTGGGGACTTGTACCATCAAGGAGAACCAATGAAGCTGGGAAAAATTACACTGTTGTAGGAGGAGCAATTGTGGCACTCGACGAGTGGGCAAGGGCAAAAAATAGCGACATGTTTGATCTGACCGAATCACTGGTGCCAGAAGGTTGGCTGCGGATGAAGGCTCTTGATTCTTTGAATCTTGCTCAAGCGGTATTTGGGGTTGAACACCCGGATATTGAGGTGATTCCCCTTGGTACTGATGGCGCTGGTGCATCCTATTGGAGACAAAAAATGTCGAATACTGGCGCAAACGAGAAATTAGTTGAGGTTCTGAAGACTAAGTTTAGTAGTAGCGGTATGAGCGAGGTTAAGCGAGAACGAGATGGGGTGTGTGAGTTTGTATGCCCGACGGTTCTTGCGGGGGTAGTGGCTGAAGTGAAAACGCGGGTACTGGAAGACTTTTTGGAAAAATTGAACGCCGGAAAAGGAACTGTGGTTTTTGAATATGTTAGGCTGAAGTTCACTCCCGAGGCTTTGGGGAGAGTGCAGCCGTTACCCGAAAAGATGAAAGGGAAGCTAACAAAAGGGTGGGATTTTAGATTTGAAGGGACTGCGGCGGTTTTTTCGGATACTGAGGATCCATTGGGGTATTTGAGAGTCTTGGGTGTACCACCGGATACTTCTAAAGAAGGAATGGGGTTAGAGATTAAGAGGGCGTACAGGAAATTAGCAAAGGAGCTGCATCCTGATTTGGGGCATAGGGATGAGACCAGCCAGGAGAGGTTGAGGAAGGTAATAAAAGCCTACGAATTTTTATCTGACCCACAAAACCTGAGGCAATATGGAAGTAGGAGGTGATAAGCCGGTTTTTGTGATTCCGGCGGAAGATGTTCAAGTAGGAGCTAAGGTGAGATAACAATTTTGTTCATTCTTTGTTCCGCCAAAGAACGAACCAAGAAAGGCGGCCGCAAGGCTCGCTGCAAACACTTCGCAAAGATGCCATGTTCAGGGTTTGGATTACGCCCTCACCAAGTATTGTGCTTTGCTCGTGTTCGCGACGCTCCCGCTTGCGGGTAGGTTTTCGAAAAGAACAGGTGCCTGCCTAGACCACCTTCCAGGTGGAAAGCTATTCTGTGTCGGTCGGGGAATTTCTAGTGAGATGTTTAGCTAGTTGGCTCCAAACAGCGTCAAATTTTTCGTCATGAAGATGTCTGTTGTTTAGTAATCGGGACTCGACGGCATATTTAAGTGACGAGGACGCTTCTGCTAAGATGTTTCTTTCGTATTCGTTGTCTTTTGTGACTTGGAGAGGAGTTTCGAATTTCCCGACGTTTGCTAAGATATTGGCTGCATGAGCAAGGCTGACCAAATGAAGAAATTCCTCTTTGTCATGTTTAAGTGAAGTTTCGAATCCTAGTGGGAGGGATTCGAAACTTGCGATTGTTTTATTTACCCTTCCGGCCATGTACCTGGTGGCGTAGAGCGTTAGCTCGTACACGTCACCATTTGTGACCCTTTCGCCTTTTTCAACCTTTTCTTCCAGCTTGTCCCATTTCTGGTTCATTTGCCTGGCCCCGTGAGACTCTTCGTAAGTGGCTTCTCTGATGTTGGCTTCTGGTGTTCGGCGATCAATGCCCATTTCAAGTTTGAAGTTTAGTTGTTGTTGTTGTCAAGGTCAGGGGACTGGAGCCCGCCGAGTGTTGTACAAACTTGATATAACGTACAAGAGTGATATAATGGATTTATGAAAACAGTGTATTCGGTGGCAGATGCCAGGGATAATTTTGCCGAGATTCTTAACGTGGTCGCTTATTCGGGGAGTACTGTAATAGTGGAGAAATATGGAAAACCTTTGGTAAAGGTGGTGAAGGTTGATAAGCTTGATAGCCGGAAGGTAGCTTTGAAGAAATATTTAGGAATTTGGAAGGACAAGAAGTGGGCGGCTAAAGTGGGAAGGCCGTCCAGATATTTTAGGAAGAGAGACTATTGGTCATGAACTACTTGCTAGATACGGATATAGTAGTAAGTTTTTTGAGGGGAAAACGGAAAGTGGGGGAGATGTTGGATAAGCTTGGGGACGAGTCGGAAATTTCGATTAGCATTATTACTTACGGGGAATTGGTATATGGAGCTAATAAAGCTGAAGATTATGAGACGGAAATGGACAAACTGGAAGGGCTTTTGCAGGGAGCCAGAATTGGAATTACAAAGATGACAGAGGCCACTATGTTGATTTATGGGAGAGTTAGGAAACAGTTGGAGAGAAAAGGACAAAGAGTTGACGATTTTGATCTGTTAATAGGGGCGAATGCTATTGAAAACGAATTGTTTTTGGTGACTGATAATGAAAAACACTTTGCCAGGTTTCCAGGTTTGAAAGTGTATGGGGGAGATAAGGTGTCTGCCTAGGCCACCTTCCAGGTGGCAAGTTAAGAGTGAAGAGTTTTCGGGAGATTTGTTAGTCGATCACATGCAGCGGCTGTGGCTTGGAGAGAATATAGTTCACGGAGGAGCTGAAGAGGAACAGGTTGACCTACGTATTGTAAGACGTCGATTTTTTCCCCAAGTTCGATAGCCCTTAATAAGGCTTGGCCTCGGAGATTAGAGAGAGGGGCTAATTCTGCTGGCATGGGAGCCGTGTGGCAATGTTACTGATTGAGGTTGTTGTTGTCAAGAAAGCGGGGTAAAATAGCGCAGCTATGGCGGATGACAAATTGAAGTTGCCTGAATTACCAAAGAAAAATGGTAATGGGAAGAATGGAAAGAAGGGGCCGATTAAGGGACTGATGATCCAGATGCAGTTTGATTTCCAGAAGCTGATCTGGCTGGCGGTAGTAATACTCATGGGCCTTTCACTTCTGGAACTGTGGAACAGCGGGCAAAACGTAGGGAAAGAGGTGCAGATTTCGCAGGCGCTGGCTGATATCAAAGACGGCAAGGTGGACAAGGTGGATGTGTATTCGGAGCGATTGGTGCTGAAATATAAGAGCGGGGAGGAAATGATCAGCCGGAAGGAGCCGAATGAAAGCATGACGGAGATACTGGACCGGGCGAAGATCGACCCGACCAAAATCATGTATGAGATAAAAGACCAGACGGTCGGGCAGATGATCGCGGCGGTACTCCCGTCGCTCATCGGAACCGGGGTGGTACTTTTGGTACTGCTATATATGTTCCGGCAAGCGCGGGGGGCGCAGGACAGCCTGTTTTCTTTCGGACAATCCAAGGCGAAATTGTTTGACAAAGGCAAACCATCCGTCAAGTTTGCAGACGTGGCGGGAGTGGATGAGGCGAAGAAGGAATTGGAAGAGGTAGTGGACTTTTTGAAAAGCCCGGCCAAGTACAAGGCGGTGGGGGCGAGAACGCCGAAAGGGGCTTTATTAGTGGGTCCAAGCGGTGTGGGAAAAACGTTGTTGGCGAAGGCGGTGGCCGGAGAAGCCAGTGTGCCGTTTTATTCAATGGCCGGGTCGGAATTTATGGAGATGCTGGTCGGAGTTGGGTCGGCGCGGGTGCGGGATTTGTTTGCCACGGCGAAAAAAACCGCGCCGTCGATTATTTTTATAGATGAAATCGACGCCATTGGGCGGCAAAGGGGACTTGGAATTGTGGGTGGACACGATGAGCGAGAACAAACATTAAATCAAATTCTTGTGGAAATGGACGGGTTTACGACTAATGACAACGTGGTAGTTTTGGCGGCGACTAACAGGGGGGACCTGCTGGATCCGGCGCTTTTACGGCCGGGAAGGTTTGACCGGAGGGTTGTAGTTGACATGCCGGACATCGAGGGCCGCAAAGCCATCCTGGGTATTTACGCCAAAAATAAGCCGTTTTCCAAAGATGTGAATTGGGAGGGTGTAGCCAGAAGAACGGTCGGCTTTTCCGGAGCGGATCTGGAAAATATGCTGAACGAAGCGGCAATTTTAGTTGCCCGGGATGACCACAAGGAGATAAATATGAAGGATATTGAAGAGGCGGCAACTAAGGTCAAACTGGGGCCGCAGAAAAAACGGATGCAGTCGGAGCTGGACCGGAAGATGACGGCGTACCATGAAGTGGGACACGCGATCGCGGCGTGGGCGCAAAAAGAACTGACCGACCCGGTGCATAGAATTTCCATAGTTTCCAGGGGAGTAACTTTGGGGCATACGCTGGTTCCGCCAATGACGGATCGAACACATGAAACAAAGAAGAGACTGATTGCCCAGATTGCTATGATGCTGGGGGGAAGAGCCGCTGAAGAGCTGGTGTTTGACGAAATGACGACGGGGGCGGCGTCGGATATTGATCGAGCCACCGAAGTGGCCCGGAATATGGTGATGGAGTACGGGATGAGCGAGCTGGGGCCGATCAATTACGGACCAAGGCAGGATATGGTGGAGTGGGGGCGGATGTATTATGAGCAGACACAGATCAGCCAGGATATGCAGGCTAAAATTGACCTTGAAGTCAAAAGGCTCGTTGATAATGGTTACGCTGAAGCCGTAAAGATACTCAAGAAATTTAGAAAGAAATTAGACGAGGTATCAACGAAACTGCTAGAAATAGAAAACATGGATGGGGATGAATTTGAGAAGATAATGAAATCGTAAAGCTGCGCGGATTCGGTATTGCGACTGCGACGTGCTCGACTCCCGTTCGACAAGCTCACGGGGTCCGGCTGCGCGCGTCGTTCGCAACACCTCCATCTGCTCGCTTTTGGGGTAAAATGAGGGCATGGGAACTTTGAGGGAAGATAAAGAGAACGGGTGGCTAATTTATTCTTCATGGAGAGTTGGTCCGAGTAGATGTCCGGCACTGAATAAGGATGTTTATTTCACCCTGAAAGGATGGAATCACTTGATCCGTCCCGGAGGAATGAATTGGAAGCAATGATGCCAATAAAGGAAAAGAGCCTAGGTGTTTATAAGAAGGTTAGAGTGATTTTGTACGAAGATAAGGCGGGAGTGATTAAATTTTTATCGGTGATGCCTAGGAAGCAGAAGTAAAATGGGGTTCCTCACCGCTTCGGCTTATTGGGCGTTTGCGGTTATGAAGGGTAAAAACCCTTTAACCCCATTGATATATTACCACTCGAATAAAAAATGAGCAAGTTACTGATATTAGACGGGAACTCGGTTCTGCACAGGGCGTATTATGCCCTGCCGGACTGGAGGAACAGAAGCGGGGAGGCGACCGCGGGAGTGTACGGATTTTTGTCGATGCTTTTAAAAGCCATTGAGGAACTGAAACCCACACATTTGGCAATCGTATTTGATACGCCGCAACCGACTTTCCGGCATACGATGTACGTTGGGTATCAGACGAACAGGGAAAAAGACAGGCAGATAAGCGAGGACATCTGGGGACAAGTTGAGAAGCTGAAAGTAGTTTTTGAAAAGATGGGGGTACCGGTATTTGCCGTACCGGGTTTTGAGGCGGATGATGTAATCGGGGCAATTAGCGTTCAGTCACTAGCGTCTAGCGTTCAGGAAGTAATAATAATTACCGGGGATAGGGATTTGATGCAGCTAGTTGATGACAGGGTGAAGTTGTATATGCCGCAGAAAGGATTGTCTGACGGGATAATTATTGATAGAGAAAAAGTTAAAGAACGTTTGGGGGTGTGGCCGGAACAGGTTATTGATTATAAAGCTCTAGTTGGAGATTCTTCAGACAATTATCCAGGAGTGACAGGGATAGGTCCTAAGACTGCAGTAAAATTGCTTGAGGAATTTAAGACATTTGAAAACGTGGTGAAAAAATCGGGAAACCAGAAAGTAATTGATGGTTATGAAGGAGGAGAGTTGTCGAAAAGGTTGGCTACTATAAAAACTGATGCCCCCGTGACTTTTGATAGTGCTAAGAGTGAAGTGCCAAGCACTAATAAAATTACCGAAGTTTTTAAAGAATTGGGATATAAAAGCCTGATGAAAAGAGCGGGCGGGGACGGTGAAGTTAATCAAATTGGTCTCTTTGATAAATGAAAGTAGCTCTGGTCCATGATTATCTGAAGGAAATCGGTGGGGCGGAGAGGGTGTTAGTTGCGCTGCATGAGATGTTTCCCGAGGCGCCGGTGTATACGGCGTATAAGTTTCCGAAATATTGGGGGCATTTCAGGGAACTCTGGGGACTCTGGGATATCAGGGAGAGTTGGGGGAGATACTTGCCGTTTAAAACAAAGTTATTAAGTTACTACACGATTATTTCACCGTTGTTTTTTGCCAAGATGGATTTGTCCGGATATGACCTCGTCATAATTTCGGCTACCGGGGGGTATTTTCCAAACGGAGTAAAAACGGGACCGAAGACAAAAGTGGTTACGTATTGCCACACTCCGCCCCGATTTTTGTACGGATACGAGACGGCGACACAAGCCAGGTATAAGTGGTATTGGAAGGTGCAATCAGCCATCGCCAACCATATTTTGCGGATGATTGATTTCCGGTGGGCGCAGAGACCAAGTGTATTTATTGCCAATTCAAAAAACGTGGCAAACCGAATCCGAAAGTTTTACAGGAGAGAAGCAGTGGTCGTGTATCCGCCGATTAGCGTTCAGAAACTAGCGTCTAGCGTTCAGAATAAAAATTACTATTTAATTATTTCCAGAATAGTCGGGACTAAAAATATTGAGCTGGCAGTAGATGCCGCTAATAAATATAAATTTAAATTGAAAGTTGCCGGGAAAGTGATTGGGAGTTTGCCGAATTTTGAAGGTGTTGAATATCTGGGAGAGGTGAGCGAGGAGGAAAAATATAGATTGATGGCCGGAGCGAAGGCGTTTTTGGCGTTATCAAAAGACGAGGACTTTGGAATAACGCCGGTGGAATCGATGATGTGCGGAACACCAGTAATAGCTTTCGACGGCGGTGGATATAGGGAGACAATAATTAATGGGGAAACCGGAGTGTTTTTTGACGAATTGACACCGGAGGGAGTGATCGGGGCGATCAGGGAACTCGGGGAGATCAGGTGGGACCGAAAGAAGATAATTAAACATGCGGGGAGGTTTTCGAAGGACAGGTTTAAAAAAGAAATATTAGAGGTAGTGAAAAAATATGCCTGAATTGCCGGAGATTGAAACGGTTAGACTGCAACTTGAAAAAGTGCTGCCCGGGCAAACCAGTACTAAGTGCGAAGTACTAAGTACTAAGATAGTGAGGGGAAGTATTGACAAAATAGTTGGGAAAAAAGTATTGGGAGTGGAGAGAAAGGGAAAAGTTTTACTTATTGATTTTGGGCCTGAATTGCAGTTGGGGTTTCACTTTAAAATGACGGGGCAATTAATATACGAAGAAGACGGCAAGAGAGTGGTGGGTGGGCATCCGACGGAGGATTTTTTGAACAAGATGCCCAGCGGGCACACGAGAGTGATTTTTGAGTTTGACCGGGGCACTTTATTTTTTAATGATCAACGTTTATTCGGATGGATCGAGATAAATCCGAAATTCGTAGACAAACTTGGCCCCGAGCCGTTTCAGATGTCAGCGGATCAGTTTATCAGTTCGGTTAGGAAAAGAAAGAAGCCGATAAAGCTGGTGCTGATGGAGCAGGGTGTCATTTCCGGAGTGGGAAATATTTATGCCAACGACGCGTGCTGGGAGGCGAAAGTGAACCCGAGGAGGCTGGCGAATACGCTGACTGCCAAGCAATACCATGACTTGTTTGAGGGGCTGATTAAAGTCCTGAAAGAAGGCATTAAATACGGCGGAGCGACAGCGGCAGATGCCAAGTATATCGATTTGCACGGGTTGGGGGGACATTACCAGGACCATTTCCGGGTATATGACCGGGAGGGGGAAGAGTGTTTGAGGGGCGACGGAATTGTCCACAAGTTTGTGCTGGGCGGGAGAGGGACGTATTTTTGTTCCAAATGCCAGACGTAATTATGTTTGAAGGGATAAGGAAGAGGACTTTGGAAAGGTGCGTTTTGAGGATGAAAACGGGTGAGGAAGTAATCGTGGATGGGGAGATACGGGACAGGGCGGTATGGGCGGCAGATGTATACGCGGCGGGGCCGGCGGCGGCTAAGTTTTTTGGTAAGAAGGGTTTGGGCTGGTGGAGGAACTCGCTTCTTGCCCTTGCAAAAAGACAATATCCCGACGGGAAGCTACCGGCGTGCGTCGACCTGAACGGGAAGTATAGAATTTTGAGCCGTTGGTTTGACAGTTACGGACTGTATTGGATATTAAGCGCAAGAGAATATTTAAAGAAAACGAGAGATCCGGGTTTTGAAGAAGTTTTTTTGGGAGTCGCGGAGAAAGCTGGCAGATATTATTCGACAGACGGATTGTATCGGGCCGGAATGATCGATTTGCATTGGAACTGGACCATTTTGCGGCCGCGGATCAATGTAGAAAATAACGCCTTGTTTTACGCGGTAACCAAAAAAGAGGGTTTTAGGGAATTGTTTTGGCGGAAATTTTTTAACCAGAAGTCGGGATTGTTGAAGGAACCAGGGAGCAAAGCGGTGTTTTTGGACGGGAACTGCCTGGCGGTAATGTATGATTTGGTTCCGAAAGGAAAAATGAAAAAATTTATTTTGGCCCTTAGGCGATTTGAAACGCCGCTCGGGCCCAGATCGTACATCGGAAATGCGAAGAGTGTTGTAGGCTGGCACAAAGATCTGATCTGTCCGTTTACGGCTTACTTGTATGTCCGGGCTTTGATGAAAGAGGGTGATGAGGTGGGTGCAAAGAGAGTGTTTGAGGTTACCATGAGGGCAGGTGAATGGGAGACAATGCCGGAATTTTGGAAGACTGACGGGAGAATTTGGCCCGGGACTAGTTTGTGCCACTCGTGGGGAACGTTCGGAGGAAGCGGAGGTATTTTTTGAGCCGGGTTTGGATATTTAACCGGGGAACGCGGGGAACTTTGCCGCCCATGGGGTAGTCGAATATCTTTTCGGTGATGGGGCCTTCGAAGAATATTTTGGCCGTGGCGAAGGCGTATTTTTTGACGAGATTGAACGTGCCCTCGCGGCGGAAGCGGCGGAAAGAAACGGTGACTTTGGGGTTTTTGAGGACCTGCAGATGGACTCCGGTCTGGTACAGGCGGCGGGCGAGGTCGTGGTCTTCGGCCAGTTTGACTTTTTCGTCGAAACCGTTGACTTTGTCAAACACCGTTTTTTTGAGGACGATGGTCCAGCCGGCGACCAGGGGCTGGGGAGTGTCCTTGGCGATATCCATGCTGATGTTGGCGAAGGTGGCGATAAGTCTGTCGGAATTGCGGCGGGAGTCCGGTTTCATCCAGGCGGTGAGGAACCGGCAGGGGGGCTTGGTTTCGGTGAGGTGGTGGTGGATTTCACTTAGGAAATTGGTGGGAATAGTGACATCGGCATCGAGGAAAACCAGGTACTGGCCGAAGGCGTGCCTGGCGCCTAAATTCCGGTCCGCTGATATGTTGTGCCGGTCGGATACGACAATGGTCAGGGGAAGGAATTCTTCGAAGGTCTTGGCAATGGAGATGGTTTTGTCCCGGGACGTGCCGTCCACAATAATCACCTCGAAATCTTTGTCTAACTGATGTGTCAGACAGCGGAGAAGTTTGGGAACAACATGCTCTTCATTGAGAGTGGGGATGACGACGGAGAAGAACGGGGTCGATTTGTCCATGTTTTGGGGCTATTATACCCGTATGAAACTGGATAAGATATTTTTGCAGAATTTCAGGAGCTATGAAAATAGGGAGTTTGAACTGGCGGACAGAGTAGTGGTAGTTGGACCGAACGGGAGCGGGAAGAGCAATCTGATTGAAGCAATATATCTTTTGGCAACTGGGAAAAGTTTCCGGGCGGAAAGGGACGAAGAGATGGTGAGATATGGGGAAGGATTTTTCAGGGTAGTCGGGGAGATCGGGGGACTCGGGGAGATCGGAGTGACGTTGAAAGAACGAAAGAATTTTGAGGTGAATGGAGTGGCGAGGAGAATGATGGATTTTGTGGGAAATCTCAAGGCGGTAATGTTCGGGCCGGGGGATATGGAACTGGTTACCGGGAGCCCGTCAGTCCGCCGGAGGTATCTGGATTTTGTGATTTCGCAGGTGGACCGGGAATATAGACGATGCCAAATCAGTTATGAAAAAGGATTGAGACAAAGAAATAAACTTCTGGATCTGATTCGGGACGGGCTGGCGGGGAGGAACCAGTTGTTTTTTTGGGATAAACTGCTGATTAAAAACGGGCAGTATCTGACAGACAAGCGGGCAGAGTTTTTATCTGTGACGGGGTTTGAGTATGACAAGAGTGAGATTAGTGAGGCCAGACTGAAACAATATGAAGTTGAAGAGGTGGCGGCGGGAAATACTTTAGTCGGGCCGCATAGGGATGAGTTTGTATTGATTAGGAATGGACGGGATATGTCTAAATATGGGTCCAGGGGAGAGCAGAGGATGGCGGTGTGGTGGCTGAAACAGAAAGAGATTGAATATTTAGGGGGAAACCCGGTGCTGCTGCTTGATGACATATTCTCGGAACTGGACCATAAACACCGGGATGAGGTGATTGAGTTGATTAAAACATATGGGGGGCAAGTAATAATGACAAGCGCTGACGAACACTTAGTGCCGATGCAAAAAGATTGGAATATAATTCGTTTATGATTTTCGGACTAGAGGATTTGAAGAAGTTGTGGAGGCCGAGGGAGGATAGCGATGGCGAGGATAACGGGCAGGTGACGATAATCGGGGGATCGAGCCTGTTTCACGGGGCGCCGATGCTGGCGGCCAAGGCGGCCAGCCGGATTGTGGATATGGTGTTTTTTGCCAGCCCGGAGAGGGAGTTGGAAAAAGTGGCGAAATTAAACTCTTTTATCTGGATTCCGTGGGAGGAAATTGAAGATTATGCGGCCAAATCAGACGCAGTGTTGATCGGGCCGGGATTTTTACGTTTCAGAAGTGAAAAAATTTCCAATGAAGAGCGGCGGCTGGCCTGCGACGAAGAGTGCATGAAGACGAAGGAAATAACCAAACATTTGCTGGAGAAATTCCCGGATAAAAAATGGGTGATAGACGGGGGGAGTTTGCAGGTAATGGACGCGAAGTGGATTCCCCAAAACGCGGTAATTACACCTAATAAGAAAGAATTTGAAATTTTGTTCGGGGCTGAAAAACCTGAAGATATGGCAAGAAAATATGAGTGTGTAATTGTCTCGAAGGGGCCGACGGGGTATGTAACCGACGGAGAAACCACATATGAAATAAAGGGGGGGAACGCGGGGTTGACCAAGGGCGGGACGGGGGATGTGCTGGCGGGGATAACGGTGGGTTTGCTGGCGAAAAATCCGCCGCTTCTGGCGGCGGCGGCCGGGGCATATCTGATCAAAAAAACGGCGGAGGCGTTATATGAAAAAGTAGGTTACAATTTTAACGCGGACGATGTGAGCGAAAAGGTGTTTGAGATGTTTAAGAACTTAGGATGACGTCGTGGTGGTTGGATTCATGTAGTCCTCCTGGAGTGATGCGGATGAATTTGG
>Ga0209542_10014749_pt1 | contig 13239 bp, 18 predicted proteins | sample RifCSPhighO2_01_FD_184028 | JGI IMG/M metagenome (GOLD analysis project Ga0209542, IMG submission 184028) | Soil microbial communities from Rifle, Colorado - Rifle CSP2_plank highO2_0.1 (SPAdes) (version 2) | ecosystem: Environmental > Terrestrial > Deep subsurface > Rock core/Sediment ... | reverse complement strand
AAGTTCAAAAATTACCTGCAACTCCCGACAAGACCAGCGTGGTAAAAGATGTACTTATGGTTGTGGAAACAAAACCAAAACCTAAAGATAAGGCTGATTTCTTAAAGGAAATTGTGGTTGAAGTGCAAGCCTTGCCAGCCGACGATGATAAGGCAGAAGTTGTAAAAGATTTGGTGAATCAGATACAAATGGTACAAGTCGATCCATCAGGTGAAATAGAAACAGAAATTGTCCAGTTAGGTTTAGACGAAGGCAAATCAGAAGTACTAGATGATTTTATCAGCGAAATTCAGATTCTGCCCCAGAGCAAGAAAAAGCTTAATCTGACTCTTGATCTGGTAGAAGTAGCTGTACTTTTGAAAGAAGAAGAGAAGCCAAATTTCTTACAGAACGTGGTGAAGGTAGTCAAAAAACTAGCCGACAATAAGGATAAAACTGAAGTTGTAGACCAAGTAGTTGTAGAAGTTGGAAAATTACCCGAGAGTGAGAAAAAAACTGCATCGCTTCAAGATTTAGTAGGAGAAGTACAGAAATTGCCAGCAGACAAAGGAAAAACTGAGGTCTTGCAAAAGCTAGTTTTAGCTATACAAACTTTACCAGAAGATAACACTAAAACCGGTATTGTCCAGGATTTGGTTTTAGAAGTGCAAAAACTGCCTGCTGACTCCAGCAAGACTGCCATTGTGACTGATTTAACCAAGATTGTGCAAGTCTTACCGGAAAGTGAGCAGAAAACAGATCTGGCAGATAACCTAGTAGTAGAAATTGGTAAGTTGCCGGTAACCGAAACGGAGAAGAGCAGTTTAGTAAACACGGTTACCACGAAAGTAATAGTTCCGACCACAACTACGCCAATTCAGCAGGTGGTTACGCCAATAAAAACAAATACCTCCGTGGTTAAGTTGCCGGTAAAACAAGTGATCATACCTAAGTATTAGGTATTTTTTCTTTTATTATTTTTTTTATAAAATATGTCCTAATTTTTCCTGTTTAGTTTTGAGATAGGCAGAATTATTGCTGTTTGGAGGGATGATGAGTGGAAGATGTTGGGTAATAGAAATTCCTGCTTTTTCAAGTCCTTTTATTTTTCGGGGATTATTGGTAAGCAAACGGATTGATTTTATTCCTAAATTTTGAAGGATTAATGCAGCGATAGCATAACTTCTGGAATCATCTTTAAACCCTAATTTGTGGTTAGCTTCAACGGTGTCCAAGCCTTGGTCTTGATGATGATAGGCAAGAATTTTATTGAATAATCCTATGCCTCGGCCTTCCTGTTGGAGATAGATAATTAAGCCTCCTTCTTTAGCAATTAATTTCAAAGCCTGATTGAGCTGCTGACCACAATCACAGCGTAATGAGCCAAGAGCATCGCCAGTTATGCATTGAGAATGGATACGAACTAGAAGATCTTCTTTTAGCTCTCCTTTGAAGACGGCAAGATGATCACCGGCAGAATCTTGGTAGGCTATAACCTTGAATTGGCCGTAGGAAGTAGGAAGTTCCGAGACCGGTGATTTTTTAAGAGGCATTTTATTATTTTAAGGCTAATACTATTAAAAGTTTATGAACCTCTCCCCGGCCCTGTAGAAAATCTCGAAAAGTCGCCTTGGCCGCTCGTTCCGCAAAACCTTGCTTCATTATTTTATTGGTTTTTATCTTAACTTTGTCTTACGAGTCACCTAGCGTCACTCGCCTTAAGGCGCCTACTTGCCAGAGCTCGCTCTGGCTCGCTCAACTACCTGCGGCGACTTTTCTAAATAAGCCATAACCTCTCCAAAACATTTATATACAAAATTACTTTATCAAAGTCCAGAAAATAGGTGATTGGCTATGACTCAGGAAGATTATGAACTTCTCCCCCAGCAAGTGATTGCTGATCTTAAATATGAAGTTGAAGCGCTGAAGAAGAAGCTCACTCAGCCGGATGCAAAAGCAAACGAGCTGATTTTAGAGATTGAAAGCATGAAAGATGCGGTTCATGAGCTGAATATGGTTTTTGAAAAGGCATTGCAGCAGATGAAAGAAGAAGATGTCAGTAAAACCTTCCAGTCTCTTTTGGAAAAATTAGATACAGTAGTTAGTCAGAATGAGACTATTGCTAAAGGTATGATTGCTATCTCTGATAGACTAGACGATTTCATGAATAAACAAGGAAGATCAAGTATGCCGCAAGTGACGATGGGTCCGCCATCTATGCCTGGAAGAGTAGCTCCAAGACCGGAAGCTGCAGCAATGCAAATGCCGTCAGATTTTCCTCCTCCGCCTGGTCCTAGCGGTAGAAAGCCAAGAGTAGGATTATTTAGTTAAGATGGCATCTCTTCAAACTATGCAGCTGCTCAATAAAGCTGCACTGATATCGCGGCAACAGAAAGAAAGTTTCTCGAAACCTGAAATCTTGAAAAAAGTAAATGAGATCAAATATCTCTCCGGACAAAGGAAGGTGCCTCGCCTGACTTTACGAAAAGAAATAATTCATCTTGAAAATCAGTTGCAAGGAATTATGGAGCTAGAGAAAAAGCTGCTCCGCGAAAAGAATAAAGAATCACTAAAAGTAAATTCTTTAAAACAACAGATCGAATCTCTTAAACAGAAACTGCGAACTGAGGAAGGGGAGTTCGATAAAAAAGTAGAGAAGCTAACTCATTTATTGGGAGAGCATTTAGCGAAAAAGGAAATCTCTCAGCAGGTAGCTGCAACCAGCTTGCGCATGGCTCCAGCTGAAGAAGTGAAAAAGGGAAGAGAAGCAGATGCAGGGAAAGTAATGATGCTGCAAAAACGCTTGGAAGCGTTAAAGCAGGAATTACAGATCCATAAAGAATTGGAGAGTAAAAACCCGCATGAAATAGAAGAGATGGAAGAGAGGATTGCGCTGATTGAAGAGAAATTACGACAGTACAAGGGTACATCAGAGCCAGTTGAAGTACGCCATAAGATGATGTTTGAAGAAAAGCCGGTTAGAGATGTAGAAGTTGAAAAGGAATTGCCTCTGCCTCCTCCGCCTAGGATGGAAAGGTAGGGAATTTACGGAGTGTCACTTTTGATGAAACCCTACGGAAATTTTAAATTTCCGGGTTTCAGAAACTTTGTTTCTGTAAACTTTTTGTAAAGGTTCTTATACATCTTTCCCCATAACCGTTCTTCTGCTGTTTTCTTTAGCACGTTTACCGGCATCTAGAATGAGCTGCTTGGTCTTGTCATCTAATTTGTCCATAAAGTCAGCAGATATGTTTTCTAGGCCCAGCTCTTTGAGAATTTCTTTAACCTGAGTTCGTACTACTAAGTTGGTCATAACTGTAAAAGAGTATTTTTTTATATAAAGATTGTGTTTTATTTTAAGAGGTATGTTCCTATCTTTCTTTTTTTTATTTTATCTTCTAAATCTTCATTGCCAATGAAAATATTAACACCAGAATAATCATAAATGGTATATTCTGTATACTTGCCGCGCAAAGAATCTGTTATTGCTTGATGCTCGGTTAAAAAATAAGGGCGCCGGAATTCAGTTTCATTGTTGCTATTTATCCCCCACCAGCCATGAAATTTATATGCAAATACAGCATGTGCGCTATCTCTATCAGGGTGCTCGGCAGAAACAATATATCCCTTCTCAATATCGCCTTCTAGCAATGCTGCCGCGCAGATAGCATAATCTTCACAATCTCCGCCACCTAAAGCATAGGTTAAGGCGCAAGGGGCCCAGAAATCTTCTCCATGTAAATCAGGATCGCGTTTATAGGTTAGATTATTTTTATCCTCCAACCATTGTTGAGTCTGGTCAGGATTAGAGATTTGAAGAATGGAGATAGGTAACATTGGCGGCATTTGGTAACGTGGAGCACACGCTGTGCTAAAAGCTGAAAAAAATAACACATAAATTCCCTGTTTCATAGATCAAAAACAAAGTTTTGGAAATATATATCTTAGTGATATATTGTCTATACTAGGAAAAATAAATAAAGAAGTTCATCCTAGAAAAAGAGATGGACAACTGTATCTTTTGTAAAATAGGTAAAGGGGAAATACCTTCACATAAAGTGTATGAGGATAAAAAGGTGCTGGCATTTCTGGATGTAAAACCGCATGCGAAAGGGCACACCGTGGTTATTCCGAAAGAGCATGGAGTGACGGTATTTGATTATGGTGAAAAAAAACTGCAGGAATTGATGGTTGCTGTTAAGAAAACTATGGAAAGGTTACAGAAAGTATTGCAACCTGATGGATTTAATGTAGGCTGGAATCATAATTCTGCTGCCGGACAAGTGGTACCACATTTACATGTTCATGTCATGCCTAGATATATTGGTGATAATGGCGGGAGCATGCATTCTATTATTACGAATCCAGGGACGATGAGTGTTGAAGAAGTAGGGAGATTGTTTAGATAAAAAATTATTTTGGAGGGTGTAAAATGAGAAAAGAAATAATAGTTATGGGATTAGTTGGATTAATTGGGTGTGAAAGCCAGCCAGATAATCCTAGGGTGGTTGAAAGAGAAGATTATACTAAACCTGAAGGATGCTATAAAGTAGAAGATATTCGAAGTGCGTATAAGAGAGGAGTTCAAGTTCTCTGTAGAGATGAGAAGGACAATTTAGTACTTTATGAAAAAAATTACTCAGTTGGGGGGGGTTGGGATAAAGTAACGGTTAAATAAACACCTTCAGAAACCTTTTTATAACTACCTCATTATTTCTGGCTAGTTGGCGGTGTAGCTTAACCTGGTTTATAGCGCAAGACTCATATAGATATGAGTGATGAGGGTTTATCCCTATGACTAAATATCTTGGCGTAATCTTGAGGTCGGGAGTTCAAATCTGCCTGCTACACTTTTATAGTGTACAGCGTTGGAAGTCTCCCCACCGCCATTTTTTTTACTATGGTCCATACAGCCACAAAAGATGACAAGTACTGCTGTCCTAAATGCAAGTCCTGCCACGTAGATTTCTATGATTACAAAGGTAAGAAATATCAGTCTTGTCTAGATTGCGGACATGAAGAGATAGTTAATAACTAACCGCCTAAATATCCTTTATAGAAAACGTCGCGGACTTCTACTTTCAAGTCGCGCACCATTTTTTCAAAAGAAGATTGATCAAATCCTTTATTGGATAACGATGATCTAGTCATAGTTGCCCTGACTTTGTTTTCGACCATTGAGGACACTTTACTGAACATCTCTGCGGTATTTTGATGCCCGCCTTTCAGAATCTCGCTTTCTAAGATCGGCTTTCGCTCTTGCAATACATTTGTAAATACCTTTACTACTTCTTCTTTGTAGGTAGTATCGCCAACAAAATTAGGGTGATGCTCACTGCGGGATTTTATCTTGGTATTTGCCCGACCAAAAGAACGGTATAAAGCCATCTCCAGCTCTTTGACAAAGTTTTGGGTAATCATGGAGGTATAAGGAAAATGAAGTATTTAAGTTTTATGGCAGAGGAGTAGAGAACTATTTTTAGACGAAATATTTAAATAACAAGTTAAGGCTAAACAACTTATGCCAGCGTGGCACAACCCGGTACTGCGCAAATTTCTGAAAAGGAAAGCGTAAGCCTGGAACTATTTTCCAAGGAAAGTACCATTGAGCTTGTTTCCGCAAGGATATCCCGGTTCAAATGGCCTGTTACACTAGGCGAGTCGTATTCAAGTGGGGCACGCGCTTCGCTTGACCCCACGACATGGCTTTATAGTGTAACAGCGTGAAAGTCCGGGCGCTGGCGCTTTTTAATACCATGACACGAAAAATATTAATTACAGCTCCAGCATATTTTGATGACACTGCGATGGCAGTATTTCAGCAGCTGGGAGAAGTTACAGCTCAAGAGTTGACTAGAGAGGAACTTCTCCACCATATTGCAGAATATGAGGTGTTAGCAATCCGGGTAGATACGGTTATTGATCAAAAAATTCTTGATGCGGCAGTACGCTTGAAAGTGATTGCCACTGGCACGACCGGCATTAACCATATTGATCTTGACTACGCTAAGAAAAAAGGCGTTGAAGTTATCTCTTTGCAAGGAGCAAACACGGTTGCTACTGCTGAACATTCCTTAGCTTTGCTCTTAAGTTTAGCAAGAAGAATTCCTGCGGCACAAGCTTCACTTCTTTCAGGGAAATGGCAGCGAGCAGCGTTTATCGGCACAGAATTGTATGGTAAAACATTAGGTATTGTCGGCTTTGGAAGAATAGGTCGAGATATCGCTGAATTAGCACAGCATTTCGGCTTACGTATTTTTGCATATGACCCTTACCTGCCAGAAAAAGTTTTTGCCGATAGTAAAGTAACCAGAATTACCTCTATGGAACAGATTTTTACAGAAGCAGATATTATCACCTTACATGTTTTACTCACCGAAGAAACAAAAGGCTTAATCAATAAAAAGTTATTTTCACTTATGAAGCCAACTGCACTTCTTATCAATTGCTCCAGGGGAGAGATCATTTCAGAGCCAGATTTATTACAGGCCTTGGAACAGAAGCAAATAGCTGGCGCAGCGTTAGATGTCTTTGTAACCGAACCGTTGCCAGTAACAGATCCATTAATAGTGTATGCACAACAGAATAACAATCTGGTTTTGACTCCTCACATAGCGGGCTCAACCAAGGAAGCAGTTCATCAAGCTGGATTTTTTGTCGCGACTAAAACACAAGAATTTTTTGCAGGAAAAAAGGCATAGTTCGATAACCTATTTAAAGTTCAGGTTCTCAATTTATCACATGAATATAGGTATAGATGTGGATGAAGTATTAGTAGAACATTTAGACGCATTTCTGGATTATCATAATTACACCTACGGCACAAAAATACAAAAAAAGGATATGTTTAGCTATTCCTTCGAGAAAGTAATCGGAGAAACTGAGCAAGATACCAGGAAAAAACTGCTTCATTTTTTTAAAACTGATTTCTTTCACAATATGAAACCGATTGCTGGCGCACGAGAAGCAATTGCGCTGTTGGCAAAAGAACACCAACTCTCAGCCATCACTGCCAGACCAAGCGTATTATTAGAACAAACGGAACAATTGATTGCAACCCAATTCCCTTATTTTTCTAACATTACCTTAACTAACCAATGGCATGGTGTGGGTAAAAAAATAAGCAAATCTGAAGTCTGTATAGAAAAAAAGATTACGATCATGGTGGATGATAGTCTCACTCATGCCATGGATTGTGCCTCTCGAGGGATCCATGTTTTATTGGCAGATTTTGGCTATCCCTGGAATCAAACGCCTGAGCTTCCAGAAAATATTAAAAGAGTGCATTCTTGGAAGCAAATTGTTGATGAAGTTGAACGATATGGAAGATCTAACAGAACAGGAAAGACAAAAAAGGTTTAATATTTCTTGCTGCCGGTCTTATTTGACTCCGAAGGGGAGATGTTATACCTGTCCTGAACTGGATGAATTTGAACAAAAAGATCCTGATGAGGAAGAATATTGAGGATAATTTTAAATAGTAAGTTTCTTTTAGTTATACTATGAAAATACAAGATAAAGAAGTGCAGAAAATTGCAAAAATAGTAGTGCCTATTCTCAAGAAGTATGATGTAGTAAAGGCCGGCATATTTGGCAGTTACGCTCGAGGAGAAGCAAAAAAGAGAAGTGATGTGGATATACTTATCAAGCAAAAAGGAAAAAAAAGTTTACTTGATTTAGTCAGATTAGAACACCTATTAGAGGAAAAGCTAAAAAAAAATGTAGATTTGCTTGATTATGAGGGTTTAAGCCCTTATCTTAAAGAACGTATTTTAAAAGAAGAAGTTAGAATTCTATGAAAAAGGACCCTGTTGTTTTCCTTGGACACATGAGAGATGCTATCGAATCTATTGAAAATTTTACAGAAGGATATACAAAAGATAAATTTCATCAAGATGACCTTGTTCAGAGCGCGGTAACCAGAAAAATTGAGATTATTGGTGAAGCAGCAAAAAACATTTCTGAACCATTTAGAAAAAAATATCCAGAAATTCCATGGTCAGACATTGCAGGAATGCGTGATAAATTAATTCATCAATATTTTGGTGTAAATGTAGATAGAGTTTGGGAAGTAGTTAAAGGAGATGCTCCAAAATTAAAGAAACAGGTTGAAGAAATTCTCCGACAGGAAGAGAAATGACTTTAAAAATTCTTTCCTGGAACGTGAACGGTATCCGCGCGGTGCTAAAGAAAGAATTCTTGAATTTTGTACAGCGTGAGAAGCCAGAGATTTTATGTATTCAAGAGACCAAAGCCCATCCTACTCAGGTTGATGAAAAGTTTGCTGACTATGAACATCATTTTTGGAATTCTGCGGAAAAGAAGGGATATGCTGGAACAGCTATTTTTAGTAAAATAAAACCTATCTCCGTCACGTACAACTTAGGGGCTAAAGAAAACCATAAAGAAGAGGGAAGGATAATTACTCTTGAATTTGAGGATTATTACTTGGTTACAGTATATACGCCTAACTCTGGACGAGGGTTGGATCGCTTGAGATATCGAGCAGAATGGGATCAATTATTTTTGAATTATGTATTAAAGCTGGAAAAGAAAAAGCCAGTGGTTATTTGCGGCGATCTGAATGTCGCCCATACCGATATTGATTTAGCCAATCCCAAGTCGAATTACAATAAAACGGCAGGATACACTCAGGTAGAGATTGATGGAATTCAACGATTGCTTGATGCAGGATATATTGATTCTTTTCGGGAGTTTGTAAAAGAGAAAGGCCATTACACCTTCTGGAGCCAGATGTTCAATGCCCGGGCGCGTAATGTTGGTTGGAGGATAGATTATTTCTTGGTTTCTGAGAAGTTACGTGCTAGAATGAAGAGATCGTTTATTTTACCTTCGGTGATGGGGTCGGATCATTGCCCGGTGGGATTGGAGCTGGATTAAGAATACGAACTCAAACCATCTTTAAATCTCATGTTATTTACAGAGATACAAAAATCTCGCATCCTTTAGGCTTTTTTTATTTGCGCATCTTGAAGTGGGATAGAATTTTCTTATAGATGCATCATTGTCCAATCCTTTAACATCGTCTAATCGCCTATAAAATGGTTCTCGCAATTTATTGACTATGGCTTCCAATAATTCTTGTTGCGCATGAAAAGTATCCTTAGCATTTTGAGGAACCTCTCTAAAAATCTTTTCATAACCTTCAATTTGTCCAGCCAGAGCTTGATGTTGTTTTAATGAATTTTCTAATTCATCATGTTCTTGATACAAATCCCCTGGGCACAAAATTCTAGGCCCCATACCAGGCCATCCGCCCATAATCCATCTATTCGTTTTTGTATGACAAATCTCGCATTGGTAGGCAATATCAGATCGCCAAATATCTCCTCTTTCAAAGTTGCCTTCTCTCCATTCTTGTCGATCCATATTATATAATTTCGTTTTGCTCATATAGTCATGAGCTGCATGGTGGTTTAAATAAATTCTTGCTTACAATATTCCTATTAGAATAAGAGGAAAATAAATTTACATAGCAAAGAACAGAGAGTAACAAAGGCTCTGTAGAAAATCTCAAAAAAAGTCGCCTTGGCCGAGCGCTCGACCTATCGTCGTTATTGAAATTTGAAAGGGATAGGACTTAATTTTCGACTAAAGTGTACATCCTCTCGCGCTCATCTTGGCCTAGGCGGCGACTTTTTCTACAGAGAGTAACAAACAAATCTTTAAATACTCCCTTTCTATAAATACGCAAATGGCATTCGATATCCTCTCCATAATCCTCATAGTAATAGGATTATGCTTATTCGAGACAGTCAGCGGTATTGATAACGCAGTCATCAATGCAGAAGTGCTCAGGACCATGTCCGCAAAGGCCAGACGCTGGTTCTTGATCTGGGGAATTCTTATTGCTGTTTTTGTGGTGAGAGGTTTATTACCTTGGTTAATCATCTGGTTCACCAATCCTTCGTTAGGATTTATCGGTTCATTAACTGCTACCTTCAGTTCCGATCCTGCGGTGATAGAAAGTATTGAACAATCTGCACCATTGTTATTAGCAGGCGGTGGAATGTTTATGGTGTTATTGTTTTTCCACTGGTTGTTCATGGAGCCCAAGGCTTATGGCTTGCATATGGAGAAGTTTTTTCACAAGCATGCGATCTGGTTTTTTGCAGTCGCTTCTATCATTCTGTCTGCTACGGTCTGGTTTGCCTTAAAACAAAATCCCTACATGGCATTTTCCGCGGTGTTAGGTTCAACGGCTTTCTTCATCACTCACGGCTTTAAAGAAAATGCTGAGAAAGCCGAGCATGAGATGCTGCATAAAAAAGAGAAGATGAGTGATCTTAGTAAAATTCTTTACCTGGAAGTGATCGATGCCACCTTTTCTGTCGATGCTGTTTTAGGAGCATTTGCTTTTACTCTCTCCATTCCCCTGATCTTGCTAGGAAACGGACTAGGCGCGATAGTGGTGAGAAAAATGACTACCAGTAATATTGAAAATATCAAAAAATACAAGTACCTGAAAAATGGAGCGATGTATTCGGTACTATTCCTAGGCGGAATAATGTTGGCAGAAAGTTTTGGAGCCCATATCCCGGTCTGGCTTTCACCATTAATTACTGTAGCGATTTTAGCCTATTTCTTTTATCGCTCGGTGAAAGAGGTTGATCAGAAGCCGATAGAAGTAGTTTGAAAAAATCTTGCATAACCTTTTTATTATAAGAATAACTTTTCTTTAGGATGCAACACGACATTCTGGTATTGGCGAATAAAAATGGCGGCAATTTTAGCACTAAGAAGATAAAAGCAATAGAAAATATTCTTGCCCTAGGAGAGGGAAAATTACGATTTAGGGTTGTTGTAACAGAAAGCCTTCTTCGTTTAGAAGAAGTAATTAAAGAGTATAAGGGCGGAGGAATAACTCTGGCCGCAATTGTCGGTGGTGATGGTACGATGCTACAAACCAGAACTCTTATCGAAAACGAGTGGGGATACTCACCACTCTATGCTTTTTATGCTGAAGGAACTAAAAATAACATACAGCGCTCTTTAGGAATAGGGCCAAATTCGTCACTGGCATTAACTAAACATATTGTTGACGCTGCTTGCACAGACACACTTGAACTGTATACATTTAAAGTTCCTTCTCTAGATATCAATGGCTGGAAAGGATTTAATGTAGGTTTTGGTTTAATCTCAAGATTATTATGGTTTTATTATGGCAAAAGTGCTAGAGCATATTATGAAATGGAAGAAGCATTACAAAGCTGTGATGAAGAGCAATATCAGGCAATCTATAAGAAATTTGCAGGAAAAGAGGCAAATGGTAAGTGGGGTGTTGCTAAAAGTGTATTACAATTGTTAAAAGGGCTTAAATCTGGAACTGAAGAGAGTTATCTTCTTCAAAAAAGAATAATCGGAGAGATTAAATTTGATGGAGAAAAGCAACAGTTTCCACAAACCCCAATAGGAGTGTATGCTTCTTGCTACGAAGAAGTAAATCTGGGATGGGGACGGTTCAATCCTAAACCTTCTCCAGAAGCAAATAAAGAGGAAGGAAAATTCCAAGCGGTGGTTGCTTATGGAAATCCATTTTCAATTATACCACAGCTGCCAAAAGTAATTGCTGGAGAGAAGATGTCAAATGCTCTTTATCAATCTCTTTCTACTCTGGAAGTGCCGGCAGAAAAAGTTGTAGAGATCGATGGCGAACATATTCCCATAAATAAAGCAAAAGTATCCTATGATGGCACACGAAGAGTAGTTACTTTACCCGTAACTGTGTAAGCAGTTCTCTGGCGCGCTCTTTATCTACCATATAAATTGCCTGTAAATATTTTTCTCCCAGTTTAACACTTTGCTGACACTCAGCGTTACATGGGAAGTGAGAAAGAATCACTAAATCCTGTTCGCGTTTAGAAAGATTGGTATATGGGTTCATTGAATTCAATTCTAAATTGGTATTTTGAGAATTAAAATTTTTACAGAAGAAATCAACACAGCATTTTGGATATCCAAGAACCAGGCCTAAATCTTGATGATTCTGCATCATTTCATAATAGCTAGCGAGCCAGGCTTTCTGCTCATCTTTAGATATATAGACAAAATACATTCCTGGGCGCGGATCATCTTCAGCAATTCTGAGGCCCTTGTTAGAATAGACTCCTTCATCTGCAAATAGTACTTTAAAATTTGATTTGACTAAATGTAAATCTTGCTCTTTGCAGAATCTTTCTATTCTTGGTAATTCCTGATCGGTAAAACCGTGCCTGACAACTGTTTTTGCATTTTGCAGAAGCAGAAGGATTTCCTGCGCTTTGCTCTTTGAGCCAAAGATAAGAGAGAGTTTTTTTATCATTCTGTTATATAAGAAATTGAAGGATTTAAAGATTTTGTAAATAAGGCACAGAAATAAAGCCATTGATTAATTCTGTATACGCTTCCCACGCTTCTTTTCCTTCTCTCAACAGCTGAGAAACAAACCTGAAAGCAATATTATGCAGGCCATTCTCTGCAGGATGTTCGGTAATAATAGCATCGCCAAGATTAGCGATATTGTGTTCTTTAATGACTTTCATCCATACTAGGGAGAAAGCATACGCTTTGGCTTCTTCATCATGAGCATTGGAAAGAGTTGCCGTTAAAACGTGCCCTAATTCATGGCCAATGGTAAGCATGACTTTGGCTAAGGTATCATTAAGGATAAAAATTTCTGAGAGTAAACTATCCTTGCTTCTGTTGATAGAAAGGCCGATGGTATTAGAAGAGGGGGCAATCTTCTGGAATTCTTCTCTATCCAAGATGCTCATCTTAATATGGTTAGGAAAAGGTCGATCGAAAATTTTTTCAAATGCTTCTTCAACAAATTCTTTGACTTCTTCGGCTTTTCCGACAAAAATACCTTCCTTGCCGGGCTTTAAGAAATGGTCAGGAACAAAATGATATTCTGGCCGCGGAGCATGAAATACATATGCTGCTTGATTTGTAGAATATGCTGGTAATGAAATCTCCTCTGTTCTGTATCGGAATGAAGAATCTCTGGAAGGAATAAACATGCCGTCTTGGTAAGATACCGGTAAAGAGGCCATAGAGTAAAAAACAGGAGAACTTGAAGTATACAAAGAACCATTTCTGGCAAGGTATTCTAATCCGCTATGAGACGCATGATACATAGTTTCTTATCCAAGGAGTTTAACAATTTAAAACTTTAGATAAAAGTGGGACAATTTAGTCATTCAAGACCCCATATAAGGGGTGGGCACTTTCTTTCAGGAAAGTTTGCAGGACCGGCAGATG
>Ga0209542_10014748_pt1 | contig 13240 bp, 8 predicted proteins | sample RifCSPhighO2_01_FD_184028 | JGI IMG/M metagenome (GOLD analysis project Ga0209542, IMG submission 184028) | Soil microbial communities from Rifle, Colorado - Rifle CSP2_plank highO2_0.1 (SPAdes) (version 2) | ecosystem: Environmental > Terrestrial > Deep subsurface > Rock core/Sediment ... | reverse complement strand
TCTACAAAACCGACCCGTTCCTTAAGTTTACTGACCGCAGGGATGTCGCGGTGCAAAACAATTTTACCGATGGCGTGGAAATCAAGGCCGGCTATGACCCGCTCACGCCGGGACTGAAGTTGACGGATAACCGCAAGGCGCAAATCGCAGCCGATACCGCTATCTATAAACTCCACGAGCCGACGCCGACTACCTTAGGAGGGCAACCAGCGACTCCGGCGCCGGGCTCTGGCGCTCAAACCCCTCCGCCAGCCGCGACGGAGGCCAAAACAGTCACGGTTAGCCTTGAGAATAACGCCCTTAATCCGTCCTCGGTTGACATAAATGTCGGGGACACGGTAGTTTGGCTCAACAAAGATCCAGCCAAACACCATATCGCGTCTGACCCGCATCCTTCGCACACGGCCTTGCCCGGATTTGAATCCGTGGATTTAAGCGCGAGTCAGACGTATAGTTTCAAATTCACTAAAGTCGGGACATGGGGGTACCATGACCATTTAAATCCGAACATTAAAGGTACAATAATTGTTAAGTAATTGATGAACTTATTTTCTAGTTGGTTTAAAAAGCCGCAAAAATTCTCGGGTATTATCGTGGCCAAGGTCACGAAAGTTGAAAAACATCCAAACGCGGACCGTTTGCGTGTGGTTGAACTGACCAATGGGAGTGAAACAATCTCGCCCATCGTCTGTGGCGCGTGGAATTTTGACGTGGGTGCAGTCGTGGCCCTCGCCTTGCCCGGCGCCATTATCCCGCATAACCAGCATGACCCGATTGGCGCGCCCTTTACTCTGAGTAAGGCGACAATCCGGGGGATTGAATCCCAGGGTATGATTTGTTCCGGCAAAGAACTGGGTGTTTCTGAAGAAAATAGCGGGATTTTGTTGCTTAAAGACTCGGCAGTACTAGGTGGTAATTTCCAGGCTGATTTGATAGAATGGCAAGAACATGCAGATAACCATTGATTCGCCAGAAGAAAAAGAATTAAAAAAACAGCTTGAAAGCCGGACGGACTCTGATGCCGGACGGATTAAGCGTTATTTAAACATGCCGGATTTGTCCCAACAACCGGGCAGTCCTCTATATGAAATCGCCCAGCGCACCTTACAGACAAGCGGTTTGAAGGATTTTGACGTAATCAAGATTCCGGAAATCGTCCCGACCCATGTCACCTTTGATTTATTTAATATGCCACCCGGCCACCCGGCCCGTAGCAAATCCGATACTTATTATGTTAACGATGACTATATCCTGCGCACGCACGACACAGTCATGTGGCATTACTATCTGACTCATCCTGATATCAAGGCACGAATCGCCAAGGGCGAGAAGCTGGGTGTTGTTTGTTATGGTAAAGTTTACCGTAAAGACGAAATTGACCGTAAACACATGAATGTCTTCCACCAGATTGGTGGTTTGTACCTGGCGCCAGATGACAAACAGACAGTCACGCCCGAGGACCTCAAGGGCGTATTAAGCGAAATTGCCAAAAGTATTTTCGGGGATAAAGTTGAGTTCCGTTTTTATGACCATAATTTTCCGTATACTGACCCAAGCTTTGAAATGGAAGCGAAAATCAACGGCCAATGGATGGAAATGCTGGGTTCAGGTCTACCAAGGAAAACAGTTTTATCTAATTTTGGCGTGACGGGCTACAATGGCTGGGCATTTGGTTTTGGCCTGGAACGTCTGGCAATTGCATCCATGGACTTGCCCGACATCCGCCTCCTGTGGTCCCAAGACCCGCGGGTTACTAAACAGCTTAAGCTTGGACAGAAGTTTGTGGAAGTCAGCAAGTATCCTCCGATTACCCGGGACATTTCGTTTATCGTGAAGAGTGATTTTTCACCCAACGATTATTTTGACTTGATTAGAGATATCGGCGGTGATTTGGTTGAAGAAGTAGCTTTGCTCGATAAATTTGAAAATGCTGAAAAATTCGGACCGGACCGAATCAGCTATACGTACCGCATAATTTACCGCAGCCCGGAACGGACCCTGAAAGCCGAAGAAGTTGACCCGTTGCAGGCCCGCCTGTACGAAGAAACCAAAACCCGTTTCAACGCAGAATTAAGGTAGTTAATTCCCAGTCAGTTGGCATTGAAAATAGGCCAAAATTTTGCTATAATTTAGTTTAGAGAGAGTTTATGAAATGTCATCCTGAGCGCAGCGAAGGAACTCACGTGAGATTCTTCGGCTAACGCCTCAGAATGACATAGAATTTAATGATTTTATATGTCTAAAAAAGATGAAAAGCCGAATACTCTAAAAGTCAAAGCCCACGAGGATTTAAAAGTTTCTGAATACACCTCTCAGCAGATTACAGTACTGGAAGGTTTGGAGCCGGTGCGCAAACGGCCAGGCATGTATATCGGCAACACTGCCTCGGAAGGGTTCCATCATTTGCTCAAGGAAGTCGTGGACAATGCCATTGACGAAGCCATGGCTGGCTATGCTAAAAAGGTTGAAATTACCATCCATGCCGATAACTCCGCTACCGTAACTGACGATGGCCGCGGCATTCCGGTGGATGTGCACAAGCAAACCAAAAAATCGGCGCTCGAAACGGTTTTAACTGTGCTCCATGCCGGCGGCAAGTTCGGCGGCGAAGCGTCCGGGTACAAGGTCTCCGGCGGCCTTCACGGCGTGGGCGCGGCTGTGGTCAACGCCCTCTCTGAATGGGTCAAGGCCGAAGTGCGCCGCGATGGCAAAATCTATACTCAGGAATTCAAGCGGGGCAAGCCAACCAGCAAAGTTAAGCTGGTAGGCAAGGTTCCACCCAAGGATGCGTGGCAGCGGGGGACCAGGATTTCGTATAAGCCGGATGCGGAGATTTTTACGGTCCTGGAATTTGACATCAAGTACGTTCTTGACCACTACCGCCAACAGGCCTACCTGACCCGTGGCGCGCATCTGATCATCACGGACGAGCGCACTAATTTTTCCTACCAGTATTATTTTGAAGGCGGTCTGGTTTCGTACATCCTCCACATCAACCGCAACAAGACGGCCCTGACCGAGCCGATGTACGCGAATAAAACCGTATCTGAAGTCATGGTGGAAGCCGCGGTGCAGTACACTGATGAATTTTCGGAAACAGTCCTGACCTTTGCCAACAACATCCATACGCCCGAAGGTGGCAGCCACATGACCGGGTTCCGCGCCGCGCTGACCCGTTCTCTGAACAACTATGGCGTGAAAAACGGCTATATTAAAGAGGCCGACAAGGTCACGGGTGAGGATATGCGGGAGGGACTGACTGCGATTGTCTCAGTGAAACTAGCAAATCCTCAATTTGAAGGTCAGACTAAGGCCAAATTGGGGAACGCGGAAGTCCGTGGCATTGTGGAAGAAGTCGTGGGTCAAGCTTTGGAATTTTGGCTGGAAGAGCATCCATCTGAGGCCGCCAAGATCATGGGCAAAATACTGTTGGCGGCCAAGGCCCGGTTGGCGGCCCGCGCGGCCCGTGACTCAGTCATCCGCAAAGGCGTGCTGGATGGGCTGGCTCTCCCTGGAAAATTAGCAGATTGCTCCGAATCCGACCCCGCTCTTTCTGAAATTTACATTGTCGAGGGAGATTCCGCCGGCGGCAGCGCCAAGCAAGGCCGCGACCGGAGGTTCCAGGCCATCCTGCCTTTGCGCGGAAAAATCCTGAACGTGGAACGCGCCCGGTTGGACAAGATGCTGGGCAACGAGCAAATCAAGAACCTCGTGATTGCCATGGGCGCGGGCATCGGCGACCAGTTCAACCCGGAAAATTTGCGTTACCACCGGATTATCATCATGACTGATGCGGATGTTGATGGCGCCCATATCCGGACATTACTTTTAACTTTCTTCTACCGTCATTTCCCCGAAGTTATTTCTCGGGGATATCTCTACATTGCCCAGCCGCCGCTGTTCCGGGTCCAGCACGGCAAGGACTTCGTTTACGCTTTCTCGGAAAAGCAGCGCAATGAGGCCATAGAAAAATTCGCGAAAGAATTTCAGGATAAGAAAACCGCTAAGGCGGCCAAAGGCAAAAAAGATGCGGATGTGGAAGAAGTCCCGGCTCAGGCAACAGTTGCGAGCGGGGAAGAAGGAGGGGGAATTAACATCAAGGGCGTGAGCGTCCAGCGCTACAAGGGTTTGGGCGAAATGAACCCGCAGCAGCTTTGGGAAACCACCATGGACCCCTCAGCCCGCGTCATGCTGCAGGTTAGCGTCAATGATGCCGAAAAGGCGTCCAAGATTTTTGAAACCCTGATGGGGGATGAAGTCGGCGCACGCAAAAGCTTCATCCAGACCCATGCAAAGACTGTAAAAAATTTGGACATCTAAAATTTTAACGCTGACGGACAAGTCCCTTTATGATACAAAAGATAAAACAAATTACACATAAAATATCTAAATTCCTAAAGGAATATCAAATTAGTTTTGTTTTATTGATTGTCCTTGCTGCCTTAGGATTGAGCGGGTATAATACGTACCTGATTAAAATCAATAAATCCGGAATAAATACTACGGTTGCCCAGACTGCCAAAAAACTAACCGAGGCAGACGTGGCTCAAATGATTGCCATGGGTGCTCCGGTGTTGGGTAATGCAGATGCTAAAGTTACCGTAGTCGAATTTGCGGATTTCCAGTGCCCTTTTTGCGGCAGGTATTTCAAGGAAGTCCTGCCGGAAATTAAAGAAAAGTTTATAGACACGGGCAAGGTTAAATTTGTCTTTATGAATTTTGCGTTCTTGGGCCAGGAATCTAAGGACGCGGCCCAGGCTGCCAAATGCGCCCAGGACCAAGGCATGTTCTGGGAATACCACGATGAACTATATGCTAACCAACAGGGGGAGAACATAGGGGCGTTCAGTGTAGAAAATCTGAAGAAATTCGCTCTAAAACTGGAACTTAACTCGGATGAGTTTAACCAGTGCCTGGATTCCAAGAAATACGAGAAAACGATAACTGAAGAAGTCGCCCTCGGAAGAACCTTCGGCGTGAAAGGTACTCCCGCAACTTTCATTGATGATTTTTTCATCAGCGGGGCGCAAGGCGCCAGTTACTTCGCCAACAGAATTGAGGCAACTTTGGCAGATAAATGACCAGTACTGTTAAATTAGTTAATGGTATTATACAATATCCGTATAAACAATTAGATGGAACCGCAAGATAAACAATTCTATATCCGGGTGGCTTTGACTACAGTGCTAACTGTCGGCGTTACCGCCGGTGTTTTTTTCTGGCTGGCGCAGGGCTCCTCTAAACCGGCGCCCTCTGAGACACCGGTTGTAACTAATTCCAACCCGGCATATAAAAATGACCCGGCGGATAATCTTCAAGAGGCCATGCTCAAGGCGCGCGAACTCAGCGAAATTCCCTTGCCGCCGGCAATCCTGGCCCAAGAATCCTTAAACCAGGAACTTCTGCCGCCGGAAGTCTCAACGCTCATTCCCCACGGGTCCAGTAATTTGCAAATCCAAGTTGTCAAATTTCAAGATGGGAAAAGTGGCTACCAGATTAAATATGACACGATTGTGCTGGTTTACCAAAACCACCAGTATTACCTTGGCTTAACCCAGGAAGGGTGGAGTGTCATTGACGCGATTAGTAACAATTCCGTGGCTTTAGCCCAAATCCAGAATGATAATTATCTGGTATTTATTGAACATTCCGCCATTGATGCCCAAAATTCCCGGGCAGTAGTTACCGTGGTTTTAAAATAGCAAAACTACAACCCCACCTGCTTTTGATAAAACGGCTAGGATTAGCCGTTTTTTGACGATTAACTCTTGACAAAACCGCTATTCAGGAGTATAATTGTTGGTTACGATACCAGTAACTGGGCGTTCGTAAACGCCCACCATTCGTCAACTTTTACAGTCCTGAGGAGGACATCATGCGTAAGATTCTCTTCGTTCTGGCGATGATTGGCCTCCTGAGTGGGGGCATTGCCTGCGGCAAAGGCGGTGGGGACGGCAATCCGGTTGCTCCGACGCCCATTGGCGGAACGGCCAGCCTGGCGGTTAACCTCAAGGGCCAGGTTGGCGAGCAAGTCAGTCCCATCGCGGGGCTAGTCAAGCTGGCAAAAGAAAGTTACCAGCTCATAGCCACGCAAGAAGTGGCGGCGGGCCAGCCGGCCCAGTTCCAAAACCTGGACAACGGGGTCTTCCGTACTTGGGGAGAAAGCTTTGGCTACTCCCATGCCGAAACCGCGGTTCAGGTGTCTGGCAACGTCGCAACCGAGGTCGTCCTGCCCGCGGTGTTCGCGGTCCGGCTCCTGGAAGTGACAGCCAACGGCCAGCGGGTTAACTCCGGGGATACCGTTGAGTACCCCACGGACCTGGCCTTCAAAGTGGAGGCTATGAACCCCACAACGGATCCGTGGCTCGTCAGTGTCACTCCGAATCTGTATCTGCCGCCTCGGGCAGAAGACAGAACCATAAACCGGCATGAATACTCGCAGGCCTTGAGCCAAGGTTTGCAAGTCGTGGTGATCATCCACACGGGGTTCCAACCGTGTACCTACGTTGCCGGACAATACTCCACGGATGCCGGACACTACTCCTCGGAGTGCGTAAGCCTGAGTAACCGGTTGCGGTTAAATTTCACCATCTTCCGGGCAGTTATGGCTCCCCGCCAGGTAGACATGGACTTTGTCATAAACTATCGGGCAAAGTAGAAAAAGCGAGGGGTTGCGCCTGAGGATTAGAGTTGTTAACTCTTTCCTCAGGCTTTTTTAAATCGGGTATTGACCATGCGTTTTTTTTGCTTTAAGATATTAAGCATAAAGACAGCTTCCTGAAACTAAAATTTCCCAATGGCTTTGCGGCTTGGTCAAATCATTCTCTTTTCATCCATTCTATTGATTGGGGGTTTTGTGCTTTTTCCCCAAGACCGGCTTTTGGCGGCGAGTATAGTGTGCCAGTCGGCTGATTATTGTACAAGGGGTAGCGGCGCGGGCGAACAAGCCTGGTGCGATTTTAGCTACTATTATACCTGTGACTGTGGCGCCGCTGAAGCTGAGTGTCAAAATGAGGGTACTTATGACTGCGGCCAGGATCGCTACTACCCTGATGGGTTTGCCACTTGCAGTGCTGGCCAAAGCTGTCAGTGTAGTGTGCTGCCCCCTCCGCCGCCACCGCCACCGCCACCGCCACCTCCTCCTCCGCCACTCGAAGATCCTGAGCTTGTTTGCTGTGAGCCTGTCGAACCAGTCGAAGGACTACCACTTCCAGAGTCTGAACCGCTACCGGTATCCGAGCCACTGCCCGAGTCCGTTCCACTTCCAGGATCGCCCCCGCTTCCGCCACTGTCATTTGAACCCTCTGTAGTGTTGGTCTCGTCGTTATCCGAAGCGCTGGAACATCCAAGGTCAGCCATGTCGGTCTTGCCGTCCCCGTCGTTGTCCGCTCCGTCCGCACATTGTGGCGGCGGAGTAGAGGGGCCTGGTGATTCAGTCCCCGTACCCCCGCTAGCGCTCGTCCCGGCGATCGATATGGTCGTCTGGTGTGAATTGTCTGCATCGTTCTGGTCGTGAACACTGCTCGATACCGTCGCGGTCAAAGGTACCGAGATGGATGTGCCTGTCTCAACGCTATGCACGCGCACGCGCATAGTCGCGCTCACGCTGCGCGATTCTCCTGGCGCAAGAACCCCGATATTCCACCCCGTGCCCGTCGTGGTTTCCGCGCTCCCGGCCGTCCCGCGAGAAAATTGGAGTAGTTCTTTGTTGTACGTCGTCGCGAGAATGACGTTGCTCGCGCTCACGTCGCCGTTGTTCGTAACGCTGAAATTGTACGTGACCTCGGCATCGGGTTGCACAGACGCCGCGCCCGCCGCCGCCTGCACCCGCAAGTCTGGGCTGTGTCCGCCGAACGATATGTCGCCGCTCCAGTCGCCGAAGATGTTGAACATGCCGAACACCCAGTTCTTGTTCACGATGTTGGTGTTGACCATGTTGATGACGTTGGCCGCGGCAAAGGCGTCTCCTGTCGCTATCGTCGCCACTCCGTCCTCTATCGAAGCCGTGTTCCCTCCCGTTTCAGCGAAGACCTGCACGTCGGTCTGCACGTTCGCCATGTTCGTTGAAGAGGCGAGGAACGCCGAGGAGTTGTACTCGCCGACGGTGCCTCCCGAGGAGCCCGCGCGACCCGAAGAAACTATCTCGAAGCCGTACTCCGTTTGCCGCGCAGAAAGCCCACGTGGGAGACCCTTCACAGTGCCCGACCAGTTCCCCCACACGCGAAAGACGAGATGGACGGACGTGCCGCCGACCCTCGTTTGGTTCGCCGTAGTGAAGCTGTTGGAAGACGTGTACGCATTCCCGGTGAAGATCTCTCCGTATCCGGGCTCGGTCGTCGTCGCAACGTCGTCAACTACCGTGGTCGTGGTGTTCCCGCCCGTCGTTGCGCTCGCGGTCGTCGTGCCGAAGAAGTTCTCGTCGTTGTCGTTGTTGACGACAAAGGAGCTTGAATTCAGTTCTGGGAGCGACGAGCCTCTCGAAGAAAGGAGTTGATCGAAAAAGCTGGTTTCCGGAAGCACGATGTCGTCGTTCAAGTTGCCGAAGTTGCTGAAAGAAAGGAGCAGATAGCTCGAATCGATGAAGTTGGTGTTCACGAGGTTCAAGACGTTGGCGGCCGCGTAGGCGTCGCCCGTCGTTATCTCCACGTCCCCGGCTTGCGTCGAGGTCGCGGCGTTCGCGCCTGTCGCCGCGCGCACTAAGACTTTGTTGGTCACCGTCGCGGTATTCGTGTTCAAGACGCTCAAGGCGGAGCTATTGAGACATGTGAGGATGGTGCATCCGTACTCCGTCGGGCTTCCGCCGGGCCCTTCGTCAAAGAAATACGAGAGATCGAAATCGCGCAAGTCGAATCCGTCGCCTTCCATCGGGTTGAGAAAGAGAACGAGGCCGTCTGAATTAAAGATGTTCGTGTTGACGACGTTCAAGACTTCGGCCGTCGCGACGGCTTTTCCCGTGCCTATCGTCGCGGTGCCCGTGCCGCCCTCGGCTTTGTTCTCACCCGTAGCCGCGTTCGCATCGCCGTTGGTCGTTAGCTCCGCGTCGTTCGCGGTCTCCGCCGTGATTATCGTGCTGTTGGTCACGCCCGGAGCGTCGATGCCATTCGCCCGCGTGATGTTGAGTGTATTTTTAAGAGCCGTCGACGCCTTCGCCTCCCCCGTGAAAACCGTGCCGCCTATCTTGCTTCCCGTCCCATCGGTCGAAGTCGCGGTCGCAAAGAGTGGATCAGTCGCCGCGGCTTCGGTCGTGGTCGCGCTTACGTCGACGACAGGCCGCAAGTCTGTATCGCTCGGCGGCTGCGCTCCGTTCGTGATGTCGGTGAAGTCGGTGTTGTCGGTGTCGCTCTCCTCGGGCGCGACATCACCGGAAGTCGTGGATGAGGTCGATGATGTGTCAGGATTTTCCTGCGTGGCCGCGGCACCGTCATAGGTTGTCGCAGATGTCTGCGGAGGATTTGAGTCGCCGGCCGTAGCGTCCTGCGAAAGCTGCGTCGGGTCCGCCTGCGGTGAGCTTGTCGAACCCGTAGTGGTAGCCTGCTCCGTTGGAACCGGTTCGGTTTCCAATGGAGTGCTCGTGCTCGTAGTGGTATCTATGACGGGTTCGGTCGTTGTCGCGGTGTCCGTGGTCGTGTCAGGCGTCGTAGTACTGGTATCGGTCCCCGCATCTCTTGTTCTGTCCCCTCTTGCATCAATGGTGTCTTGGGTAGTCGTGGCAGTTTGTGCATAGAGACTGGTCGGCGCCACAGGCCCAATAACAAGAGAAACTGCGAGGAATACAGCCAAAATACGAGATATACAAATTGACATAGATTTAGTCATGTTTCCTTCTTTGAGGCCTCAAGTTTTACCTACATTTAGTAGACAGGTCAAGGCCTCGTTCGAAGGGAGGAACGCATGCTTTTTCCCCTCCGCGTTTACCGTCCGATGCGAACTATAGTGGTGTTTATCGCGTTTATGGCGGTCGCATTCGAAACGACGCTTCCCGCGATCACAAGCCCGCCTATGCCAGCGTTCCCGCCGTTGCCGCCATTACCCGAACTGGCGCCTCCGTTGTTCCCCGCCCCGCCCGTACCCGTCGGACTCGGCGTGGAACTCACAGGTGGTGGAACTACCGGCATCGTCGCGCTCATGGAGCCGCCCGCTCGCGCGGCCGCGCCGCGGCCGCGCGAAGTATCGGCAAACGCGAACGAGAAGGACACGAGAAACGCGAGAGCGAACGCCAGCGCCGCAAGCGCGGCGCCCCCTCTTATATTTTTGTTTTTTGTTCTCATGCTGTTCACCGTGTTCGCCATATTTTTTTCAGACTACAGTTCGCATCCGACGACCGTGTTGGCGCCGCCGCCCGCGTTGCAGGTGTCGGTGCCAGGCCCGCCGTTGAAGATATCTTTGCCACTGCCGCCCGTAAGCGAATCGCTTCCCGCTCCGGCAACAACGGTGTTCTTCCCGTCGCCGGCTACTATCACATCGTTGCCGCTTCCGGTCGTTATCTTGTCATTACCAGTTCCGGTCGTTATCGTTTGATTGCCGCTTCCGAGCGCTGTCACGGTGTTGTCGCCTTCGCCTGCGAGTATCGTGCGCTCTCCGCTGCCAAACGTAAGTTTGTCTTTCCCGCCGCCAGTCTTTACGTACCCCACAACAGTACCCATTGCCGTGACGGTATTGTCTCCATCTCCCGCATCTATCGTGACGGCGCCGGAGCCGTTGAGCGTGACGGTGTCTTTGCCACTGCCCAAGCAGATGATGTAATTGCCGCTTGCGAGCGCCCTCACCTTATCGTTGCCGCCGTTGCCGACGAACATCGTGAAGGGCGAGAGCGCGACATTGTCGTTCCCCACCGAGCCGTTCACGAGTATGTATCCTGCTGGGGCAACGAGTGGCGTGTCGCACGAGTTGGTAGCAGGAGGAGGCAGGTCGTCGTTCGTTATCGTGCATGTCTTGTGCTCGCCTGAAGCAAGCGTGACGGTTCCGTCCGGCGCGCAATCACCGCCTATCGTGCCAAGGTATCCGGTCTGTGAAGTTTCGGAAACAGTGTGTAGGCCAGGAGATGTCGTCGAAGCGACGCCGCTCGTCACAGAAAATCCGTCAATGAAGAGCGGGAAGTTCGCAATGACTTTCGTCCCGCCGTTGTCGTTGACGACTATCTTCACGACCGTGAGGGTCGGGATTGGAGGCGGGTCGTCATTATTTGTGATGGTGCAGAGAACATTTTGGCCCAGCCCGATCTCAACCGTATCGCCGTCAGTTTGATTTCCGTTGACGCAAACCCAGGCGCTCGCGGTATAACCCGCGGGACCAACTTCAGAGAGATTATATACGCCCGCATCGAATGACGGGCCGTTCGCGACTATCGGCCCACTACCAGAGAAGCTCGTTGGGCCCGTTGCAGTCACCGTCCAGTCATTTGCGTCTGCAGTGCCGCTGTTGTCGTTGACGACGGTCTTCTGGAGAGTGAGCGACGGCTCCTCATCGTCGTTCGTTATGGTGCATGTTGCCGCTTGTCCGTTCGTAAGCGTAATCGTGCCGTCCGCCGCACAATCCCCTCCCCACACTCCCGCTGTGTAACCGGCCTGCGAAGTTTCCGAGACTGTGTATTCGACATCTGCCGAGAGTGTCGTCGTCGCGCCGCTTACGACGGTCGTCGTCGCATTGCCGTCGCCTACCGAGAGAACGAAGTCCGCGACGACATTCGTCCCGCCGTTGTCGTTGACGACTGTCTTCACGACCGTGAGTGTCGTAAGAGGACCATCACACGGACCGCCGACGAGGTCGGATGTCGTCAGCCATGGCTGGAACGTCACGTTCGTTGTCACCGAGTCGCCCGTTCCCGGCCCGCTGCCACTAGGGCCGCTCACATCGCCCCACCAGTTGCATGTAGAGTCGAACACTTGCGGCGTGTCGTCGTAATTCACGACTCCATCCGTATTTCCGGAAATGTTGTTTCTGTTCGCGACGTTGCCAGCCCCTGGCGGGTCGTCGGCCAGACTAGGGCCGCCTGGGTCCGCCGCTCCGGCGAAGCGGATACCGGCCATGAGATTGCCGGTGATGGTGTTGCCGGTGATGGTCGTACCAGTGGCACCATCTTCAAGATGGATGCCAACTTCGAGATTGTCATGAAGATTGTTGAGGCGGACAATGACGTCGTTGGCGTTATGCGCGACATTCACGCCGTCATCAACATCGGAGATATCATTGTCTTCGACGACGATGCCGGGCACGACTGGGTCGTAGAAGAGGATGCCGGCACTACGCGACCCGCTAAGGCTGTGGTGCAGGGCGCTGATCGTGTTGCTCGTGGCATTGCCGCCGGTGCCATGGATGAAGAGGATGCCGTTGGGTACGGCCGCCCCGACGAACACGTCGTCCGGACCGACGAGCGTGTTGTCATGAATGTCGGCTGTGAGGCTAGCACCCTGCGCTTGGATACCATTGCGCGACCAGTTAGTGATGTCGGAATCTTTCACCTCGACGCCGCGGGCTGTGCCAACAGCGCTTAAGTCGATGCCGTAGCTGCGAGTGGCATATCCGTCCACCACCATCGTCGTTACGGTTGCATTGTCGACGACACCGGCAGATTCGCCGTAGAGAATGCCCGCGACGCGCGAAGCGCCCGCAGGCACGGTCGTGACATTGACACCGTCTACCTTGAGATCCTTCACCGTTGTCGCGCCAGTGTCCTTCACCAAAATGATGCTGGCCATGACCGTACCGGGCCAGAATGTTCCTGCCGGGTAGGTGTAGAGACTCGCAAGCATCGCGGGAGCCGAGGGTTGAATTATCGTGGTATCCCCCGCGCCTTGAAGGGTCAAATCTTTACTGGCGATAACCACTTGCTCATCGTATGTTCCCGGACACACGTACACGGTTTCGCCAGAATTCGCGGCATCCACCGCGTCTTGAATAGTGCCGTAAGCCCCGACGCCGACGCCGTCGCAATCGGGTGAGCCAAACCCGACAATTCCATCATCGTCCACAAAATGCGTCTCACTTGGAGTCGCGAGGAACGTTACTTCCGTTCCGGTCAATGCCCTGTCATAGATAAATACTTCGTCGAGCAAGCCCTTGAAGAAGAATATCCCCCCGAAGCCTACATGGTCCACCTTGCCTATCATCCAGTCCTTGTTTGTGTCGAGTGGTGCGTCCACGGTGGCGGCTCCCTGCGCGACAGAAGCTGCAACGCCGTCGTAATACGCCTGCACGTTGGTCCCGTCAAATGTAACGGTAAGGTGGAATAATGTTCCCACCG
>Ga0209542_10014747_pt1 | contig 13240 bp, 16 predicted proteins | sample RifCSPhighO2_01_FD_184028 | JGI IMG/M metagenome (GOLD analysis project Ga0209542, IMG submission 184028) | Soil microbial communities from Rifle, Colorado - Rifle CSP2_plank highO2_0.1 (SPAdes) (version 2) | ecosystem: Environmental > Terrestrial > Deep subsurface > Rock core/Sediment ... | reverse complement strand
AACTTGCCAAATGCCGTGTGGATAATGTCTCGCATATGTTATTATTATGATATAATAATAGTAGCCATGCATGGAGATGTCCTTCTTAAAAAAGTTCTCCCTCGGTAAAGGCTTTGCTCTTTTCAAAAAGGAGTCGAGAGTATTGGGCGTAGATTTAGGGTCTTCCAGCCTTAAAATTGTCCAGCTTAGGAAGGAAAAAGAAAAAGTAATTCTCGAAACCTACGGGGAAATTGCGACCGGCCCATATTCCGACATGGCGGCAGGGAAAAGTGTCCGCCTGCTCGAAACGAAAGTCGTTGAAATGCTGACGGACTTGATGAAAGAGGCGAAAGCTACGGCGGGCAACGCCATAGTTTCGATTCCGCTTCGCTCAAGTTTCGTAAAAGTTATAACGATGCCGTTGATGTCCGAGGCGGAATTCAGGGAAGCAATGCCGTACGAGGCAAGAAAACACGTTCCTGTGCCCGTAAACGAGGTGATTATGGACTGGTGGATTTTGCCTCAAGGGTCTTCTACGGAAGGGCAGAATAGCGAAGGGTTTTCGGTAGAAAGGCGGTTCCAAGAAGTTTTGCTGGTTGCGATACACCGCGAGGTTGTCGAAAAATATCAGAAAATTTTCCGGGGTGCCGGGATAAATGTGAAATCTTTCGAGATAGAGATATTCAGCCAGGTGCGCTCAATCTTGAGCAAAGAGCTTCACCCGACTCTCGTTATCGATTTCGGCGCGCAGGCAACCCGCTTCATCATCGTGGATTATGGGGTTGTGCGTATGGTCCATACCTTTGAACGCGGATCGCTCGAATTAACCGATGTGCTCTCTAGGTCGCTCTCGATAGATTTTGAAAGGGCGGAGAGGTTAAAGCGCGATACCGGGCTTTCGTCCCGGCCGGAGCACAAAGAGATCAGGAACGTTATCGAGCCAATCATGGAAGATATTTTGTCCGAAGGAGCTCGGGTTATAAGCGAATATCGCCGCCGCTCCGAGAGATCGTGCAAAAAAGTGTGGCTGGTGGGCGGAGGCTCGCTGTTAGAAGGGTTAATAGATTTTTCAATAACAAAATTTGGAGTAGAGGTAAAATTGGGCGATCCTTTTCAAAAAGTTTCTTACCTGGCGTTCCTCGAAGAAGTTTTAAAAAAGATAGGGCCGAGTTTTTCTGGAGCATTAGGTGCGGCCCTCCGATCCTTAGAAGAGTAGATTAAAAATAGTTTGATGCCAGAACCATCATTAATACCGCGAACAGGCCAAGATAACAACGCTCGCCCGAGCGAGCCGTTGGGAGTATTTTTCGTATTAGGAATTTTAGTTTTAGCCATAGTTGTTGCCGCGCTTGTCGGCGTTATTTTTTACAAACAATTTTTGGAAGGCGAGATCGAAGCGATAACAGTTGATTTGAAAAAAATTGAAGACAGTTTCAAGGAGAGCAATATAGAAGAATGGGCGCGGGTTTCCCAATCCATGGAGATTGCCAAGAGTGCTCTAGCTGAACACCTCTATATTTCAAGCATTTTTACGTTCCTGGAAGAAAATACCATCCCCAACGTCAGGTTTTCCAATTTCAATTTGAACGCTTCGGAGAACCACGTAACGCTAGATGCCAAAGCCAGAAACTATACGGTCTTGGCCCAACAGAAAGAAATTTTTGAGAAAAATTCCGCGGTTGCTTCGCTAGGTTTAAGTAACTTTATGCTAACCCCCAACGGCGGAGTGGATTTAGCGCTAGATATTATTTTCAATGACACTCTCATAAAAATACAATGAGCGGCAAAAATATTTTAGGAATACTTTTCATAGTGATCGGGGTGGCTATCGGATTTTTCTGGGCATACCCGCTTTGGCAGGAAGTCGGTGAAGTTAAAATAGAAAAAGCTTCGACCGAAGCCACACTCGCAAGGATGCAGGAACTTAACCGGAAGCGCGACGAAATTTTGGCAAAATATAATTCCATTTCTCCAGAAGATATGGCGAAGCTCGAAGAATTTTTCCCGCGCAAACCGGATTCCGCGGTTTGGCTCCTTAACTTAGAAAGGCTCGCGACGCGAAATGGCCTTTTGCTTAAGAGCATTTCAATGACCGAGGAAGTTAAAAGTGAAAGCGGCGAAAATCAAGTTGTGCCGGGCACAGAAAATTTTGAAACTTTCCCGTTTGAGATTTCTGTTTCTGGAAATTACGCCTCGTTTATCGCGTTCCTGGAGGCTGCGGAAAAATCGCGCAGGCTGATAGATGTTGATTCGCTTATGTTCGATTCCGGCGAAGGCACGAAAGACCTGTACGAGTTTACATTAAACGCTCACACCTATTGGAAAAAATGACATTAAACCGCCAAAACATTTTAGCTATCATCTTGGTCATATCCTTAATCGCCGGTGGTTACGTTTGGTATTCTTATTTTTCCGCTGGTAGCGTGGACACAAGCGGAGATGTTTTAGCCCCACTAATTCCTGATGGCACAGTTTCTCCTGAATTTTTAGCGCGCGCTGCTCTTTTGGAGGGGATAGTGATAGACACAGAATTTTTCAAATCAGAAACATTTGTAGGGCTTGAAGAAGGATCAAAGCTTCCGCCTTTGCCGGAAGTTCGGGGGCGCTCGAACCCATTTCGAAGTTTCTAACCTATGGCGGATACCCGTTTCGTAGATCAGCTTTTGCAGAAAGGGCTGATTTCCAAAGAAAAACTCGAGGCCGCGAAAGAAGAGGCCAAAACAACTGGATTACTTCTGGAGGAGTCTTTGGAGAAAGCTGGAATATCTTCGGCCCAAATCCTCGAAGCTAAAACTAAAGTCACGGGCATCCCCGCGAAAAGCCTTGAGGGCGCAAGGGTTTCTTTTGATATCCTGAAATTTGTTCCGGAAGATTCGGCGATGACTTACAAATTTGTCCCGCTTGGGGTCAAAGATGGAGTTTTGGAAATTGGAATCGTAGACCCGTCAGATTTGGACGCCAGGGAAGCTTTGCAATTTATCGCCTCGCGCTTAAATATGCCTTTTAGGGTTTATTTGATCTCCACCACAGAATTTAAGCAAATTTTGGAAATGTATAAAGGGTTGGGAGGAGAGATGACCAAAGTTTTGGGCGAACTTGAAACGGCTTTAAGGGACGATGTCCGCACAAAAACCGCCACCTCTGAAGTAAAAATCGAGGGAACGGAAAGGATAGTTGAAGAAGCGCCGATTACAAAAATGGTTGCAGTTGTCTTGAAGCACGCGACCGAGGGCCACGCTTCCGACATTCATATTGAGCCTTCCAAAGACAAGCTTCGCGTACGTTTCAGGGTGGACGGGATTTTGTATACAAGTTTGATTTTGCCGATGAAAGTACATGAATCGATAGTCTCGCGCGTGAAAATTTTGACGAACATGCAGCTCGACGAGAAGCGAAAACCGCAAGACGGAAGGTTTTCTGCAAGGATAGATGCGCGAGAAATAGATTTTCGAGTCTCTTCCTTCCCAACGGCCTTCGGGGAAAAAGTCGCCATACGTATTTTGGATTCTGAAAAAGGAGTTCGCGACCTGAAATCTTCCGGCCTCGACGGCAGAAATCTTGAAACAGTTAAAGCTGGTTTGGAAAAGCCGTACGGATTGATATTGCTTACTGGCCCCACCGGTTCCGGAAAGACGACCACCCTTTACTCAATGCTCCAGACTTTAAACGAAGAAAAATATAACATTGTGAGCTTAGAGGACCCGATCGAGTATAATATTTCTGGAATAAACCAGTCCCAGGTCCGGCCGGAGATTGGATATGATTTCGCTTCAGGTTTGCGTTCTATATTGAGGCAGGATCCTGATATAATAATGGTAGGAGAGATTCGCGATAAAGAAACCGCGCAGTTGGCCATCCATGCCGCGCTCACTGGGCACATTGTACTTTCTACACTTCACACAAATTCCGCGATCGGAGTTATCCCGAGGCTTGTGGACATGGGCGTCGATTCGTACCTGATTCCTCCGACTTTGAACCTAGCCATCGGCCAGCGCCTTATCCGAACGCTTTGCCCGGATTCCAGAAAAAAAATACCGCTCGAGGGAATTATCAAGGATAAAATCGACCAAGAACTGAAAGAATTTCCTGAGGATCAAAAGAAAAAAATTAAATTTCCCGCGGAGATTTATCAAGCCCTACCGTCGGCTACATGCCCCAAGGGTACAAGCGGAAGGATCGGCGTGTTCGAAGTTTTGACCATGAGCCCGGAGTTGGAAAAAATAATTTTAAAGGGGCCGACCGAAGCCGATATTATGCACGAAGCCCGCAGGCAGGGGATGATAACAATGCGGGAAGATGGTATCTTAAAAGTATTGGACGGCAGGATAGGCCTTGAAGAATTAACGGAGACACTTTAATGGCAGAAAATAAAAAAATTTTACTGGTGGACGATGACGAGTTTTTACTCGACATGTATTCCATTAAATTCCGCGAGGCCGGTTTCACGGTGGAGCTTTCACGTGGCGGGGAGGACGCGCTAAATTTTTTAAGACAGGGAATGACGCCTGATGTGATTTTATTAGACATAGTCATGCCGAACATAGACGGTTTTGAATTTTTAAGGATTGTCGGAAAAGAGAATCTCAAGAAAGCCTCCAAGATAATCGTCCTTTCAAATTTGGGGCAGAAGGAAGATATAGAAAAAGGCCTGGCTTTGGGGGCTTCGGATTATATTGTCAAGGCGAACTCAACTCCGTCGGAAGTTGTAAATAAAGTAAAAGAACTTTTAGCAAAAGCATCATGAGCGAAGGAAAAGATTACCAAGCTGACTTAAAAGAATTAATCCAGGCCGTTCTCGCCGAGCAGGCTTCAGACTTGCACATTTCGGTTGGCAGGCACCCGACCTTAAGAGTCGCGGGAAAATTAACCCCGCTTGATAAAAAACCCATGCTCGTCCCGGAGGATACCAGGGGACTTGTGCTTGCGATGTTGGATGAAAAAGCCCGCGAAAAATTCCTCTCGGATTTCGAATTGGATTTTTCATACACTTTTTCGGACAAGGCCCGGTTCAGGGTTAACGCTTTTTTTGAAAAAGGTTTCGTGGCCGCGGCCCTGCGCTTAGTCCCGGTAGAAATAAAAACTCTAACCGACCTGCATCTTCCTGAATTTTTGAAAGATTTTGTCAAGAAGAAGCAGGGATTTTTTCTTGTGGTCGGGCCGACTGGGCACGGGAAATCCACGACTTTGGCTTCGCTTGTGCAGATAATTAACCAGGAGCGGGCCGAACACATTGTTACGATTGAAGATCCTGTGGAATTTCTTTTCACGCAGGATAAATCCATCATCGACCAGCGCGAAGTTGGTTTTGACACGAAGGGCTTCCACAAAGCGCTTCGCTCCATGTTTAGGCAGGACGTAAACGTGGCGATGATCGGGGAGATGCGCGACCATGAAACGATATCCGCCGCGGTTACTGCGGCCGAGACCGGGCACTTAATTTTATCTTCTCTCCACACCAACAACGCCGCGCAGACCATCGACCGTATCATCGATGCTTTCCCGCCAGGCCAGCAAAACCAGATCCGGTCCCAGCTTGCGGCGAGCCTTATCGGGATTTTTTCCCAGCGCTTGATCCCGCGCATCTCCGGGGGATTGATCCCGGCTTATGAAGTTTTGATTGCGACGACCGCGGTAAGAAATTTAATACGCGAAAATAAAGTTCACGAGATTGATATTGTAATTGAAACGAACTCTGAAATCGGGATGATCACGCTGAACAAATCGCTTATAAATTTAGTAGAGCAGGAAGAAATTACTTTTGATACCGCGATGACCTATTCTCTCGATCCGAAAAATCTCGCGAACTTAATGGGTAAAGGCAAATAATGGCTTTATTTAAATACCAAGCAAGGACCCAATCGGGAGAAGCAAAGACCGGGACCATAGACGCGCCGAATGTGGAGTTGGCAGTTTCGGCTCTTCAAAGGCGCCTTTTGATCGTGATTTCCGTGGAACCGCTTGATGCGGACCTGCCTTGGTATAAAAAAGAAATACTAGCTTTGGGCGGGGGAATAAAACTTCGGGATGTCGTGATCCTCTCGAGACAGCTAGCGACTCTTTTTCAGGCGAGAATTCCCGTAGTCGATTCGTTGAAGGTTTTGGCCGCGGAGACAACCAAGCCGCGCCTGCGCGAAGTTTTAAATGAAGTCTCGCAGGATATCCAGGGCGGGCTTTCCATCGCGCAATCATTTTCCAGGCATCCGGATGTTTTTTCTAGTTTTTATGTAAACATGGTTCGTTCTGGCGAGGAGTCCGGCAAGCTCGAAGAAATTTTTGCGTACTTGGCAGAATATCTCGAAAGAAACTACGAACTTATTTCCAAAACCAGGAATGCTTTAATATATCCCGCTTTCGTTTTTACTGTTTTTATCGCGGTCATGGCTTTGATGTTGGCTTTCGTAATCCCGCAGATAACTGTGATTTTGGTTGAATCCGGAGCGGAGATCCCTTTCTATACTCGGGTCGTTATGGGCCTTTCGGAATTTATGCGCCGGTTTGGGATCGTACTTCTCTTTCTCTTAGCCGGAGCCGGAGTTATGTTATGGCGATATTCAAAAACAGAAAAAGGGAAATTCGTTTTGTCGCGCTTTGCTTTGGATACCCCGATTGTAGGAAATATTTTGCACAAATTTTACGTAGCGCGGCTCACGGACAACCTCGAAACACTGATCGCGGGAGGGGTTACGGTTTTGCGTTCGCTTGAGTTGAGTGGGGAAGTTGTCGGGAGCGCAGTCTTTAAGCAAATAATCAGAGAGACGGCAGAAGCGGTTAAGGGCGGGGTTCCAATATCGGAAGCCCTTTCGCGATATAAAGATATGCCGGCTTTGGTTGTTCAGATGATAAAAATCGGGGAGGAGACCGGCAAGCTCGATTTTATGTTGAAAACCATGGCCCGTTTTTATCGGAGAGAAGTCGAAAATACCGTCGATAGTTTGGTCGGCTTGATTGAACCAATCATGATAATTTTCCTGGGTTTGGGCGTTGGTATTCTAGTCGTATCCGTGCTTATGCCAATATATAATCTTTCTTCAGCCCTATAATATGTTTATGGAAACATTGGGCGGAAAGAGGGGATTTACCTTGATAGAACTTTTGGTTGTTATCGCCATCATTGGTATTTTAGCTTCTGTCGTTTTGGCAGCACTTAATAACAGCCAAAAGAAAGCGAATGATGCAAAGGTGAAATTGCAAATTGAACAAATCAGAACTGCGGCCCAACTTTACTATACGCAATACAACCACTACAGCCCCGAAGATGCTGACGATGATTCGTGCGATGCGCCGGCAAACGATGACAGTATGTTTGATGATGTCACGTCGAATATGGATTCCTTGGTTGATGAAGATAACTACCCGCCCGGTACAGAGGTAACTTGCCACCACGATGCCGATAATGACGACGACGCGATTGCTTTTGCAGTCTCCGCGACCCTATCAAGTTCTGCGCCTAATGATGCGGATAATTGGTGCGTGGATTCGACAGGGGCATCTATGGCTATCGCGAGCCCGCTCGGAAATAATGACGTAACTTGCAATTAGTTCTTATCCACAGTAAAAGGAGAAAGTATCAAATATAATGAGTATATAAGATAAAAAGGTCGTTTCTCTTTTGTTCAAAGGTTAAAAAATGAAAATTTCAAATAAAAAAGGATTTACGTTGATTGAGCTTTTGGTAGTTATCGCCATCATTGGTATCTTAGCTTCTGTCGTTTTGGCTTCGTTAAACACGGCCAGAAGTAAGGGTATTGATGCAAAGACCAAGGCACAGCTTGCTGGAATACGTGTGGCTGCTGAGATTCATTATGACAATACTGGTGGTTACGGTGCTGCGACTGATGTCTGTACAGCTAACATGTTCAATACATCCCCAGTTAAAGAATACACCAACACGACTGGAGCTTTTTCAGCTAATGTGACTCTTTCTTGTCACGCTAGTTTAACTGCATATGCTGTTTCTGCTAACCTAATTGGCGTATCCGACGTTAACGCGGATAATTGGTGCGTGGATAGCGCAGGAAGCTCAAAAGCTATCGCTCTTCCACTTGGAAACGTTACAGTGTGTCCATAGTTTCCTTCTAGGATGCAAAACAAAAACACTCCACAGTTTTCGTGGGGTGTTTTTGTTGAATTCGGCTAGAATTAGGATATGCTCGCTCATCAAATTTTGTTCTTTATCTTAGGCCTCTCTGTCGGGAGCTTCCTTAATTCCGTAACGCTCCGGTATAATACCGGAGAAAAAGTTACCAAGGGCCGCTCGCGCTGTTTCAATTGCTCGAAGACTCTTTCGGCCTTGGAACTTCTTCCGCTTGTAAGCTATATCTTTTTAAAGGGGAAGTGCCGGTCTTGCCGAAGCGTCATCTCCTGGCAATATCCCGCGGCTGAACTCCTGACCGGAATTTTATTTCTCTCCATTTTTGTTAAATGGATGAATAATTATCCCGATTACGGCCTTGGGGTTCTTTTTTTCTGGCTCCTCTTTGTTTCGATATTGATCGCGATCGCGATTTACGACCTCCGGCATAAAATAATTCCCGATTCTTTTTCTTACGCGCTCCTCGCGGTCGCGGTTCTGGGGAATTTATTTTTCTTCAAAATAAACCTGGCCGAACTTTTGCTTAGCTTGATCCCTTCGTTGTTCCTTTTTCTATTATGGCTTTTCTCCCGCGGAAGGTGGATGGGGCTGGGGGACTCGAAATTGATGCTCGGCGGAGGAATTTTCCTTGGTTTTCCGGCAAGCCTTTCGGCCCTTATTTTAAGTTTTTGGGTAGGCGGGGCACTCGGCATCCTATTGCTTTTGGCCAGTTCCAAGATTACACTTAAAAGTGAAATCCCCTTTGGACCATTCCTAGCTTCCGGAATACTGCTTGCTTTCTTTTTCGGAGATTTTCTAATGCCTTTCGCATTTTTCTATGGCTAAGAAAGAAAATTTTAATCACGACAAAATTACTCTATTTTGGTTTTCGGCCGGATTTTTTTTAGTATTAATGTTCGCTTACTCCATCTATTTTTCCTATCCCTCGGGCGACGAAGTTAAACTCATAATAGATTTTGGCGACGGCAACGAAAGGACTTTTATGACAAATTATCGTCCAGGAATTACGGCCTGGGGAATGCTCCAGCAAGCGAACGCAATCTATGGGTTGCCTCTTTCGATCGAAAATCATTTTGAACCGCGCGCCATCGGAGAAAAAGAAAATGGGGAAGACGGAAAGCGCTGGAATTTTTATCTAAACGGCCGCCCCGCGAAGGCCGGGCCGTTCGAATCTTCGCTTTCGGGCGGGGAAGTTATACTTTTTAAATTCGAATAAGTGAAAGGCTTTACATTACTCGAAGGTTTGATAACGATAATCATTCTCGGAATAATAACCGGAACTATTTTGGGGAACTATAATGATTTTGCGGCCGCCCTTAGCTTGCGCAGGAACGCCCAACAGATTGCCTTAACTATCCGCGAAGCGCAGGCTTCGGCTTTCGCGGTAAGAGGATTCGACCACGACAGGAACACTTCAACCGCGCCAGTTTTTAACTCTTGGGGAATCCATTTCGACAAAACCGTTCCGGGCAGCTACAGCATTTTCGTGGATTTGGACGGGGACAAATTATATGATGCCCCATCGCCGGGCCTTGCGGGGGAGTTGGTCCAGACTGTAAAAATTTCTAACAACGTTACGATAAGCGAGCTTTGTAAGGGGTTAAGATCGTCCGAACCTGATAACTGTGATTTAGATCGGATGACTATTGTATATCAACGCCCGAATCCGGATACTACGCTTAAGGCTTGGGATGATGCTGCTGGCACTTTTTATCAAAATGTGCCGGATTTCGAAATTAGAATTAAAAGCCCAGATGGCAACGAGCGCACTGTCGCGGTTTGGTTGTCAGGGCAAATATCCGGAAGATAATATGAAAGGCTTCTCACTTTTAGAAACAATCGTCGCGATCTCCATCCTGGTGCTTGGGATTTTGGGTCCGCTTGCGGTCGCGACGCAGGCCCTTTCCCGCGCCAGCATTACCGAAAACGAAATAATCGCGTATAACCTCGCGGAGGAGGGTTTGGAATTTATCATAAACAAAAAAGAATCGAACAGTTTTTCTAATATTTCTTGGCTTACTGGAATTGATGGATCGGGAGGGTGTCACAATGCGAATGGTTGTTATGTTGATGCTTTGAATGGCACGATAACTGGCTGTAGCTCTACGTGTCCTTTTGTAAAGTTCGATAGTTCAAGTGGTATCTATAATAATGTATCCGGGACCGATACGATATTTATCAGAAGAGTTCTTTTAGAACCAGTTGGTAGTCCGCCTGCTTCGGACGAGAGAAGACTTCGCGTCATTGTTAGTTGGAGTGAAAGGTTCGGACCAACTAGGAACGTTATCTTAACCCATCATATTTTCAATAACTGATGAAAAATTCCGACCAAAAAGGTTTTACTTTGCTTGAACTGATGGTGGCGGTCGGACTTTTTACCGTGGCAATTTTCATGATAATGGTTATCCTTTTTGCGATAACCAACGCCCAACGGAAAGTCGTCAACATACAAAATTCCCAAGACAACCTTAGGTTTGCGTTCGAAGCGATGATAAAAGAAATCAGGACGGGGCGCGAATTTCATTGTGGCGCTACAGGCGTTTTATCTCTCCCGCAAAATTGCACTTTCGCTAGCTCCGGAGATACATCGTTTACGTTTCTCAACAGCGCGGGCCAGAGAGTTACCTATCGGCTTTATTACAACAACAACGCTGATGCTTATCAGCTCGTTAAATCATCAAATGGGACTTTGCCGTGCGACGGCGATACTGGGGATGTTATCGATTGCCAAAGAATTACCGCTACGCAGGTGAATGTTAGTCGCCTTAGGTTTTATGTCGACGGAACTGCGGGAGGTGACGACAAGCAGTCCATAGCAACAATAGTTTTGGAAGGGGATGTCCCGGATGCAAAAGTCGGGACGACAAAAATAAGTTTACAAGCAACGGTTTCTAAAAGAGGTTTTGTTGACCAACCATGAAATCTAAAGGATTCACACTACTTTTAAGTGTTTTGATTGTCTCGATAATGCTCGCGATAAGCTTGGGCGTATCGGACATTATTTCTTCCGAGATTTTTCTGTCGGGCGCGGGACGCGAATCCCAACTCGCTTTTTATGCCGCGGACGCGGGGATTAACTGCGCGGCTTACTGGGACACCGATATTGCCGCAGGAAGTCCTTTTTCAACGACCACACCAGGAACGACTAATATAACTTGTACTGGGGCTACTAAGCAGGTAGGCGGGTATCCTTCTTGTGTAGCTAATTTGGATGGGTCCGGCGCTTCTAGTGCATGTACTGCCTCTGGAGAAAAAAAGGCAGGAAAGTCAGTTTTTTATCTTGGATTTTCCAACGGTTCTTGCGCTAAAGTTACGGTTACAAAAAGACAATATTACCAACCAAGCAATTATGATAATACTGTTGTTGGAGCCGCGCCTCCGTCCGACGCGGTCATAGAAACGCATATTTTATCTGATGGTTTTAACAAGGGCAGTGTCGCTACCCAGTGTTCTTCTAATAGCGCTAGGATCTTTCAGCGAAGTATTGAAACAACCGTCTACGAATAGGGTAAAATGGGATATGCCGAAAACCCTGTCAAAAAGCGAGGCCAAGGATCGGATAGGTAAACTCAAGAAAGCGATAAACCGATATCGCTATGATTATCACGTGCTCGATAAAGAAACGATCTCGCCGGAAGCGCTTGATTCATTGAAACACGAATTAAAAACTCTTGAGGATGAATTTCCGGAATTTGTAAGTCCCGATTCGCCGACGCAGAGGGTGGAAGGAAAAGTTTTGAAAGGATTTAAAAAAGCGGAGCATAAGGTACCGATGCTCTCGCTCGAGGATACTTTCTCGGAAGAAGAATTTTTGGATTGGGAGAAGAGAATAAAGAAACTCTTGAACATTAATCCGCCGGCTGGCGGACCGGAGCTTTTTGGCGAATTGAAATTCGACGGGCTCGCCGTAAGTCTTTTGTATAAAAATGGAGTTTTGGAACGCGCGGCAACGCGCGGCAACGGAAGGATCGGGGAGGACGTAACGCAGAATATCAAAACAATTGAATCGGTCCCTTTGCGGCTCGAGCGCGATATCGAGGGGGAGATAGAAGTCCGCGGGGAAGTCATAATAACGAAAAAGAATTTCGAGAAAATAAATAACGAGCAGAAGAAAAAAGGTGGGCAAGTTTACGCTAACCCAAGGAATCTTGCCGCGGGTTCGCTCCGCCAGTTGGATACGAAGATGACCGCATCGCGCCGCCTGGATTTTCACGCATACGATATCGTCGGGGATTTTTCGCAAAATCTCCATTCCAAAGAGCACGACATGCTGCGCGCGCTCGGATTTAAAACGGACAAAGAAGCGCACGTGATGAAAGATGCCAAGGATGTTTTTAAGTTTAAAGAAAAAATTGAGAAATCCCGCGAAAAATTGGATTACGAAATCGACGGCTTGGTTGTGCAGGTTAATGATGATGAATTATTTAAAAGACTCGGCGTTGCTGGGAAAGCGCCGCGCGGGGCCGTTGCCTTTAAATTTTCTCCGAAGGAAGCCGCGACTAAAGTACTTGATATTTTGGTGCAGGTTGGGCGCACTGGAAAATTGACGCCAATCGCCGTGTTGGATCCGGTCCAAGTTGGGGGAGTTACGGTCTCTAGGGCCTCGCTCCACAACGAAGACGAAATCCGAAGGCTCGGGCTTAAAATTGGAGATACGGTCATCGTCGGGCGGGCGGGAGACGTCATTCCGGATGTGAAAAAAGTTTTGACGGAACTTCGCGAAGGTAACGAAAAAGAATTTCATATGCCTCGCCGCTGCCCGGTTTGCGGCGAGCCTGCCGTAAAAGATGGCCCGCTTACTTTTTGCACGAACAAAAAATGTCCAGCTAGACACCGCGAAAATTTGTATCATTTTGTCTCGAAGGGAGCTTTTGATGTCGACGGCTTGGGCCCGAAAATAATCGATGCGCTTTTGGACCAGGGCTTTATCCAAGATGCAGCCGATATTTTTGATTTAAAAGAAGGCGATTTAGCTCCGCTCGAACGCTTCGGGGAAAAATCCGCGGCGAACTTGGTCAAGGCTGTCAAAGATAAAAGTAAAATTTCCTTGCCGCGCTTTTTGATCGCGCTTGGGATTTTGCATGTGGGGGAGGAGACATCCTCGGATTTGGCTGATTATTTTGGTTCACTCGAAAAAATAGAGAAGGCTTCTTTCGAAGAAGTAAACGA
>Ga0209542_10014746_pt1 | contig 13241 bp, 7 predicted proteins | sample RifCSPhighO2_01_FD_184028 | JGI IMG/M metagenome (GOLD analysis project Ga0209542, IMG submission 184028) | Soil microbial communities from Rifle, Colorado - Rifle CSP2_plank highO2_0.1 (SPAdes) (version 2) | ecosystem: Environmental > Terrestrial > Deep subsurface > Rock core/Sediment ... | reverse complement strand
AAAACCGACAGCCGAAGAGTTTTTGGGAGAATGGCTCAATCTTGTCTACGGACACTCTGGAGAACGAGGCATCTTTAACCGAGGAAGTGTTCAGAAACAGATTCCTGCTCGGCGCTGGCCCCTTTTTAAGGACTACGCAGGAACGTCTGGTCTCAACCCTTGTGGCGAAATTATCCTGCGTTCAAAACAATTCTGCAATTTAAGCGAAGTTGTCGCGCGTGCCGAAGATACCGAAGAAGACTTAATGAACAAGGTTCGCGTGGCGACAATTTTGGGCACCTACCAGTCTCTTCTTACCGATTTTCCATACCTTTCTTCCGAGTGGAAGAAAAGTTGTGAGGAAGAGCGGCTTCTCGGCGTGTCAGTCACCGGTCAATGGGATTGTCCAGCTCTTCGTAATCCGCAAACTCTGCGTAAACTCAAAGAAATCGCTATTGAGACTAATAAAAAATACGCACGACGGTTCGGAATTAATGAATCAACGGCGATTACCTGTGTAAAGCCATCAGGAAACGGCTCACAGCTTTTTGATTCTTCATCCGGTTGTCACCCTCGTTATGCAAAATACTACATACGCCGCGTCCGCATAGAATCCCACAACCCCATTTTCCACATGCTCAAAGACATGGGCGTTCCGCACCACCCTGAAATGGGCCAGTTACAGGAGGTGTCAAGTACATATGTTGTTGAGTTTCCGGTCAAAGCGCCAGAAAATGCTATTACTCGCAATGATTTAAACGCCATTGAACACCTTAAATATTGGAAGATGCTCAAAGAAAACTATACTGAGCACAATCCGTCGGTAACCATTCAGGTGGGTGATGATGAATGGATGAGGGTTGGTAATTGGGTCTACGAAAACTGGGATCTTGTCGGCGGAATATCGTTTTTGCCAAAAGATGAACATGTCTATCGCCTTGCCCCATATGAAGAGATATCAAAAGAGCGTTACGAAGAGCTAGTGCAGGGTTTTCCAAAAATAGACTTTTCAAAAATTGTTCTCTACGAATATGAGGACGCGACAACTTCTTCAAAAGAACTCGCCTGTTCCGCTGGGACATGCGAAATTGACATTGTTCCCGAAATGAAAAGGGAAGAAAAAGAGGCATAACAAAAGTTAGAATTTGGAAGACGTGGAAAACTCACAAGGATTCGATCCCCGAAAACCTGCTTCAAAAATGAAAAATCCTCTGGCCGAAACCAAGGGATTTTTCATTTTTGAAGTCCCGTATCTATAAGCCGAATTCTGTACCAATTTTGTCCACCGAAGGTGGTGCAAAATTGAGTATCCGAAGCAGTGTCTAAGGATGTTATCCTTCAACGGATTCGACAGACTCACTGTGGTGAGTGGCATCGAACCACAAGCTCGGGGCGCTCAATTTTGTGATCACCTGCTGTGAACAAAATTGGCGATAGTCATTTATCTGGGCCCGACATTACTGTAGGGCTCAAGCGGCACTTCCGCCAGCTGGCGGACACGGCCTTGCGTGTAGGTAGGAATTTAGCCGTTTCACTCCTGCATTTCTGCAGGACTCTCCCTTATGGGAGCCCTCTCCTCTCGGGTTGGGCGTCACTGCTCGCATCCCTCGGGTTGCTCCGGACGGGTGTTACCCGCTACCCTCCTGCCCTTAAAGGGCACATGTTCGGACTTTCCTCACCAATCTTGCCCACCGAAAGTGGTTGCAAGATTGAGTGCCCTAAGCCCCATAGAGCGGTTCCCCGATGTTGCTCAGAGTGCTCAATTTTGTACCCAGCCTACGGCGGACAAAATTGGCGCGACTACCCGATACGAAACTAAAGTATTATACTATACAAACAAACAAATTGCAATAACTTTACTCTTCCGACTTTTTGCGCATGGTGTATAATTAATCGATAAATTAATAGCAGTTTAATTTCACGATAACTATGTTTTTCAAAAGAATAAAAGAAGTTGAAAGTCTCTTTGTCGATGTTAGTAATTTATCAAACGACGACAATGCTTCTCGAAGCACCATCTCAAACGCAGCTTACTATTTTTTTCTCATAGGCCTTTTCCTTTTGCCGCTTTTTTTTATTCCCGTCTTTAATCTGCCGTCGGAGATTATAAAAACACTCTTCTTCTCTGTTGTCGTTATTGTTTCGCTTTTTATTTGGATTGTTGCGAGGCTCAAGGAAGGAGTTTTTGAAATGCCACATAGCCTCTTGCTTTTTTTGGGGGGCATTATTGTTTTGACGTTCGGAGTTTCTGCCCTTTTTTCCCCAGCGGCAAGTGTTTCTTTAAGCGGTGCTTCTTTTGAGCTCGGAACATTTATATCAATGCTTGTCTTGTTCCTCGGAATGTTTCTCGCGGCCTCCTTGTTCAATACAAGGGGAAAATTCGTCAGCCTGTTTTTGCTCACTTTTTCCTCTTTTGCTGTTTTATTTCTTTTCTTTGTTCTCCGTCTCGTGTTTGGAGCAGACATTCTTACTTTTGGAATTTTTGACAATCTTATAAATACCCCGCTTGGCAAATGGAATGATTTCGCGGCCTTTTCTGGACTTGTGGCGATTCTTTCTTTGCTGATTCTGGAATCTGCTTATCTCGAAAGAGGCGCGCGCGTTGCCGTCTATGTTTTTTTGATCGCGTCTCTTCTTGTGCTTGCTCTCGCCAACTTTTTTTTGAGTTGGATAATGCTTGGAATTTTTTCAATTATCCTTCTTACGCACTCTCTTACGGCAAAACTTTTATTTAAAAATACGGATGAACCTTCCGCGGGATTACTTCGTGGGCGTTCCTCGCCAGCCCTTTTTATTGTACTTGTTGTGTCTATTATCTTTATTCTGGCCGGGAGCACTATTAATGGGTTTGTTGTTGAGCGTATGGGTCTTTCTTTTGCGGAGGTGCGTCCGTCGTGGGGTTCAACGCTTGATATTACACAAAAGACATGGAGCGATAACCTAATTCTCGGAAGCGGTCCCAATAGGTTTGTAAATGAATGGCTTTTGCACAAACCCGATGTGATCAACGCATCCATTTTTTGGAATTCCGATTTCCGATTTGGCGTAGGGCTTGTGCCAACATTCGTGGTTACTACAGGTCTTTTTGGGGCTCTTGCATGGCTTGCATTCCTTTTGGTGTTTTTATACCAAGGCGGTCGCGCCCTCTTTCTTTCCACGCGACGATCCTTTTCGAACCACATTACGCTTTCCTCGTTCATACTCGCTTTATATCTCTGGATTGTTGTCATTTTCTATATGTTCGGATTTGTCGTAACGGCCCTTGCTTTTCTTCTTACGGGTGTTTTTATTGCCGCTTTGCGTGAGCAGGGATTTTCAAAAAACTACCTCTTCTCATATGAACAGGATCCTCGAGTCGGGTTTGCAGCTGTTTTAATTTCAATCTTTTTGCTTATCGGTATTGTTGTTTCCGGCTATGAAGTATCAAAAAGGTTTATTGCGCTTGTTTATTTCCAAAAAAGCCAGACCGTCTTTAGGCAAAATGGCGATCCCGACCGTGCGCGTGGATTGATAACGTCGGCTATAAACCTGAATCGTACAGATGTATTTTTTAGGGCTCTTTCCGAAATAGAAATTGCTCGTTTGGCCACACTTCTTATCAAGGAAGACGTTCCGGTTGAAACCATACGAATCCAATTTCAAGAAATACTGGGTTCTGCGATTGAAGCTGGTCAGACCGCAACGCAGATTGATGACACTAGCTACGAAAATTGGCTTACGCTGGGAAGGGTGTATGCGGCAGTTGTGCCACTAAACATTTCTGGGGCATATGAAAATGCTTTTTCAAGTCTTGACAATGCTAGTAAGCGAAATCCAAAAAGCCCAGCGATTGCTCTTGAGCTTGCGCGCCTTGAAGCAGCGCGCGGGGACTTTAACACCGCTCGTACGCAAGCCTCTTATGCAATCTCCCTCAAAAACAATTATTCCGATGCAATTTTTTTCCTCGCACAGCTTGACGTAAACGAAGGTAATACCAAAAAGGCAGTTACTTCTCTTGACGCCGCAACGCTTCTTGACCCAAACAACGTGGGGCTCTTTTTCCAACTCGGCCTTCTTAAGTACGACACGAAAGACTATGCGGGGGCAATTGTGGCCCTTGAGCGGGCAGTCACGCTTTTCCCGGAGTATTCCAACGCGCGGTATTTCCTTGGGATTTCTTATTATCGCACCAAAAGAAGCGCAGACGCGCTACAGCAGTTTGAAATTATCAAATCTTTAAATCCTGGCAACGAAGAAGTGGAAAGAATTCTCTCGAATCTAGCGAATAACCGCGATCCACTTTCTGGCACACCGCCTACCCCATCGTCGATTGGGGATTTGGATGACTTACCAATAGATGAAGAGTAGGGGAATTGGTTTGTCTCTACACCAATACGTTAGTTTTGAGGACTAGCGTGAGCATGTAAGGTTGGCTTTGGGTTTGCTGGAATGAGCGTGGATAAGTTTCGAGCAACTACTTCAAATAGCACAATAAGGGGCTAGGTTATTTTTTGGCATGGTAGAGCGATTATTTAGAATTATTTATCAGGAAATAAGCGGCCTTCATGAGGCCGCTTTTATCCTTGCCGGGTTTGTTTTGCTTTCGCAAATTCTTGCTATTGTGCGCGACCGTCTCCTTGCGCATATTTTTGGAGCTGGTGCCACTCTCGACATCTATTATGCGGCATTTCGTATTCCGGATTTTATTTATGTTTCGCTCGCGTCTCTTGTTGCCTCCGCAGTGCTTATACCGTTTATTGCCCCAAAACTTCAAGATGTCGAAAGAGCAAGGCAGTTTTTTAACAGTGTGTTTACGCTTTTTTTTGGCGCAATTCTTGCGGTGAGTGTTGTGATTTTTTTCGCGATGCCCGCACTTTCAAAATTTGTTGTTCCCGGGTTATCAAGTTCGGCCCAGGAAGAGCTCATCACATTAAGCAGAATTCTTCTCTTGTCACCGCTCCTTTTGGGTCTTTCCGGTCTTTTTGCAAGCATCACGCAGTCGCTCCGACGTTTTTTTGTTTATGCGGTTTCCCCCACGCTTTATAATGCAGGAATTATTATAGGAATTATTTTTTTCTATCCATATTTCGGCCTTTCGGGGATTGCATATGGCGTTGTCTTGGGTGCTCTATTTCATGCGCTTGTGCAAATGCCGGTTCTTGTAAAAAATAGATTTATTCCACAATTTACCACTCGGTTTAATTGGAAAGAAATTAAAGAGGTTCTCCTTATTTCTCTTCCGCGGACGATTACGCTTTCCGCGCACCAAATCACTCTTCTTGTCCTCGTTGCTCTCGCCTCTCTCATGGAAGAAGGGTCAATCTCTATTTTTAATCTTTCGTTTAACCTGCAGTCTGTTCCGCTTTCAATCATAGGAGTAAGTTACTCTGTTGCCGCATTTCCGACGCTTGCACGGCTTTTTTCAAACGGAGAGCGAGAAGCGTTTGCAAATCAAATTGCAACAGCGATTCGTCACATTATTTTTTGGTCTCTGCCTGTACTCTCGCTTTTTATAGTACTCCGCGCGCAAATTGTAAGGACGATCTTGGGCACGGGACTTTTTGACTGGTCCGCAACGCGGCTCACCGCCGCCTCGCTTGCGCTTTTTGTCGTTTCTGTTGTGGCGCAAGGGCTCATGCTTCTTTTTGTAAGAGGGTACTATGCTGCGGGAAAAACATTAAAACCGCTTCTCATAAACGTGTCCTCGTCTTTGTTTATTGTCTTTTTCTCTTTTTTTCTTTTAAGGTTGTATTCCATATCAGATTTTTTTCGTTATTTTATAGAAGCGCTGTTCCGCGTCGAGGATATTCCTGGGACGCAAATCCTTATGCTCCCGCTCGCTTTTTCTTTGGGTGTGCTTATTAATGTTACGGCGTTGTGGTTTGTTTTCCGAAAAGATTTTTCTGTCTCATCTTCTGGCGTTGGAAGGACTATTCAAGAAAGTCTTTTTGGCGCTGTTGTCTCAGGGTTTGTGGCGTATCAGTTTTTGCGTTTCTTTGATGGCGTTTTCGACCTAAATACTTTTTTGGGAATCTCCGCGCAGGGCGCGCTTTCCGGAGTTTTTGGCATTATTGCAGGTGCCGCCGCGTTGCGTCTCCTTCAGAACCGAGAACTTGAAGAGATAGCAGAATCTTTCAAGCATAAATTCTCCAAAGAAAAACCAATTGCGCCGGACCAGACAAGCGTGTAGCGATTGAGTGATTATTTTTGACAAAAAATTCTCCAGAACTAGTTTGTTTGGATTGCTGCGCGGTATCCCCGACAAGGACATTGCTAGTCTGCTGTCCGTTTATGGGTTTGAAACTATATTTATTAGCGACGCAGAGTGACAGAAACGCAAAAACAGGGTTTTTACATTTCCGAGCTGAGGAGCTAATATAAGTTTAATACTCTGCGGTCTTGCCTACAAACCAACATGAATTGGCGTGAGTCTGCAAAGCAGGCGGGGCTTGCCGCGTATTTGCGCGAGCGTAGCGAGTACCGAGTATTACCCCGCGCTTCTTGGCGCGGGGCCTATATTTAAAGATACTATTTTCGCATGGATGCAAAAAACATTCGCAACTTTTCCATAATAGCCCACATAGATCACGGCAAGTCCACGCTTGCGGACCGAATGCTCCAGATAACAGGGACGATCCCTGAGAGAAAAATGCGCGAGCAAGTGCTTGATAGCATGGAACTTGAACGTGAGCGTGGCATTACAATTAAGATGACCCCCGTAAGGATGAGCTACACGCAGTTCGTCTCTGAGCTCACTGCCGAAGGGTTCTACGCTACATGTTACACGCTCAACCTAATTGACACACCGGGGCATATCGATTTTTCTTATGAGGTCTCGCGTTCTCTTAAGGCCGTTGAGGGAGCAATTCTTCTTGTTGATTCAACGCAGGGAGTTCAAGCTCAAACCCTGACGACTCTTTCTATGGCAGAAGAGTTGGGGCTTGTCATTATTCCTGTTGTTACAAAAATAGACTCCTCTCTTGCGCGTGTTCCAGATGTAAAAAAAGAAATATCAGCCCTGCTACACTGTTCCGAAGAAACAATTCTTTCGGTTTCAGGAAAAACCGGCGAAGGCGTAAAAGAATTGCTGGCGGCTATTGTAGAGAGGGTGACGCCGCCTACCATTCGGCGTGAATCCGCTTCCAATCCACGTGAATCCGCGAGTGCCCTGCGAGCGCTGGTGTTTGATTATGAATATTCTTCGCACCGCGGTGTTGTTGTTTACGCGCGCCTGATGAGCGGAGCCGTAAAAAAAGGGGAAAAGCTACTCTTTGCAGTAACAAGCGAGGCTTTTGAATCTCAAGAAGTTGGTGTTTTCTCTCCTGCTCAAGTGCAGAGAGAAGAACTCTGTGCGGGGGAAATCGGCTACATTGTTACAGGCCTTAAAGAACCCGGCAAAGCTCTTGTCGGTGATACTATTACATCTGCAAAAAATCCGATGGTGCCGCTTACCGGCTATCAAATGCCACAGCCCGTTGTATGGGCATCTCTATACCCGGAAAGTCAAGATGATTTTTCGGCATTGCGGCAAGCGCTTTCGCGACTCAAACTTTCTGACGCCTCTATTTCATACGAAGAAGAAATGTCGCCGACATTAGGACGTGGTTTCCGATGTGGTTTTTTGGGAATGTTGCACATAGAAATCGTTGTTGAACGCTTGAAGCGAGAATTTTCTCTTTCCATTCTGGTTACCGCTCCAGCTGTTGCGTATGAGATTGTGCGCAAAGACGGAACGAAGAAAAAAATTTATTCTCCGGCACAATTCCCTGACGATGGCGCCATTGAAACGGTGTATGAACCATGGGTGCGTATGCAGATTATCGTACCGCAGGGGTATTTAGGGGACGTGCTACAGCTTCTCTATGCTCACGAAGCGGTCGTTGGCGATTCGGAATCCTTTAGCAGGGATAGGCTTAAATGCGAAGCTCGTATTCCTCTTAGGGAACTCATGCGCGGTTTTTTTGACGAAGTAAAAAGTGTTTCTTCGGGCTATGCATCATTCTCATACATTATTGATGGCACAGAGAAAGCAAGTGTGACTCGGCTGGATATCATGGTTGCCGATGAAGTTGTGCCCGCTTTTTCATCTGTTGTTGCCAAACACCGCGCTTACGAAGAAGCAAAACGCGCGGTAGATCGCCTCTACACAGTATTGCCGCGCCAACTTTTTGCGGTAAAAATTCAAGGATCCGCGCTTGGGCGTGTTCTTTCGTCAAAAACGCTGACGGCCCTAAAAAAAGACGTTACGGGGTATCTTTACGGTGGAGATATTACAAGAAAAAGAAAATTGTGGGAGAAGCAAAAACGAGGAAAGAAAAAAATGAAAGAGCGCGGGAAAGTGCATATTCCCCACGATGTGTTTCTTAAAATGATTAAGGCGGAATAGTGATATCGTCGATCTGTAATGATCACTCGCCAATGACAGGATGAGTTCTTTTCTGGCGGTTAAAAAAATACCGGCGAGTAGAGAAGAATCATGCTTAGTATTACAAGCACGCCGAGCGCAACCCAAAGTCTTTTTATGATTTTTTTATTTTTTCGTTCGAAAAACATGCCAAAAATTAATGAGCGAAGCGAATATAATTTTTGATCATCCAGCGCATAACTTAACTGTTCGCGGTTTCCCAAAGGTGGGTTGTTTGGGTGTTGAACTAGAAGCTATTTATAAACTGGAGTCCGAAGGGTTATACGCAGGGTCGCTCCAAAAAGCGCATATTAAATAATCTATTGTACAATTAACTATATCATATGCGTCATGTCGGCAACATACCCGAACTCCGAGACCGCAGGCGGATCAGAGAAATTTTGTACTCCCGTGTTTTAATAGGAGTCCTTGTTGTTCTTATCGTTTTAGCGCTTAACGCGGTTTTTAATATACATGCAAAATACAGAGAAACCGAAACCAATAAACTGGAAGCTCTTTACGAGTTGGACAAACTCATGGAGCGCGGAAGAGGTCTTAAAAGAGACATTGTGCGGCTTGAAACTCCCCGCGGCGTTGAAGAAGAAATTAGAAAACAGCTTGGGCTTGCAAAAGCGGGGGAGGGCGTTATTGTAGTTTTTGAATCTCTAGAAAATACAGACCGGAAGTTTTTGTTCGAGAATCAGGACATTTTGGATAGCATATGGGCTGTCGTTAAAAATATTTTTAAGAACAATTAATTTTCACAAAAATTTGATATTCTGCGGGTATGGTCTAATGGCATGACGCGACCTTCCCAAGGTTGAAATGGGAGTTCGATTCTCCCTACCCGCACAGAATTTCATTTTCGGCATACTTTTCACGGATTTTGCCTGTATTTCCAACAGTTTTGAGAGGTTCTAACCTGTTCCCCTAAAGTGCACAGAATTTCATTTTAGACACTTGAACAACAAAGAAACCGTTTAAATATCAGCGTTTCCGCAGGTTCAAACATGCGCCATTTTGCCGACAGGGCAGGAGAACTGTTTTTGCCACAAAATGATTTTTTGTTGTGAACAAAGAGTTGTTTGGTTTTTAGAGAGGCTCGAACCACACACGGTTTGTAATATGGCTGGTTAAAAGGTTAGGACATTAGGACATGTTGTATAATATAGATAACATGAACAAAAGAAAAAAATCATTGTTTATTCCTCCGTTGGATTGGCAACATTTTTTATTATTATCGCAATAATTATTTCGAGTATTCAAGAACAGAGACCTGGCAACTCGCATGATGGGAGGAGGGCGGCGGATATTCAGCAGATATCCACCGGTCTGGAATTGTACCACCAAGCTCATAAAGAGCATCCTCCTGTAGAACCTGGATGCCAAAATACTGACGTATTAGGAGATTATTTTGTCCCAAATTGGACGCCCCAGATTCCACAAGAAAGATTTATATCCGACGGACACCCGCCTTATCAATTTGCAATATCACTAGATGGCAACAGTTTTGTTGTAAAAGCAACATTTTATGAACAGAGGTCAAAATTCGACCAAAGACTATTGGATGAAGACCTTGATGGTAATATATTAGGTTGTAATTGTGACGACCCCAATTATTGTGTTGGGTCAACAAATTTAGCAAACTAAAAATAGTATGAATTTAAAATAGATTCTGTTAGGACTTTTTGAGAGAGGTTCTAACTGTTCCTAATAAAACGTTTACAAAAAGTAAAGAAAACATCGTATAATATAAACAACATGGACCTCCGCTCATTAAAGAAATCCCACTACATCATCTCCACACTCGCCGTCGGGGGCATCGCATTCGGACTTTTAAACGCATTTCCCCAACCACTCCTTGACTCAACCGACAACTTCATTCTCCTTGCCGAAGACCAGATTACACTAGCATCCGACATCACCGTCTCAAGCGGTGACGTTGGCGCAAACAGTAAAAAAGGAATACTCACGGTTGGCTCCGGTAACACACTCGCAAGCGACCTTTTTGCCTCGCGTATCACCCTAGGACCCAACACCACCATCAATGGCAACGCGACCTTCAACAATCTGACAAAAACAAAAGATGCAGAAGTGCTCGGCGAAGAATCAAAAACCTTCCCCTCGCCCCTTGTTGATTTTCCGGTGGTCGTGCCATTCCAAACAGGCACAGAGCAATTTCGCACACAACCAAGTGAAACAACCACTCTCCAATCAAGGAACTTCAAAAGTATTACCACAGCACCAAATACCACACTGACCCTTGAGCCGGGCGTCTACAACATCGAAACCCTGACGCTTGGCAACGATACCACCGTGCATTTTTTCGGTGCAACGACAATCAACATTTCAAAAAATGCCACCATTGGCAACAATGTCGTCTTCTCTCAACCGAACACTCTTCCAATCGACAGCGTCGCTATTAACTCCACCGGCACACAGCTCTCCATTGGCACACACGCCATGACGCACGGCATCATCACTGCGCCTGATGCGACGATTACTCTTGGACAGAATACACTTCACCGAGGGCAGGTCATCGGCAGGCATATTGTGGTGGGGAATGGAGTGATACTCTCCAGAGAGGAGGGTTTTGAGAAGGAGAGTGATGAAAGCAAAATAGTTGAAATTGAAGATGGGACGCGGTTTTTCGGAAATGAATTGTTAGTTTTATTGAAAGACGAGGCAACTCTATCAGACGCTCAAGCAATTGCCCAATTTGTTAATGGAACTATTACCGGATTTGATCCTAACCCACCATTATATCAAATCGAGCTTTCAACTAATGATGCGGACAGCATGATTGCCGTTATTTCAGTAATTATAGATTCAGCAAACCCTTTAATTATTGAAGCCATTCCAAATCTTTTATTGGAGTTTTAGCCATCAGCATTTATTATGAAACCAAAAACATATCTGATAACAACTATGTTATCTAATTCTGTGCTCGTGACATTATTAATTATAGATTTTTTTGGAGGCGATTTTGTTGACTTAGAAATTTGGTTTATTTTAGAAGAATTTTTATTTTTCTTTAGCTTAGCTGCACCGTTTTTACTGTTGATCTATGGCGTATTTTTACTGCGAAAAACTCCCGAAAATTACAAATTTATTTGGGTTGGCTTATTTATTAATACTGTTTTTTTACTGATGGCAGTGTACATATTATTAATAATATTCGGTCCAGGATTAAATTTACTATTTAATAGTACAAGCCGCCCCATTCCTCCGGTCCAAGTACGATAAATGAAAATATGAACCGCATTAAATATTTATTTTTTATACCCTTGTTTATATTTATAAGCGCTCTTTTATTATTTATAAACGTGCCATTAAATAGCGTGAGAAATTTTGTTAATTTTGCTTTAGCCCAGCCTGTCGCAAGTTTTGATTTATTGAATTTAAATGAAAGTCGACCGGAACTTGTCGGTGCATATTTGACTCTGGACAAAATTAAACTAGAGGAAATGTGGGAGCTGATAAACAATAATCTAAATATTTCATTAAATCCGGTAAAAATAGGCATAATTGATACCCGGTTAGACGGCGGTCACCCAGAATTTGAAGGAGTCAATTTGCGGGGAAGCGCGTCCGATCTTTCTTTGCCGCAAGGATTATTATCGTTTTTGAAAGACCCGCATGGCACGGGCGTTACCGGTATAATTGGTGCAAACAATGTCTTAGGGACGGGAGGAACGATACCAACAACTAGTCCGCATATGAATGGAATCATAAGCGGAGTATCCAGATTGAATTACACTATAGAATTCCGTGGCGCAAACATACCCAATCTTCGCCATGCAAAAAAATCAATAACCGATCTTGCGGAGAAAAATGTTTCAATTATAAATTATAGCCTGGGCGGAAACCTTTCTACATTTTTGGGTAGAGAAATTCTTACACTCCGGAAAAAGATCGAAAAACATGGCGATATTCTATTTATTGTCGCGGCAGGTCAAGGAAACAAGGATGCAGAAAATATTTCTCCGGCCAATTTGGGAGAATTCTTAGATAATGTAGTATCCGTTGGTTTTGTAGATAATCAGGATACGAGAATCGAAATAGAGGGCCAGTCATCTAATTTCGGAGATGCCGTAGATATCGCCGCGCCCGGCAAAGAAGTATATGTGCCTAGCTTTTTTGACGAACCTCTAGATTTTGATGATTATCAATTGAGTAGCGGGACCTCTTTCTCCGCCCCCATGGTCACCGGCGTCGCCGGACTCTTGAAAGCAATCAACCCTTTGCTCACACCGGCGCAGATCAAACACATCATCACCACGACCGCAGACCCCATTTTCACCACTGACTCAAATGAGATAACAAAAACCCTTGGCTCCGCGTGCGATGACGGCTCACCAACCTTCCGCGGCTGCCGCCTCAACGCTCTTGCCGCTGTCTGCGACTCGCTTGTACTTGATTGTGAACCTAAAGGCACTCTCATCTTTGAAGACGACTTTGAAACTTACACATTGGGTGACTTGGCAGGACAAGGCGGCTGGGAACCGCTTGACCCAAGCTTTCCATTCGACACCAGCGTTCACATTGTAGATACACAGGCATTTAGCGGGAATCAGTCAATAGAACAGCAATACATTGACCACCGGGCAATCAAGAGAATAGATACACCTGTTGAACATGGAAGTGTAGTTTTCTGGAGCATGGTGCAAAACCGTATAGATTCTTCGTTTCAGCTTTCAGGTAACGCAAACTCCGTTCCAGTATGCGGTCTCAAATTTGATGACAATAACGTTTCCACAATCGCAGGGCAGGGCGCGGTAATACCAAATACAGCTTCTTTGCAACTCAATGTCTGGCGCAAAACAGAAATACAGTGGAATGCAGAAGACAACACCTGTCGTTTCAGTATCAACGACGG
>Ga0209542_10014745_pt1 | contig 13241 bp, 12 predicted proteins | sample RifCSPhighO2_01_FD_184028 | JGI IMG/M metagenome (GOLD analysis project Ga0209542, IMG submission 184028) | Soil microbial communities from Rifle, Colorado - Rifle CSP2_plank highO2_0.1 (SPAdes) (version 2) | ecosystem: Environmental > Terrestrial > Deep subsurface > Rock core/Sediment ... | reverse complement strand
GCCAAAAGCGAGAGTTATCCACTCGTCTTATGACCATGCTACGCCCGACGACGTATCAGACTTCGGCATGCTTACCAGTCATGCTAAAGGCGGCGTAAGAATCGGGGGCAATCACGGAATACTCAACTGTCGGGCGCGAGAATCTATGGTTCTGGTTTGACTTCAGACGTGGGGTCTTCCGCGTATACTCTTTTCCTTTGTGGCGCGCGTGTGCTGGCGGGTGTGGATTTGACCAATTTCCGTCTTAATGGACGGCTTAATGCGCAAGGAATCAATACGGAAGAAATGATATTAGAACTTGTCGCAGGAGATATAGACTTGTCGGCCGCAAAAATCAACGAGCTATTGTTATATCTATCGGATAACCCGCAAAATCCTTCGCTGAAACTCACGGATTCGTATATTGGGAATATCGTGCTTCCCGAAAATCACCCATACGTACCGGTGGTAGACGCGAGAGGCGCGACTATCATAGATGTAGACGGCTGGGTTGCCGTAGGGGAACTGCGTACAGACGAGCGAACCCATTTAGATAAAGATGTTATAACTCATTTTAATTACGCCAGATTAACCACAGAAACCCCGCCTCGTATCTATGTCCGGTAAGTGAGAAATGAAACTGTGAAATACAGAAAACGCAAATCGCGATTAATCATCTTATGATTATGTCCCAATATTTCGGCAGTTCCCGTCTTCTCGCTTCTTGCACGTCCCGTCTCACCATTCCGGCGAGCGCCGCGATATGTCATGATTATTATGTAACTTTAAACTACAAAAAGATTTCGCCACGTAATCCCATTATCGGTAAGCTCCGTGTGGGTGACTACGTTTACGAGTTTTGTAGTCACACGCACGGAGTCTTAATTTGCCCTTTTCTTGTGGACTGCCAGATAGTACCGCAAAAAATATTTCACGAAGCCCTCCTCGCCTTTTTCCAGCGCCCTGTAGTATGCACGGCGTTTCTTGTATTCTATAATAATCATCGGATAACCGCTGTGCCACAGGATATGGTTTATGATGAGGCGGCCTACTCTCCCGTTGCCGTCGCCAAAGGGGTGTGTTTTTTCGAACTTGTAATGGGCGCGGGCTGCAAATTCAACGGAATTGGTGCCATTCTTTCCTAGAAATGAAATGAACTCATTCATCATTTCCTTGATGTTTTGCCAATCCGGGGCAACGTAAGACCCTACCCGCACAAGATAGTTTCTGAACCTGCCCGCTATATCCGGTTGTGTTTCCCCGAATATTTCGCTGTGCCACCGCAGTATAACCGGAATATCTATTATGTCCTTCCCGTCAAGCATGGCAAGAAATACCTTGGCGTGTGTTTCCGTCTCTCTCACGTCTTTGAGAGGTTTTCTCGGAGAAATCTTGCCGTGTATTATTTCTCTAGCTTCTTCCAGAGTTATCGTCGAACCTTCTATTGCATTCGTATTGTAGGTAAACGCTATCGCAATCTCTTCCTTTACTTTTTGCCGCACGCTTTCTGGCATTCTCTTCCATTCCCGCTGGAAATTCTGCCTGATTTTCTCCAGCCTGCCAAAAATCTCTTTTTTCTGCTCCTTTTCCAGCTCTTCCTTTATCTTATCAACGTCTTTCGGCATTTCTGTTCCCAAATAAACCTCTCTGGACATTACTCTGCCATCTTTTCTGAAAGAATGCTTCAGGTAAAAGTATTTCTTCGTACCCCTCGTGCGCGTTATGACTTTCACGTTGTACACTTACCACTACAAATATTTAAATATCACTTTTTCTCTATTTTTGTAGTGGTATATAACTTACGCCCTATGCAGCAAACTACCCGCCACGATGCTGTATGGTGCACAGCGGTGCGTCAATTTGAATAGTGTATGACGCGAAGGAACTGGACAGCGAAGCTGTCATACAGCTTTGTGTGTCATTAGTGGCGGGTATTGTGAAAGGGAAAGGACTTCTTGCGCAAGGCTTAATTTTTGGCGGTGCGGGTTGATAACAGATGACTACAAAGTGTTTGAAATTGTGCTGAAAACTGCGCAGTACCCGGAAAATCACCGCGTAAAATACCCGCCGCGGTTCTCGCGGTACCAGTCGTACGTTTTCTGGAGACCGTCGTCTATGCTCACCATAGGCGCCCAGCCTAATAGCTTTTTCGCTTTCTCCGAAGAGCCAATGCTGCGCATCAGTTCTCCGGGTCTCCCGGGCCCGAACTCTATCGCTTCGCTCGCGGGCTTTCCCGCGATGCGCGCTATCTTCTCGGCAATGCTCTTTATTGAAACATCCTCGCCACTGGCAAGGTTTATTATCTCGCCGCTTTTGACGCTCTTCTCCAGCGCCGCGACTATGCCTTTCACCGTGTCTTTGACGTAGACGTAATCGCGCGTCTGCTCGCCGGTGCCGTTTATCTTCATTTTTTTGCCGTCCAGTGCGCTGTTAATGAATCGCGCAATAACGGCGCCCCGTGCACCGGAGTTCTGCCGCGGCCCGTACTGGTTGAACCCGCGCAGCATCACGACGTTCAGCTTGTCGCCGTACGTCGTAGCGTACGACTGTAAGTAGCGCTCGGCGGCGAACTTGCTTGCCGCATAAGGCGAAAGTGGGTTCGTTGTGTGGTTTTCGTCCGCTTTGCCCATGGGCACGTTCCCGTAAACTTCGCACGTGCCCATGAAAACGAGCTTTTTTATGTTTTTTTGCCGCGCCGCCTCAATCATGTTAAAAGTTCCGAGCACGTTCACGTTCCAGAACGGCTCAGGCGTGTCTATGGACTCGTCCACGTTTATTAGCGCCGCTAAGTGTAGTATCGCTTCCGTGTCCTTGCTTATCGCGCCCAGCACGGCTTTCCTGTCCTGGATGTCAACGCGCCGGAACTTTACGCGGTTGGCGTGCTGCTTTATGTTCTGCAAATCGCATTTCAGCCCGATTATCTCCATGTCGTAGCCCTTCTCTGCGAGCATGTCAACTAAGTGTGACCCAATAAACCCGCATCCGCCTGTTATCATCACTGTCATCGCAAAACCTTAGTCTAATTCCGTGGAATATATTAAAATCTATGTTCACAGTGCTCGCCATTGAATTGGTAGAATTGGAGTATGAACGTTCTTTCTTGCCTCTTAAATCATTTTCTGCAAGATACTGATGATGTATTATGGGATACGATTTGCGACCAAGTAAGTAATAATATGGGATGCGGGGCATTATTATGAAGATAGCTGTGATAAAGAGCGGGGCGATAGGGGATGTGCTGATGACCACGCCATTTTTGCGCGGTCTTCGCAAAACGTTCCCGGACGCCGAAATAGTTTACGTCACGGGAAAGTGGTCGCTGGACGCAATCCGCGGCAACGCCGACATAAATAGGATAATCGCGTTTGACCAGAACGCCATTTTCAGTTCCCTGCGTGGAAGGCTGAAGCTGCTGAAGCTGCTGAAAAAGATGCACTCCGAGCGTTTCGACGTGTGCTTTGTTATGGATAAGTCCTGGCTCGCCGGCGTGTTTGCATGGCTCTCTGGCATTCAGGAACGCGTGGGTTTTGCCCGCGGCTGGGAGGGCTTCGCGCACACGAAGATCGTGAAGTACGAAAGGGTGAAACATGAAATCCAGTATTATCTTGACACGCTTGTTTACTTCACGAAAGAAACCTGCGGGACTCTCATGAACATTCACATAGGCGACGAGGACATGCAATATGCGCGTGACCTCGTGCGGGACGCGGCAGGCAGGAAAATCATCGCCATGTCGTTGTCAGGCGGCAATCCAGGCCAGTCTTCCGGATATCGTGACTGGGCGCCGGAGAATTACCAGCGCATGGCCGCCATAGCCGAGACGAAAGGCTGGAAAGTCGTATGCCTTGGGAGCAAAGGCATGGAAGGAAGGAATGTGCATAACCTTGCAGGCAAAACGTCGCTGAAGGAAGCCGCCGCCGTACTTCGTGAGTGCTCGCTGCTCGTGTGCGGCGATTCCGGGCTCATGCACGTTGCCGCGGCTGTTGGCACACCGGTTCTTTCCATATTCGGCCCCACGGACCCGAGAAGAAAGGCTCCGCTTGACCGTTATTCGGCATGGCTGTGGCGCGGCAGCGACTGCACGAAGTGTGAGCTTTACGGCAAATATTGCAGGAACCACCCGTCGCCGGACGAGATAACGGTGGAAGAAACCGCAAAGCAGTTAGAGAGAATGATATGAAGACCGTGATAAAAGTCCCGGATAATATGGCATCGACTTTTTGCCACAGTAAAAAGGGGATATTATGAAAATAGCAGTGATAAAAGGCTCTAGTTTGGGCGATATTCTAACAGGTATCCCTGCATTGCGAAGCCTGCGGCGACATTACCCGGATGCGAAAATAATTTTAGTGCATAGCTATGCAGGAAGCGGGATGCCTCTAATACGGGAATGCCCGTATATCGACGAAGCCATCATGATTCCCGGCCTGTCGGTAATCAGGAATATCCTCCGACTGCGGAAGGAAAGGATAGACATTGCGATAGATGGATTCCCGAACACCCGCCTTTCGTCGCTGCTGACGATGCTTATCGGCGCCGGGAAAACCGCCAGTTATCTCAATCCGAGAAACGTACTGTCTTTCGTTTACGACCTCAAAGCCGAAGAAAAGGGGGACGCGGTCCAGTTAGAGCAAGCCATTCTGGCGCTCCTCGGGGTGAAGGGCTCCGGTAAAATGGAAATCACGGTGCCGGAAAGCTGCAAAAAAATGACGCATCCGTTCATAGCCGTAAACGCCGGCAAGGACGACAACTTCTGCCGCACATGGGTCGGCACTAAGTGGGCGGAGCTTATCCGCGCCGCCTCAAAGAGATACGGCTGTTACTTCGTGCTGGTGGGCGGCAAAGATGGCGTGAAAAAGGCACGTGAGATAGAAAAGCTCGTCCCGGACGTTATGAATATGGCAGGAAAAACCACGCTGGACGAAATGATATGCATAATCAGCCAGTGTGACGCATTTATCTCAATAAACGGCGGCCCGATGCACGTCGCGGCTGCACTGGGCAAGAAACAGATCGTTCTTAACGGACCGTCGCTCCTGCAGTGGAATCCCCACAACCCGAAGGCTGTCTGCCTCGGTGGCAGGAAACTCTGCGACACGAAATGCGATGACAATTACTGTAAATTCGGCGACGCGCGCTGCGTGAAATGGATAACTCCCGCACAGGTGTTGGAGAAGCTTGATGCTATGCTGGCTACTCGCTAATGAAGTGGCGCAAAGTTCTCACAAATCGGTTTGGTATTGGTATTCCACTCGCAATCAGTATGTCCAAATCGGCTTTTTTCACTGCCTTAGACGCAAGTATGACAATTACGTATGCCATAGATGCTACGGCTGCGCTGACCGCCGCCTCCAAAAAAAGATTGCCTGTACGCCCGAGAATGCTATCAGACACGACCTTCGCGGCAAGAACAAAGGATATGCCGCCTCCAATGATTCTCATATAATCACCGGCACTCACCATTATATTGACTTTCCCCCTCAAAAACAACAATGCCATGATAAACATCATGAAATACGAAACCGCGGTCGCCAGCGACGCCCCGTCCATGCCGTAAAGCGGGACAAATGCGATGTCCATAATAAAGACCGCTATGGCAGTGACGGAATATATTTTGGTATTCGTGCCCGGCCTTCCCATGCCGTTGATGGCTCCGAAGAAAATCTGCGATATGGCGGCAAAGAGCATGGCTATGGAGAGTATCTGCAAAGAAAGAGTGGCCGGGGCGAATTTATTGCCGAACAACGTGGATAGTATGGCATTCGAATGAAAAACGAGAAGCAGGACGAATGGCACCATCATAATAAAGAACAACCGTATCACTGACGTCATGCCGCGCGATATTGCCGCCGTTTCCTTCCGCGCCCATAATTCGGAAATCGTAGGATAGATTGTGTTGTTGAGCGCGGAAGCGAACGTCATGAGCAGCATCGCCGTCGGCAAGGAAGCGTTATAAAGCGCCACCTCCGAAAGAGGACGGAAATACGTAATGGTGAGCACATCCATTCTGCTGACCACCATCACTATTATGTTGCCAAGCCAAAGCGTGAAGCCGAACTTCAGTATCTTCGCGAAAAGCTCGCGGTTGAATACAAATCTCTCTTTCATGAGGAACGGCATCGCGCGTAGCGCGAGTCCAACGAATATTGCATTCATCGCGACCGTCGAGAGAAGTTGTGCCTTCGCTATTCCAGCTGCGCCTTCGCTGACAAAGAAATATGAGAACAGTAAAACCAGCGACACCCGCGCCAGCTCCACGAAAGCGAATACGTTGAACTTCTGCATTCCCTGGAATACCGCCGAATAAAGCCCCATGTTTATGATGCCTTCCAGCAATACAAGCAGCAGCACCGCCGACGCGGCAGGCGTCCCGAAATAGCTTTCCGCCAGCGCATCGGCGAAGAACGCCACGGGCGCGAACACTATTAACGTCAGTACGAGCTGGACGGCAAAGACCATTAACGTCGCAGATTTAATGCCTGAATAATCCGCGCGCGCTTTTAGTTCCGCCATATGCTTGACGAGTGACGTCGCCAGCCCGAACTCGCGGAACACGCCAAGCGTTGCAACGACAGCGATGACGCTGTAAAAAAGCCCGTAATCGTCTATGCTCAGCGAGCGGGAGAGAAAAATCCTGAAACCGTATCCTATAGCCGCGGCGAGCATCGTAAGCGTGAATATCATGAACGTGCCTTTGCCCACTCTCTCGGCATAGTTCATTGCCGCACGCTCCTAAATGCAACGATGCCGCATACAATCCAGTAAAGCGTCGCCAGCGGCAACGTAAAAGAGAGAGGCAGATAAAGCGCATTAGTGCGAAGCTTGTGCTCGCTGGCGGCGAGCCACGTAAAGTATGCATCAGACAGAATCATGAAACCGGCAGGCACTGCCAGAAGCGCGGGATAAAAATACGACAGCGGCAGCGCAATCAGCGCCGCCAGCGCAGCGAAAGCGCGTAAGTAAGGATTATGAACAAGCGAGTACGTCCTGTATCTATCCGCGTCTTTGCCGTTTTTTCTCGTGAAAAGCGCTTCGTAATAATACATCTTCTGTTTTTTCTTTAACGTCGTTAGTGTAACGTCTCTCGGCACGTGATAGACGCGCGCGCCGTCCGCGTAAACTATTTTTCCCCGCTTCATCATGCGTATGGCCAGGTCCGTGTCTTCGCGGAATGCCATCTTATAGCGCTCGTCAAACATCTCTTTCATGAATGCATCTTTCCTGTAGAACATGTTCGCCGTGAGGTATCGCCCGCCATGGCTGAGCACTGACTGCGTTAACGTGCTAAGCCTGTCCGTGTCTATCCTGCCTTCCACGCCAACGACGCCGCTTGAAAACAATTTTTGCGCAGCTTTGAGCCAATTATTATTCACAATGCAATCTGAATCCGTGAATGCAAGTATTTTACCCTTTGCCCTTCGGACTCCGTAATTCCGCGCCGATGCCGGCCCGCCATTCTCTTTGCCGAAACAGCGGAACTTTTCACCGTTTGCCTTCGCCACCATATCCTTCGTTGTGTCCGTAGAACCGTCGTCCACGAGGATGACTTCAAACGACGGATGTTTAATTTTGCGCAAAGCATCTATACACCTTTCTATCGTGGCAGCGCTGTTGTACACTGGCACTATGACACTTATGTCCGGCATAAAAGTAGTTTTGTCGGGAAGGCTTTAAACATTGAATTCTTTGGAATTATATCGACGTCATCACTTCACTCTGAACAGCTTCACTTCGCCGCCCCACTGCTCAACGAACTCAAAGTGCTGCAGGCCCGCGCCGTTGAAGAAGAAAAGCCTCGTGAATATCGCGTCGCTAAGCTGCACAGGCATGTAAATGATTGTCTGCCTGTCCGGTTCCACCCAAAGCATGCCGCTGATTTCGGCGCTGTTTGCGTTTGACATCGTCCCCGAGCCGTCCTTGGAGAAATAAAATACCGACTGGACGGGATGGAGATTGTTGTTCTCGGAAAAGAACGCCTTCATGTTGCCTGTTTCCGTATCGTAGTTGATGATGAAAGCCTGATTTGCGCCGGCAGCATAGCTGTAGAGTATGGACTGCCCGTTAGGCGTGGCGCCCGAGAGCCCCAGCATGCTGTACTGGTAACAGTCCCCCTTGGGGTCCGTGATGCCCGCCGCTGTACACGTGCCTTTCTTCTCCGGCGACCACGTCGCGAAATACGTCCACCACACCGACTTGCCAATTAGGTCCGACGACGCGAGGAAATAAGTCTCGTTGCAGCCGGGCTTCCTGTAGTCGTTCAGAATCTGCACTGCCAGAGACTCGTTCGCTGTCATCATTGACGCGGCTATATCCTGTATCCTTGCGGTCTCCCGCGCGCCGTCCGCGTAATCTATGACGCGGGTTATGCCATTGTCATACGGCACTGACACCAGCCCTGTTTTATTCGAGTCGTCCTCCACCTTCAGTAAATGGTTCTGCGAGCCCCCGTCAAAAACAACTGTCCTGTGCCCGATGGCACGTATGAAGTGCCCGGGATCCCAGTACGTCGCTATCGTTGCGCACTCGGCGGTGTTGTTGCGTATCCAGTTGAGCGCATTATACCAGTTGTCATCCAGCACAGTGGGCGCGGATGAAGCCACGAGTATGGCAGGCCCGACGTAGAAAGTGAATGAAACCGTCAGGGTCACCGCTATGGCGACAAGCGCATACGCGTCGTGCTTCGGCATAATTTTTTTCGCGTGCAACGCATAAGCGACGCCAGCCGTTCCTATCATCAGCCCCGCCCATCCCGGCGTGAACAGTTCCGTCCCGTTCTGCGCGAACAGTGCGACAAGTATAACCGTCATCGTCGGCAGAATCAGTTTGTCCTTCATTTCTTTCCTCTCTCCGTGAAATAATCATAAAGGCGCGAAAGCAATATTGCCCCGCCGACGGACATGGGCGCCGCGAAAAGTAGCGTGAACCGCACGGCCACAAGCGTGGCAATCATCGGCCCGAGCAGCCACAGCGAAAGGAGGGCAAGCGTATCAAAGTGCTCCCTGCGCTTGTAGTAAGCGTATGCGAGCCATGCCAGCGCGTACAGGGATAGCATGAAAGGCGAGAACCACAGCGCCGCGCCGCCCACGGGACTTATTTTGCCTATTATTGAGACTATGTTTCCTGGCTGCTGCAATTCTGCGACGGACACGTAAACGTTGGGGAACGGGCGTATGTTTTCGCTCTTCAGGTCGCTGTATTCAAACGGCCCGTATATGGTCGAGTACACATGCTCCACGCCAAAAAAAGGAGCGTTGAATGCCAAATAAGCCGCCATCATGATTCCGAACGCAAGAAAGTGCCTGCCCATCGCTTTCGGCACGTGGGAAACATTCCTACCCTGCACCACGGCAAGCGCGCTCTTCGCCAGCAGGAAACCCGCTATGAGCCACGGCAGATACCAATAGCCCGCCCACACGTTCTGGAAAAGTGCCAGCATAACGCCGGCAAGAATGCCGTAAATTATTGATAGTTTGGATATTTTACCGAGCACCTCAGTCCTTCTGTACATGAGCAGGTAAAGTGCCATCGTCGCCACCGGGAAAAGCATGATTATGGAATCCGTGTCCGGGTCTCCGCCCAGGGAACGGGAAACATTCGATATGTCGAAAACGTAGAACAGCGCCGCGAGCACGCCGGCTTTCCTGTCATAGATTTCGCGCCCTACATAGTAGGCGGGAATAGCTGCAAGGCTTGCCAGAAGCGCGGGCAGATAAATAAGGTATTGCCACAGCTCTATGTTAATAATGCTTCTTACAAGCATGAAAGAAAACGCGCCCAGATACTGATAAGGCGCCCGGAAGTACCACAGCGGATTGAAGTCGAATTTCACGGCATCGGCTATCTGCTGCTCCAGCGCCGACCGAAAGAAAAGCGTGTCCGTTGTCTGGAGCATGCCGGTGTCCACGATCATTTCCATCTCGCGATAGAACGCGTACGAGTCGATATTGCGCAGGTAAGGCCATCTGTAATCAATCAGCCTTATATGAAAACTGAGAAGAACTATCAGAATTACGGCCAGAACCGTCCAGTGCTTTCGCAGCCATGAATCGCAGTGCTCAATGAGAGAAACCATATGAACAAGTTTTCCCAAAATTTAAATAACTACGCTTACCCAAACAGCAGCAATTCCTCGTTTCCGTGCCTTATCGTGAAGAGTACGAGCAGCACCGCGAACGCCACGAACATGACTTTTATCGCCGTTCCCTTCTCCTTCAACTGAAGCGCCATCACCGTGAACGCGGGAAATATGACGAGGTAGAACCTGCTTATTGCCTCAAGCCGCGAAGAGAGCAGGGGCAACAGCAGCGATGCTGCGAAGAAAATAAACTGTTCTTTCGGCAACTTTCGATAAGACGCGACGAGCAGCCAGCCAAACAACACGAAAATGAAGAGATTAAATCCGTTGTAGAACGTGCCCGGAATATCATGCGCGAGTGCGTTAGCTGCCAGCGCCGCAATGCTATTATATACGGACATGAAAGGAAGCGACACTTCGCGGGCGAAGCCTGTATGCGTCGCGAATTGCGCGAACGGGTCGCCTGTGACCGCGAACTGGTACGCCATCATCGCCGCGAAGCCCATCGGTATGAGCAACGAATAAAGCACGTTGCCGCCTTTTCTGGCGTTTACATACAGTGATGGGAAAAAGAGCAGCGAGCCCTGCATCCTTGTGAACGCCGCCAGAAAGCCGGCAACGCCTGCGAAAAGATGATTGCCCCTCCCAGAAAACCAGAAAAACGCAACAGTCTCCAGAAGAAACAGTGATTCCGTATACACGGCGTTGAAAAAATAAGACGTCGGGAACAGCGACATAAGCGCCACCGCTTTGAAAGCCACGCCCGCCGTAAAGTCTCTCTTTATCACAAGATACATCACAGCCACCGCTAAAAGGGAAAGTATATTCGATATGGCAAAGCCTGCAAAATAATGCCCCATGAAACTCAGCGACCGTATCATCAACGGGTAAAGCGGGAACCAGCCGTAGTTGCCTCTGCCTTCCGCGAAAGCCGCGTTGTATCCGTTCATGGCTATGTCCACGTACGCCGCTGCGTCGTACTGCGCCCATGGGTTTATGAACATGTTCCCGTCCCGCTCCTGCCGCTGCGTTAGTCCCGCAGGAATGAGTTGGCTAGACGCGGCTACGAGAAGCAGAATTATCTTTACCGCAACGAACAGCGCTATAGCTTTCCTAAAATTGCCGTCTTCCTTCCACTCACTTTCAAAAGGTATCATCTTTCCAGCCGTATTCTTACGACGTTAAGCATAGACGTTACTATTTCCCTTAACGTAACTTTGGATTTGCCCCGCTTCCTGTTTTCAAAAACGATGGGTATCTCGCTCATCGTGAATCCCTGCTTCTTGGCGCGGTAGAGCAGTTCGGCACCTATGGAATAACCGTGCGAAACGAAACGTGGGAAATCCATGGATTCTATGACGCGCCTCCTGTAGCATTTATAGCCGCTCTGTGCATCCAGCACGCTTAGCCCCAGCACGGCACGCGTGAACAGCGCGCCGCCTGACGACAGAACGTTACGGAAAAAACTTCTGTCCACCGTATCGCCGCCGCTTATCATGCGCGAGCCTACGGCGATGTCGTATTTTTTCGCCGTTTCCATCAGCGCCGGAATGTAGGACGGGTCGTGGGAAAAGTCGGCATCCATTTCTATTATGTGCGTTACTTTGTACTTCAGCGCTTCCTGGAATCCGCGTATGCCCGCCGTGCCGCGCCCCCGTTCGTTGCGCCGGATTACCACGACCTTGCCTGTTTTCTTCGCCGCTGCCTCAGCAATACGCGCCGTTCCGTCGGGCGAGTTGTCGTCCACCACTATTATTTTTAGCGGCAACTGAAGAGAAAGTATCTCCTGTATCAGTTCCCCTATGTTCTCCGCCTCATTGTAGGTCGGTATCAGCACCACGATCATAAAAACAGTCGTTCGGATTCTTTTTAAATATCAAAATCCGAGATATCTGCTGATAAAACGGGGCTTTTGATATTTAAATCCACTGCTTTGGAGGCGCAGTAGATTTTTAAATGATGGTTGAGAGAGTTTAATCATGTCAAAATTTAAGCTCGCCGCCGCTGCCATAAGTGTCGCCCTGCTGGCGTGGATAGTGTGGACTTCAAATCCCGCCGAGCTTGCGCGCCTGCTCGCCACGGCGGACAAAAGATACATCGCCGCCGCGCTTTGCGTTTCTGTTGTCTCTATGGCATTCCGCGTTCTGAAGTGGAAATTTCTCGTCAATGCACCGTTCTTTATCCTTGTGCCCGTCCAGCTCTTCGGCATGACGCTCAGCAATTTCACCCCCGGCAAGATGGGCGAGCCGGCGAAAGCGCTAATCCTGAAGGCGCGGACAGGAATACCCGTATCAAGAAGCCTCCCTTCCATAGTCTGGGAGCGCATACTTGACGTGATTGTGCTGTTGTCGTTCGCTGCGTTGTTCATGTTCAACGTGCCGCTTTCCGGCAATCTTGCTGTGTTCTCGTACATCGGCGTCTCGCTCTTTACGATTGCCATGCTCATCGCAGGAGCAATAATCGCAAAAAGGAGCATAGGAGAAAAAATATTCTCCCTTGCCGGCAGGCTTCCCTTTCTCCGAAAAGTGAGCAACGAGTTCATCAACACGTTCTACTCCGTTTCCTTTTCGCGTTCTTCGTTGCTTCAGTCTTTCGCCGCTACTGCGGCGCCGTGGGCGCTGGACGCGCTCGTGCTGTGGCTTGCCGTTGCTTCGCTTCACCAGAGCGTTCCCTACGTCCTGCTCATGGGCGTTGTGGCGATATCAACTATAATCGGCGTCGCCAGCTCGTTGCCCGGCGGAATCGGCTCCATGGAAACCGTCGCGTCTCTGCTTCTGACGTCGCTGGGCGTGCCCGCCACGACTGCCGTAGCTTCCGTGCTTTTGTTCCGCGCCGCCACGTTCTGGTTCGGCAGCGCGGTCGGCGCTCTTTCATTTCTTTACCTTTCGCGCAGGCTGGACGTGCGCACTGCGATGAAATAAGTTTAAATTTGTGCGCGGTATAGATTACAAGATGGGCAGGACGATAACACTCGCCTACAAATTGGATGGCACGCACGTGCCGCCGAAGCGGGCGGACGTTGTTCTTAAAGTATATGAAAATACCTGCACGCTAGAGATGCGAAATGGAAGAGTCTTTCCCTGCGTTCCATACTCCCACGACAGGCGCTATGTGGCGTACACGCCCGATGGATTGCACCGCACCATTGAAGATGATATGAATTTTCATCATTTCAAGAACAACGTCC
>Ga0209542_10014744_pt1 | contig 13241 bp, 14 predicted proteins | sample RifCSPhighO2_01_FD_184028 | JGI IMG/M metagenome (GOLD analysis project Ga0209542, IMG submission 184028) | Soil microbial communities from Rifle, Colorado - Rifle CSP2_plank highO2_0.1 (SPAdes) (version 2) | ecosystem: Environmental > Terrestrial > Deep subsurface > Rock core/Sediment ... | reverse complement strand
CACCTCGCCTTCGATCTTGCTCACAATATCCGGATATTGGCTCGCGACCTTGCTTTTCTTCGCTTTCGCCACGGCCTTGTTTATGCGGGTAAATTCTTTCACTATTTGCTTCTCGACTTGCGAGAGCCTCTCTAACATACCGATCATCTGCCCCACATCCGCAAGATCTTGCCCCTTCTCTTGGATCACCTCCATAGCGGCTTCCACTTCTTCGGTGAGCTCGGTCGCGGCTCGAATGGTTTCAAGCGCGTTCGAAAGCTCCGAAACAAGCGCTTGCGCGTCCGAGGGAATCGTAATGCCCTTTTTTGAGAGTTTGTCCATCATCTTTCGGATTTGCTTCAGCCCCCTCTCCATCCCCGAAATCATCCCGCGCTTCATTTGCTTCAGCTGCTCTTGCTGCATGATCTTTTCCCGCTCCTCCATCATCTTCTCTCTCTCTTCAAAGCCTTCCTCTCCTTCCCTGCCGCCGAACTCATCGCCCCCAAATTCCCCGTCGCCGAATCCTCGAAATCCCTCATCTCCAGAAAAATCGCCTCGGCCTTCGTATTCGCGAGAGCCTCTCTCAGGGGGCATGCCATTTTGAAACGGCTGTCGTTCTGAACCGAACTCACCGCTTCCCTGTCTTGGCGGAAGCGAGGGTCGGGACTGCATCTCGCGCCTTCGCTGCTCGATCTGCCGCTCCATTTCCTTCCGATACTGCTGTTCGTACTCTTTTTGATATGCCTCACCGTAGCTTCCGCCCGTTCCCTGCTGCGGAGGGCGCCCTTGCATGTCCGGAGGGGGAAAGGTTCCCTCGCCGTAATCGTAGGGAGGAGGGGGCGGCGTTACTGCTGTTCCATTATACGGAGGCGGAGGCATTCCGGTACCGGAGTCCCCGCTTGATGGAGGAGGCGAGGTTGCCTCGGCCGCTCCTGATGTTCCTGACTCCTGTGCGAATACTAGTTCGACCCCACAAACGGCAACCGCGGAGACGGCGATAAAGGTCGCAATGATAGAAATGTATAGCTTCGACATACGAGCTTCTAGAGTTAACGACTAATGCGTAATAACTTTCAGTATATTCCACATGTCCGCAAAGTGACAGGCGGCTATCCACAGATGTTTGACAGGACGGGGCAAGATGCTATCTTGTGACAAGACACACGAACAACCAAACAAACTATGAACCTGCGAAGAACTCAGATAGACGGCTTCATCCACGACCACGTACGAACATCAACACTCGTTCCCGCTTTCCCCCCTGAACTCTTCGGCTGCGCGAAAGGTCCGCCTGAGATGTCACTGAAGACAGGCGAGCGAGTATTTGTGGAACGCGTCATCCCGCCACGGAATCTTCGCGGCTGTGATGGACGACCGGTGGCTGTGCTCACAACGAATAGCAGGCACTCTCTATGGAATAGAGAAGTGCGCGAAGTACTTCCGCGTTGCCACATCGCGTTCCTTTCGTTTCGACAAGTTCGACTCGCTTTGCTCCAGCGGGAGAGCGGTCAGGACACCCCAGTCCTTTTTGAAGTCGTTACCGAGATGTCGGTCGCGCCTGCCCTCATTACGGACTATTGTTGACCGTCCCATGATGGCAAGGTAAAGTTGGGGAGACGATCTTTGTATGCCGGCGGAGAGAACAACGACAAGTCCTTGTGCTTAACGCAGCATGAAGGAATACTGTCTCTTGCGCCGGCGCCCTTTATTGCCGGCATGACGCTAAACCCCGTCGGGGACTTACTCCCCACACTCCGGGGAGGCTCATGCCGGCTCCACCTTGCGGAGCGAGTTTTGGGTTTGGTTTCGTCTCGCTTCGCTCGAACGCCACGTTGCCTTCCGCAACGTGGCCGTTTTTTATATACTGTGAGAATGATGAAGGAAAACGAAAAGACCGTGTTCGTGTTCGGTACCTTTGATGGTCTCCACGACGGCCATCGCTTTTTCTTGCGCAAGGCGAAGAAGCTCGGGGGCACGCTCATCGCGACTGTTGCGCAAGACGCGATTGTTGAAAGGATCAAAGGAAGGCCGCCGCAGTTCTCCCTGCAAGAGAGGTTGAACACCCTCGAAGAAAGCGGGCTTGTCGACAAGGCGGTCCCGGGGGACACCGTGCTCGGAAACTGGAAAACCGTAAAGGTCTTCAAACCCGACATCGTCGCGATAGGGTACGACCAAACTTTGCTTGGAGAAAAGCTCGGTGAGAAGATAAAGAGCGAACATCTACCAATAAAACTTATCACCATCGCTCCGTTTGAGCCCGATCGCTTCCACTCTAGTTTACTTCGAGAGGCCAAAGAGCCCTCGCGGGCGCAAAAAAGCGCTCCTCTGCTTAGAGGAGCGCCACCCAAAACGAAAAAGTCAGCAGGGAGCAAAACGCGCTCGCCTCAAGACTTCTAGATCACCAAGGTGCCCGGAACGAATTGAGGTTATCCTACCAGCCGGAAGTCTGTTATGCGAAACGAGACTGAACGCGCCAAGCACATCGGTAAGACGATGGAGGACAAAACGTTCGATCGCTTCTTCTCCCGAATAGTCGGAAGGCCAGGTGACGCAGTTAAAATGCGGCCAGCCCAAGTACGAGGCAATTCGCGCTACCGGCCGTTTCCACTTCGGAAACCCTTGCGCGTGCACTCTGAAGGAACGATTGAGAACCGCGCTATCAGCCGGAAAAGAAAAGTGCTTGGTAAGCGCTCCAATACCGGGATAGTCAGAGAGTATCTCCACATCAAGTGAATGGTTGTCGATATCCGTGTGCGGCTCAAAGCGCGTGTAGCGCTCCCTGCCTCGCCCCTCATTCGGGTACCGCCATTCGACTGCTTCGACGGGACGACACCAACGTGCGTCTCCCCCATGCTCCAAAGCCTCGCGGTTGAGGGCCTCCCAGAGTTCCAAAGCTCTACCATGATAAGGTGGATGAGCCGTTCCCTCGACGATGATCCCCGTAAGGCCGGTGAAAACAGGTGCCCCAACGTGTTCATATACCGCAAGTGAATACCACCCGTGGCGAAGGTAGATAAAACCAAAGGGCGGATAGTAACGCGCGAGGCCGATCTCTATGGGAAGAAGTGGTCCTCGCGGAAAGGGACGCCAAAACCAACCGTCACGTTCGGTTGCGGAAAAGCGAATCTCCGCCCGTAGGCCTCGGTAGTCCTTGCCAACTACCTTGACCTCTGTGCCCTGCGCCAATCGCAATTGGTGTATTTGGTTCATGCACATTCCTTGTTGTGTCGGTCAGTTTAGACCGAACGTTCTTGTGTGTCCGTGTTTGTCTGCCATGAAGCCTAGTAAAGCAGGGCCAAGGTGTCAACACAAAAAAATCGAATGTATGTTCTGGGACCTTCCTTGCTTTTTCCAATTCAGGAGATAGTATCCATCTTGGAACCCTAAGTGGGTTATCCTCGCCTTACCAAAGGCGACTCTTGCACATCACACAACCAAACACACCGAAAAACCTATGAGACACTTCATGGACATGCTTCGAGCCAAATGGGCTGTAGGCAAATTCGTCTGCGTCGGACTCGACAGCGAGCTTGGGAAGATACCAGACATTATCAAGAACGCAAGCAAAACTCCGGTCGCGACCTTCAATCGGGCCATAGTCATGGCAACGTGCGACCTCGTCGCCGCGTACAAGCCAAACATCGCTTTCTATGCAAGTCGCGGCGAGGAAGGTTTGCGGGACCTAGTGAAGACAGTTCGAATGATCAATGACGTTGCCCCAGACGTTCCGGTCGTTCTCGACATCAAGCGCGCCGACATCGGTAACACTAACCGCGGATACGTCGAGGAGGCGTTTGAGATCATCGGAGCAGATGCCGCGACGGTGAATCCTTACTTTGGAAGTGAGGCGCTTCTCCCATTTCTTGAACGAAGGGATAAGGGAATCATCATTCTCTGCCGAACCTCAAATAAGGGCGCGGCGGAATTCCAAAATCGCATGGTGGTTGTGGAAGAGGGTGAAGTCCAGTATCAAGGAGTGAAGCGGCAAGTTTTGGACCCCACCCCCACCCCCACGGGTGAGCCGGCAGTTTCGGCCGTACCCTTCTATCAGCTTGTTGCACACAACGTGGCGCGGAAATGGAACCGGCATGGTAATTGCGCCCTTGTGGTGGGAGCAACGGCACCAAGTGAGCTTGTGAATGTCCGAGCCATTGTGGGGGACGGTTTCCCCATCCTCATTCCGGGAATCGGCAAACAAGGCGGCGATTTGGAGGCCGCCGTAAAAGCCGGAATGGACAGCAAAGGAGAGGGAATGATCATCAACTCATCGAGTGGCATTATCTTCGCTTCGAACGGCGATGACTTCGTGAAGGCAGCGAGAGGGGAAACGGCGAAATTGCACAACGAGATAACTCAAATCCTGAAAGGAGCGGTGACGACATGAAACCAATTACTGAAATGACTCGTGAGGAACTTCTTTTTCTCGAGGTCAAAGACATCGGGAGACCTCTTACCGCCGAAGAAGTTATCTACATGGCAACCACCCTAGGCGCTTTCTGGTCCTATGATTACGAAGCGGCAAAGGCTGGCAGAGTCGGCATGCACGCTCTCCTTAAATCCGGTTTGCACAGTGACGGGTTTTTTGTCTCAAGGATCTTCCTTGAGCTGTGGAATATCCGATACATCATGGCGAATCAAATCATGATGCGTTTGCGGAACATGCACGTACCACAGCCCGACTATGTGGTGGGTATTCCCGACGGTGCGACAAAACTCGGTGAGGAAGTCACTTGGATGCTGGGAGCAAAGCCTGCACACATGGAAAAAGTGGAAGGTAGAATCTGTCTTATCACTCCACTCGAACCTGGCGCAAGCCTGCTCCTTGTCGAGGATGTTTGCACGCGTGGCACTGGTTTCATCCAAGCAGCAGAAAGTGTGTTGGAGCAGTGCTCAACAACCCGAATCATTGCGTGCGATCCAGTCATCATCAATCGCGGTGGCCTCCAAGCGGTTGAAGTAAAAGGGGTGGGCGAATGTAGTATTCTTCCCATCGTTGAACGGCGAATTCAGGATTGGGATCCAGGGAAAGGAGAGTGCCCGCTTTGCGCTCTTGGCTCAACGGCAATCAAGCCAAAAGCTACCGGCGAGAACTGGCGCACATTACTCGCCTCACAAAAAGAAGAAAAAAGGGTCTTCGGAGCTCCTGGTTCAGACTAATAGGAGAAAGCTGCCGAAAGAGTCTAAACAACGCGGTGACAGCGCGTTGTTTTTTGTTGCTTAGCCTAAGGGAAACAAGGATACTTGCTACTCAAAGTGTGCACATCGGAAAACGGCTCTATATAGGCCTATAGCGGCAATCTCGTTACAAATAGTGAAATATACTTGACATATTGGCAAGTGTATGTAATAATAGACACAGAACGCACTTTTCACAACCTTCGCGTTCTTCCCTCCGAAGGAACCCCTTCAGTCTTCAAGCCGGCCCTTGTGCATTATGGGTCGGCTTTTCTTTTGCCTATTTTTGCGTTTCGTCCCCACGGCGAAGTAAGCGGACGAGGTACACCGAGAGTATCACGACGATCACGCTTACGAGTACTGCGTAGATGAACTTGGCGGGAACGCTCTCCTTCCCCAGTGGAAAGAGATGTTCGATGAGCGCCTTGATGGCATCGTTCCACGCGAGTCCGGCGACAAGGCCAAGCCCTCCCGTTATAAATCCTAAAGTCCGCTCGCGCACTTCTTTCTTAAGAGCTTTCCCTTCCTCCTTAACTTTTTGAAAGTCCATTTGTTGCATAGCATTCTACTTCCGCTTTCTACTATCTACTAGCTACTATCTACCAGCTACTTACTCTCCCCTATCTCATACACCACATCTTTTCGCTCCACCACGACTCTCCACCCGTTCCGTTTTGCATGCGCGTACAATTTCGAATTTGGATTAAAGCAAATTGGTTCCGCGACCAGTTCGAGAAACGGGATATCGCTCTCCGTATCCCCAACTCCCAAGGATCCCTCTAGGGTGAGTCCCTCTTTCGCAAGCGCGTGCTTCACGACGGCGGCTTTGTTCAGCATAAACGTCTCCTCGGTAATCTTACCGGTAAATCGGTCGGTGGGCCCTATCTCATAGATAAGTCCGTAGACTTTGTCAAAGCCCATCCGCTTGCAAAAATGATCAAGCACTCCCTTCGGCGAATGAGACACCGCCAAGAGAAAATATTTCTTTCGTTTAAGGGATTTGATGAGATCGCGCGTGAAGCGGTACACGCGATCTTTCTGCTCCGCCACCACTTCCTCGGCTATCCTGCTAAAGTCGGCGTACGCGACACCCTGAATATTCTCCACGAATACCCTCACGATAGCCTGGATATACTCGTCGTAACTGCCCTTTCGGTCCAGCCACGCGATTTTCTGGCGCGCGAAATCTCGCGCCTTTTCTTTATTGAAAATCCCTTCCTCGATAAGCCGATCCACGATCTGTATGAGGAGGCTGGAGCGAAAGATAGTTCCGTCTATGTCGAAAATGGCAACCTTGCGCATACGCATATCCTAGCACAAAGGGGCAGTTGACTTGAGAGCGTCTTAGGGTACGCTGTGTGCAGTACCTACCGAACCCTGCCCTCGTCGTTATGAAAAAACCTCAACGCCTAGTGATATTTGATCCTTCAGGAAGTGAACTCGCGCTCGCAAAGACACACCTTGCCGGGCGGGTAGGTCGCCTCATTTGTTGCGCGAGAAGGAAGAAATTCCTTCGCGTGCTCCGCACGAAGAGGGCGGATATAGATTTCGTGATCATCATCGCGAGGGGCAATCTCGAACACGATCTCCCTACCGGTACGTGCTACGTGGAGCTTGATGCTCGAAGTGGCGAGATGTTCCGATACGCCGGAAAGTCTGGACTTCAACATATGGTCTTTGTTGGCAGTGATTGTCTTCGAGACTTTTTCGACTCAAAGACGCACGAACGAGTATCCGCGGAAGAGGTGCTTGATCCCAAAAGCGGAAAGTTGACCCGAACGTATTTTTGTCTGAATTGGGGTAAAATACTGTCCATCGCGGAGCTGGAGTGGCCTCGCGAAGGACGGTTGGTAGTCTTCTGAACTCGACTTCGCGCTAAGCGCACACGGCCTTTCTCGTGTGCGGTTTTTGTATTCAATTACATCTTAACCACCTCCTCCCACGGGAGTCCCTTTTTTCCGAAATGACCGTAGGCCGCGGTTTGGAGGTAGATCGGCCGGCGAAGGTTGAGACGCTCAATAATGGCAAGCGGCCTGAAGTCAAAGTGTTTTTTAACGAGTGAGGCGAGGCTCCTCCCCTTCTCATCTATCGCGTGGACCATGAGGGGCTCCACATGACCGATGGCATAAGAGACTGATACGAGACAGTCCTTAGCGTATCCATTTGCCACGATGTTTTTTGCAGCAAAGCGACACATGTAGGCCGCGGAACGGTCAACCTTGGTGAGGTCTTTTCCCGAAAATGCCCCTCCGCCGTGACAGATAAGCCCGCCATAGGTGTCTACCATGATCTTGCGTCCCGTCAGCCCTGTATCCGCATCAAACCCGCCTTGCACGAAGCTACCAGTCGGATTCACAAGCACTTCAATTCCTTTGAGCGAGCCGATGACTGGCGCAATGATTTTCTTTTTCACCGTTTCCTCAACTTCATCATGACCGATCTTTTTGTCATGCTGGGTGGAAACGAGCACCGTCGTAATCTTCCCTTCGTGGATTGTAACTTGTGTCTTGCCGTCCGGTCGGAGCCACGCGATCTCTCCCTTCTCGCGCGCCGCTTGCAGATGTCGCGCAAGCGTATGCACCAGTACCACACCCGTCGGGAGATATTCTGCCGTTTCGCTGGTGGCAAATCCGTACATGATGCCTTGATCTCCGGCTCCGCCGGTGTTTACGCCCTGCGCGATGTCGGGTGACTGCTCCACAATATACACGTCTATCTTGAGTGCTGCTGAATTGCCGATATCACGATAGAGCTTCCGTGCGATTTTGGCATATTCGACTTTGGCGAGAGTCGTAACTTCCCCGCCAATCACGAGGTGCCCATGGCTCCCGAATGTCTCCACCGCGACGCGGCTCATAGGATCTTGACGCAAGCATTCATCCAAAATCGCGTCGGAGATCTGGTCGCAGATCTTATCCGGATGTCCGTTTGTAACGCTTTCGACGGTGTACGTTTGTCGGTCGTGTATGTGCATGTGATTGATTTTGTTAGCGATGTCCTCGAGCTTTACAAAATCATCATCCCGAGGAAATTCTGATTTCCGAGGGAGATTGATTTTTAAGAATTGAGGAGGATCGTAGCGACGACTATAAAATCATCACCCCCTCACTCGAACCTGCGTGACAGACCCCTGATGATGCCGGAATCTGTTGTCTCCACGCTACCTACCTTTCTTGCATCAAGCATTCGAGTGAGGGGATCCTATAAAAATATAGTCGCTCCGCTCCTTATTTTTATAAAAAAAATCTTCCCGCCGAAGGAAGAAATGACAAATATATCTTCCCTTGCGGGCTAGATGGAGCACCTGCTTCTCACAAAAGTGGTTGCTGGAGGGCATGAGCTAGTTCTCGTTTTCTTCGATCCGCCACAGGCGCCTCGAAGAGGGTTCCCTCACTCGTGATATGTACCCGTTACCTTTTCTTAAAAGTCTCGGGTCGCTATTAAGTTGTGTCCCTAGGTTAGCATGCCCTGCGTCCGCAGGCAACAACACGCTGTGCACAAGGGCGCTGTGGAGTGAAAATTATAGCGAAATAACTCTCCACACCTCTTCATTCTCCCTTTTCTAAAGGGAGTGGCTCATTCTGATGATGCCGAGGGATTTTTAAATCCTCCGTCCTCGTCCGAACAAATTTTGCGGGACAAAACTTGTGCGGGCGAGCGGACTCGGCCACCTCCTTTTAAAAAGGAGGAATTAAGGAAGCGAGCCCTTGCCTAGATCATAAGAATAAGGCATAGTGCTAATTGGCCGTTCATCTAAAGCAAAAACCAAGAGCAACCCTGAATGGCCGAAACAACCTATGAAGACACGCTACATCATCGTCCACGCCGCACTTTTCGCCACGTCATTCGTCGTCATTCCGACGACGAGTAGTAGTGCGGGAGAAACGCAGTACTTAACGAACGCCCCGCCAAATAATGCGCGGTATTCCACGAATGCCGCCACTGCCTCCCTTCGGCTCCAGCAACAAAAGCTTGATACCCCTCGGGTGAAAGGCACGGGCAAGACGAATACCCCGCCGGAAATTCTGAAGGACGCACTTCGGCTCAAGGAGCCGACGGGGTGGATGCTCGACCGACACACCGAGCTCCGGGCTGGGAACCTCCAAGATGAGAGAAACCTCGCGAATACCGGAGTTCGGTTCAGAATTTCACGTCCAGTCCCATCTAAGCGATAACTCTCTCGCTTTGTCTTCACGCGCCATCGGCATCTGCAGAGCCGGTGGCTTTTTCATTTGAGGATGTTTGTTTTCCCTTTTCGCAGCACCACGGGCTCTCTGCCGACAAGAGACACGAGCGCGGAAGGGTGTCCGCTTCCCCTCTTTCCCGCTTCATACCACGACACATTTTCCTTGAAATACGCGCGTGCCTCCCCGATCGTACGGGCCGGGGGCTTCCCCTCGGGATTCGCGGAAGGAGCGACGAGCGGGCCCGTTCGAGCAAGGAGCGTGCGAAGCCACAGAGGTTTTGGCAACCGAAACGCGAGCGTTTTGGTTCCGCGACGGAGATACGCGAATCGGCCTGACGCGCATGGCAAAATAACGCTCACCGGCCCGGGCCAGACTTTCGCTAGAAAGATTTTATTCTTCCTCGTAAGGGGTACGCTGAATTCACGCAGGCTCGTGAGCCTGGGTATGAGAATGATGAATGGTTTTCGCTTTCCCGCGCTCCGCCGGAGCGCGAAGAGGCGCGACACCGCTCTACGGCTGCGCGCGCTCGCCACGATACCGTACACGGTGTCCGTTTGCATCACCGCGATTCCGCCATTCCTCAAGAAAGGTATGAGGCCTTTGCGCATTGCTTACTTGGCGGTAAACCGGCCCTCCATGCCTTCGATGACCACATCCTCTCGATAGTTGAACGCGGGATCGCCGATATCGCGATACAGCACTACAAGGTACGTTCCACCCGCGAGAGTTGGACGGAGAAGTTCTACAGTCACACTCTGACCCTTGCCGACAAATACTTTTTGAGCTCCGAGAATGTTGCCGACTACGCCATCCTTTTCCTCACGCACGGCGACCCAGACGATCTCACTCGTGTCAATATTCGCCACGGTGGCGGTTCCCCCCGCGGTTTGATCCTCAACTTTAAGACCTGCCAAGGCGGCGCTCCCGTTTCCCTTCACGTTGCCACTCTCGCCTGTCGCTACGGAAGCGGCTTCCTCTCCTCCCTCCTCTGTCGTTTGACTCGATGTAGTCTCTTTCTTGTCACTCCCCGCGCGACGATCCTGCCAGAAGACTCCCGCGACGAAGCCGATTAAAAGCCCGATGAGTAGGGCGGCGATGATCTTCCCCGAAGCGTTGCTTGTGGTTGGTTCCATACAAATGAATTATGAATAATTGATAATAAGTAAGAGATGAAATATGAAATATGGAATATGAACCATGGAATATGGGTGTATTGTAAACAGTCGCGTCTTCTTGAACAGCTTGACTTGAGATTAGAATATGTCATAAATACACTATGCAGATATTCAGAACCAAGTTTAAAAAAGATATTTTGGCGGAATTTATCCTTCCTTTTCGTCCGTCGAATCGGGTGATTATCCTCTGTAAAGGAATGCCCGGGATGCCACGGTTTCCTGATGTGCTGAAGTTCTGGGCGAGGAAGGGATTCTGGGTCTTTTTCCCCCGTTATCGGGGCACGTGGGAAAGCGGTGGAGAGTTTTTGAGAGAATCCCCGGAGAAAGACATTCTCGATGTCATTGACGAGCTTCCAAAAGGCTTCACCGACCTCTGGTCCGGCAAGCGTTACAAACTGCCTTCTGCCGACTGCGAGATCTACCTCTTGGGCGGGAGTTTCGGCGGTCCGGCCGCGATCCTTTGTTCCCGCGATCCCCGCGTGAGAAAGGCGGTTGCCTTCGCGCCGGTGATCGACTGGAAGGCTCCTTCAGATGAGCCGATGGGAAAACTTGGAGCCTTTCTTCCTAAAGGCTTCGGAAATAGCTACCGTTTTTCAAAAAAGAATTGGCGACGGCTTAGTGAAAACAAATTCTACAGCCCCATCTCTCTTATCCCCTCCCTCCGAAGCTCCCCTGCCGGAGGGGAGCTCCCGAAGGGTGAGGGGTGGGAGCCAAGAGGGAGTGCGTCCCCTCCTGCCCGAGCCCGAACAATTAAAACGGGCAAGGAGGGGTGCCCCGTCTTCGCCCTGCCCCGTAACCGTCTTCGTGGTACTGGGGGAGACGGGGTGGTGGGAGTTGACGGCTCAAAACTCCTCATCTTCCATGCAAAAGACGACCGCTCTGTCCCCTATTCCTACACCAAACGCTTCGCGGCGAAAACCGGCGCAAAACTCATCACGCTTCAGACAGGGGGTCACTTTGGTTTTTCGAAATCCATCGAGCCAAGAATCTACGAACACATTCGTAATTTCTTCAGGCAAAAGAAAGGCTAAACCTTTCTCTGTAGCCCCCTCCTGCCCGAGCCCGAACAATGTAAACGGGCAAGGAGGGGATGCAGGGGTGGTGGGAGTGGCGGGGAAGGGTGTATCTCTCTATGATTCTCCCCTAAAAAGGGGAGCACGCGCGCGTCTTAGCGCGGGAGGGGTGTGATCCGCTCTCCTTTTTGTAGAGTCCTAGCCTCTTCAACCCTAAACTCCCCTATCCGAGTACGCCGAAGCCCCGCGAGTGTAGCAGGAACATTGAGACGACGACCGAGTTCTTCTGCCAAAGAACGGATGTAGGTGCCGCTCCCGACATCGAAACGAACACCCACAACAATCTTGTCATTCCCATGAAAATGGGAATCCAGAACTGGATCCCCGCTTTCGCGAGGATGACAAATTGCCAGAAGCCTGCAATTTGTCACCTCCATTGTCTTTATCGGCACATTCACCTTCTCTCCTCGCCTCGCTTTTTTGTAGAGTGCTTCTCCCCCACGCTTTACCGCAGAGTATGCCGGTACCGGCAATGTTAGGCTGCCGATCATCGCGTGTAATGTTTTCTCTATCTCTTCTTCGCTTAATTCATACTTCTTAATTCTTACTTCTTTCAAAATCTTCCCGGTAACATCGCCCGTATCAGTTTTGATACCTAAAAGAATTTCTGCCTCATAGGTTTTTGGCAATCTTAAAAATTCATGGAGTTTCTTCGTCCCTTCACCGACACCGATGATGAGGAGCCCCGTGGCCATAGGGTCGAGCGTGCCCGCATGACCCATTTTACGGAAACCAAGCTCTTTTCGGAGTATTCGAATGCAGTCGAAGGAGGTAATCCCCTTTGGCTTGTCTATAAGAAGGATATTTTCGAGCTTCATAGCCTCTGTCTATCTGTCCGTATGCACATATTACCCACAACGAGATGACTTGACAAGAAAAGTGGGTATGTTATAATGCCGCCACTCTTACCTGCAAGTGCAGAGTGGGAGTGCTCAAGTTAGGACACGGAACCCTTTGGTAACGCTTGGGTCCTGTGATTAGAGCTTGAACGGTATCAACACCCCACGGACCGGGTTGCGGCCGTCATTCCCCGATGGCCGCAACCTATCACTTTTTTGCTCTTTTAATAACAAGAAGAAAGGAGACGCTATAGACCGACTTCGCGCACGCGAAGTCGGTTTTTTGCATTCTTGTCTCCTCCCCTCCTGCCCGAGCCCGAACAATGTAAACGGGCAAGGAGGGGATGCAGGGGTGGTGGGAGCGGAGGAGGGTTGTTTCCTCCCGATTCATGCCGGAAATCATGCCACACAATCACTCTGGCGAGGTCCGACCTCGCCAGAGTGATTTAGCAATAGTATACGAACGTACACTATTGCTAAACGGCAGAGTAACCTAGGTCATGCATGGAGTGTAGAAAGGCTAAACCTCTCGGAGAAGTGTCCCCCTTACCAAAGTTGAATAGTCGTAGACTAAGGGTGCCCGAGGGGGTTGTTTCTACTCAGTCACCTCCAAACTAGATCACATAAATACTCTGACGAGGTCCGACCTCGTCAGAAATCAAAAGTTATCCCCACTTCTCCCCACAATACCGTGATAAAATAAGGGGGTTCACCCGAGTGAATTTTTCCGATAAAAATTCAAGCGGGTTCAACGCCCTTTGCGTGCTGTTTTTGTACGGAAGGGCGGAACACGCAACAATGTCACGACTCATG
>Ga0209542_10014743_pt1 | contig 13242 bp, 12 predicted proteins | sample RifCSPhighO2_01_FD_184028 | JGI IMG/M metagenome (GOLD analysis project Ga0209542, IMG submission 184028) | Soil microbial communities from Rifle, Colorado - Rifle CSP2_plank highO2_0.1 (SPAdes) (version 2) | ecosystem: Environmental > Terrestrial > Deep subsurface > Rock core/Sediment ... | reverse complement strand
GGCGCGCGAGAAATTAATCGGCTGGTTAAAGATCCGAGCATCATTCGTAATCGTTTGAAAATTAAGGGGACGGTCAAAAACGCGCGAGCTTTTCTTAAAATCCAAAAAGAGTTCGGCTCGTTCGCTAAATATCTCTGGACTTTCGTGAAGGGTAGACCGATTGTCCACAAGCACTGGCGAAACAGCCAGATTGGCACTTCGAATTGCGAATCTGATGCCCTGTCGCACGATCTGAAACAGCGCGGGTTTACCTTTGTCGGCACGACGATTTGCTACGCCTTCATGCAAGGCGCTGGTCTAATCAACGACCATTTAACAACCTGTTTTCGGTATGCCGAAGTTTCTTTACACACTGGCAAAACAACGCCTTGACATCAAGAAATAGTGAGCAATTGCGGGAAGCGTTGCTTCCCGACAATCCTTTCCGACAAGATAAATTATTAAATGACACCACAAACACCACGGCCGTGGGATTTTGTCGTAATTTTGATCCATGGATAAGGATAACTTTGCTGATTTTTTTTGCTTAATTGGTACACTCTTCTGGTGATTGAAGAAATTACCTGTCTCCGCGCTGAACACCCTAATCAATCTTGGCAAAGACAGACTCCACCCGTTGCTCCAGGAATTTTGTCAGCCGCTTCAGCTCAAATGTCCCAAGACACGCACGATTGGTCGGCTCGTTAAAGTCAATCGTCAGAAAGTGAGGAATTTCTTAATTACCACAAAGGGTTACTGCTTGACCTTGATCGCCTCAACACCAAACTCATGGATTGGTTGATCTGGTACAACACCAACCGAGTGCAAAAATAGGTGGTCTCATACAGCCTGTTGACAGGATTATTGATCCATGTATACTAGAGGGGTAAGTCTATTCTCAAGAAGTTGTGGTTTCCTTACAACAGCGTTTTTAGCCAAGGGTAGGGGTAGAAACTGGAGAGAAGGTCGTCTTACAACCTTACAATTAAGTTTAACTATCGTACGAAAATGGCTAAGAAGCTGTATGTTGGTGGTTTGTCCTACGGCACAACCGAGGACGTCCTCCGCACTTCATTTGCTCAAGTCGGCGAAGTGACCTCCGCGTCCGTGATTATGGATCGGATGACTGGTCGCTCCAAAGGTTTCGGCTTCGTCGAGATGGCGTTAGATGATGATGCCGCCAAGGCGATTGAAATGTGGAACGGGAAGGAACTCGATGGTCGTCGTTTGACGGTCAATGAGGCCCGCCCGCTCACCGAGCGCCCGCCACGTCGAGAGAATGGTGGTGGCAACCGCCAAAGCTGGTAATTTACCAGTTTTCTCCAAACAAAACAGCGCCCCGATTCACTAAGTGATTCGGGGCGTTTGTCGTATTTCAATTCTCTAATCTTCTAATGGTCTTTTTGGTCGTCCTCCAATTAGGTTCACAATTGTCACTGGAACCCTCTGAATTCCCTCTCTAGTTCTTACTTCCACTTCCTCGTTGTTTACTTGGGCAACAACTTCGAGTCCTTTTTTCCTAGCGAGTGGTTGACCTAAAACTCCTTTCCAATAATCGGATGCCTCTTCCTTCAGACCGACCAAGTGACCACGACAAAGTTTTTCCATGCCTACCTCCCTGTTCCGATGTAAAAATACGACATACCTACTCACAAGGGGGACATCTCCCCACGTCAAGTTTAATTCTATACCCACTCACAGGTGTTAGTCAAACACCTTTTTGTTATACTGTAAATTATGCGTTCGACAGTTCTTAATTTTCCAGCGCAACTCAAATGGCGACCGGTGGTTGAGGGTGGTTCTATTACTCTCGCTCGGCATTATCTTCTTTGTGGCATGGGCGGTTCGGCTCTCGCTGGTGGTTTTCTTACGGCTTGCGACCCGTCTGTTTCTATCACGGTCCATCGCGATTATGGTTTGCCGATGTCGATTACCACAGATTCTCGCCGGCCACTCGTCATTGTTTCTTCCTTCTCGGGTAATACCGAAGAAACGCTTGACGCTTATCGTACCGCCCGCGAGGCAAAATTGTCCTTAATTGTCATTACGGCTGGCGGCGAAATTCTCGGGCGTGCTCGCCGAGACAAGGTGCCTTATATTGTTTTGCCCGATGCCACCATCGAGCCGCGTCTAGCGGTGGGTTATTTTCTCAAAGCACTAGCGCTTATTGCTGGCGCGAAGGAGATTAGTAATGAGCTTGAGTCGCTCGCGCCAGTGCTTGATATGATGAGTATCGAGACTGAAGGCCACTCTTTTGCTAAACACTTGGTTGGTCGCCTTCCTCTTTTCTACGCCTCCAATCGTTATGCCGCCCTGGCCTATTTCTGGAAGACCATGATGAATGAAACAGCGAAGACCCCGGCCTTCTCCAATATTATTCCCGAAGAGAATCACAATGAGCTTGAAAGTTTCTCTGGAATTAGTGAGGGGACTCTTTTTACCGTGGTGATGATTGGCAGTGAAGATGATCACCCCCGAGTTAATCGGCGCTTCGCGCTTCTCACCGAGATTTTACCATCGCTCCAGATACCAGTGGAAAAGATTTTTCTCACGGGGGTATTAGCCACCGAGCGAGTGATTCGGGCCATCCTCTTAGCTATTTTTACTGCTTTGGCGCTGGCCGAAGCGCGCGGTGTTGACCCCTCGGCCGTGCCGATAATTGAGGATTTTAAAAGTAAGCTAGCGTAAGCAACACAAATTAGCCCCGATGTCTGTTGAAAACAGACATCGGGGCTTCAGACAACTAGTGGATGCTTAGTGAGAGGTGGCGGAGGCATCGGCCGCCGCGATGGTCGCTGTGAAGGCGCGATCGAATTCAACCTTCACCATTAGCGTCAAGCCGCATATCACTACCAAGGTCAAACCACCCAATAACCACTTATTCCATTTTTTCATGGCCGACCTCCTTTCTTTTCTGCCACCATGCTATCATAAAGGGATGGAAAAAGCAAGCATTTTCATTACCGGCTTCTTTTTGATCTCGTTCTTTTTTATTTCCGCTCGGTCAGTTGGGGCGCAGACTTGTCCCGCTGGGTACTTTTCAAATGGCGATTTCTGTTGCAACAGTGATATTAAATTTGAAAAACCGGACAGCGCTTTCGGTCGGAAGTTTTGCCAGCCCCAGGCCACCGGTTGCCAAGTAACCGGTGGCTTGTTTTGTACCGCCGGTACCAGAAATGCTTGTTGTCCGGTTGTTAGCACTTGTGGTAAAGGGACAGTCTATGGCTATGAAGTAGCGGTTTGTGTGCCACCAACAGTGGTGGTCTGTGGGACGAAATCTCCAGGTTATGCTGGTAAAACTAAAGATGGCAAAAATGTTTGCTGTCAAGTTGGTCAAGAGGCAGGTCCACTCGGGCGGGGCACCAATACTCCTTACTGTCAACCGAAGAGTGCGTCAGTTTGCGCCCCTGGCGAGAGTTTTGTCCAAGGCATTGGAGATTTTCAGAGAGAGAAACGATGTTGTTCAGTCAATACTGTCCCGTCGCATCATCTTAATGGTTTACCGTTCTGTGCCAATGTACCGCTAGAGGTTTCTATCACTAATCCAGTTCCGACCACGGAATCAATTAGCGGACTTTTTCCCTTGACGGCCACCTTTAATGCGCCGCCCGGTGGTTATGTTAAAGAAGTAAAACTATTCATTGACGACAATCTTTCCTGGACCAGTCCCGCCCACCCTAATTCACCGTTGACTCGTAATTTGATCACTTGGAAACTCTCGCCCGGCCAGCATAAAATTAAATTTACGGTTACTGACAGCAATAATCAAACGGCCAATGCCGAACGCTGGATTAGTATTATTCCTGATACCACACCACCCGTGGTGGAGATCGTTGGGCTACCTCTTAATGGTTTCTTTTCTATCCCGTTTACCCCAGCCCAAATTGCGTCTGACTTTATTATTGTGACGGCTCGCGCCAAAGATTCATCAGGGATCGGAAGTTTCGAAGTCTATCTTGATGGTTCGCTCCGTCAGACTTGCTCGGGGATCACCACTGGTTCTTACGCCGTTTGCGGTGTTGGTCTGCTACAGATCTCTAAGCTGATTAATCCTGGTCATCCGATTTCTAATCTCCTCGTTGTCGCTTACGATCGGGCTTATAATCCAAATCGGGGTGAGTTCGGAGTGACTTATTCTAAACCATAATAATGATTTTGCTTCTCGACATTGGTCGGACTAAATTTCGGTTGGCGCGATCACTCGACGGCGAGACTTTTGGCGAGCCAGAAATTATCCCGACACCCATAACGGTTGAAGAGGGGATTAAAATAATTGTTGAGGCCGCTCGGGAGATGAATAATCCGGTCACCACCGTGGTGATTGGCGCTAGTCGTAAAGTATGGAATGGCGCGCCGCTGGCCGAACGAGTGAAGGCTGAACTCATTACTGTGCCTGTGTATATTGAAAATGATGCGGCATTGGCCGCTTTAGGCGAAGCAGTTGTTGGCGCTGGGCGTGGGTGTCAAGCGGTGGCGTATGTGACGGTGAGCACCGGCGTTGGTGGTGCGAAAATTGAAAATGGCCAAATTAGCCAGAACACTTTCGGTTTCGAGCCGGGTCAGCAAATTATTACCCTTGACGGCCAAGAAGCTCGCCGTCTGGAGGATTATGTTTCTGGTTTGGCCGTCGAGAAGCGTTTTGGTCGACCACCGCATGGCTTGACTGATGATAAAATTTGGCAGGATTTGAGCCATTATTTAGCAATTGGTCTCACCAACACGTTGCTTCATTGGTCGCCGGATTGTTTGGTTTTGGGTGGGAGCATGTTTCAAGATCCCGGGTTTAAGATCGCCACCCTGGAGTCATTAATTCGTCGAGACCTGACAATTTTCCCGCAATTGCCGTTAATTAAACAAGCGACTCTCGGTGAAACCAGTGCTCTTCACGGGGCGTTGGTTTATCTAAAATCGTTGTCACGAAATTAGCCTCCGTTCGGTTATCTTATCAACAGTTTTCTCCGCCAATTGGCGGATTGCTTTTTACGGGAGAGAAGATTAGAATTAACATCACTATGCCAGCGATCAAGACTAAAACTCTCACGCGCAAAAAAATATTATCCCAAATCAGGAAGCGGGATGGCAGCGTTGTCTCTTTTGATGAAGCGCGAATCGTTAATGCTATTTGGAAAGCGATGCGGGCTTCCGGTGAAGGAGAAGAGGGTGGGGCGGCCCTGGTGGCTAAGGCGGTGAAGAAAGATCTTGAAAGTTTGGTTAAATTAAGTGGAAAAGATTTTTTACCTACAGTTGAGGGGGTTCAGGATTTGGTGGAGAAGCAACTCATTCTTCATAATTTCGTCAAGGCCTCCAAGGCCTATATTTTATATCGTGAACGGCGGTCGGAAGTGAGGCGAGAGAAGGGGGAGGTGCCGAAGGAGGTTCGCGATCTAACGGCTCAAAGTAAGGCTTATTTCCGGAATCAGTTGGCCGAATTTGTTTATTACAGCACTTATTCTAAGTGGTTACCAGAGAAAAACCGCCGCGAATCTTGGTTGGAAACAGTCGATCGATATATCAACTTCATGAGAAATAACCTCGGCGACAAATTGAAAGAAGAAGAATATCTTGAGGTTCGTAAATACATGCTTGGAATGAAAGCTTTGGGTTCGATGCGCCTCTTATGGTCGGCGGGTGGAGCGGCCGAGCAAAGTAATGTGGCCGCTTATAATTGTGCTTACATTGCGCCGACTAAATGGCAAGATTTTGCTGAGATTATGTATGTGCTTATGTGTGGCACAGGGATAGGTTTCTCGGTGGAGCATCAGACGGTAGAACTCCTACCGATTATCAAACGACAGGCGGCGGAGAAAGTTTCTCGCTTCGTCATTCCCGATAGTCGCGAGGGTTGGGCCGACGCTTTGACTTATGGGCTGGAGATGTGGTCGTCGGGTAAAGATGTGGAATTCGATTATTCTCAAATTCGGCCAGCTGGGGCGCGGCTCAAGGTTATGGGTGGTCGTGCTTCTGGCCCTGACCCGCTTTGTCGTTTGCTTGAATTCACGCGCGCCAAGATGTTGGCGCGCCAAGGTCGGCGGTTAACTACGATTGATACTCACGATATAATTTGTAAAATTGGCGAAGTGGTAGTGGCCGGTGGGGTGCGACGAAGCGCCCTGATCTCACTCTCTGATCTTGATGATAAAGAGATGCAGGAGGCCAAGAATGGCCAATTTTATCTCACTCATCCGGAACGGAGTATGGCCAATAACTCGGCTATTTACAACGAGAAACCTGGTCTTTCAGATTTCCTTGACGAATGGCTTAATTTGGTAAAATCGGGCTCCGGTGAGCGGGGGATTTTCAATCGCAGTGGTTTGCGTCACCAGTTGCCGGCTAGGCGTTGGAAGGTGATCGCCCCTGACCCACATTCCACCGATCCCTGGGTGCCCGGAACGAATCCGTGCGGAGAGATCATCCTTCAGTCAAAGCAATTTTGCAATTTGTCAGAAGTTGTGGCTCGATCGGATGATACCGAAGACACCTTACTCGAGAAAACACGCATTGCGGCGATCCTCGGCACTTTCCAAGCTAGCTTAACCCATTTTCCATATCTCTCGAAAGAATGGAAAAAGAATTGTGAAGCTGAGGCTTTACTAGGAATCTCAATTACCGGCCAATGGGATTGTAAGGCGGTACGCAATGCCAACACTCTTCGAAAGATGAAGGAAGTGGCGATCGAGACGAATCGGAAGTACGCTTCGCGTTTTGGTATCAATCCTTCGACTTGTGTTACCTGCGTTAAGCCGTCTGGCAACGGCTCACAACTCTTCGATTCCTCGTCGGGCATGCATCCCCGCCATGCGCCGTATTACATTAGACGAGTGCGGATCGAAGGGCACAATCCGCTTTTCATGATGCTTAAAGATATGAGTGTACCATATCATCCGGAAGTTGGTCAGCACTCAGAGACGGCAACCACCTTCGTTCTTGAGTTTCCGGTCAAAGCGCCCAAGGGCTCGCTTTTCCGTGATGATCTAACCTCTCTTGATCAGCTCGAATATTGGCGAACGGTTAAAGAGAATTACACCGAACACAATCCGTCAACAACGATCTCGGTGGGGGAGGATGAATGGTTGCGGGTGGCCAATTGGGTTTACGAGCATTGGGAAATTATTGGGGGGCTATCATTTTTGCCGCGGACCGATCATGTTTATCGCCTTGCTCCTTATGAAGCAATTACCGAAGAACGGTATAACGAATTGGTTAAAAATTTCCCGGTCATTGATTTCTCGAAGTTAATGCTTTACGAATATGAAGATCGAACAACTGGATCTAAAGAGTTGGCTTGTGTCTCCGGCACTTGCGAAATTGATCTTCCTCTAACCATTGACGGCCAACCTGTGACGGTTTGATTATTCTTTGAAGTCAACTAGTTTTGTGTATAATTGAATGGTCACATCTTGAGACGAATAATGCGGTCGTGGTGTAGCCTGGTTAACACGTCTCCCTGTCACGGAGAAGATCGCCGGTTCAAATCCGGTCGACCGCGCCGGTGAGTTTCAATCCCCCACATTTTTGGTGTTGACACATTGGAGGTGTGATATAATGATATTTATGTCTAAGCAAACCCTGCCCCTCCTCATTGCTTTCGTGGCATTAACGATGAGCGTGGTGGTACTCGCGACCGGTGGTGCAGTTCTGCCCAATTTTTTGACCAACTCATTTGCTCAACTGGCGGCGCCGGTCTCGCTCACGGCCACCAGTTTTTTCGATGATTACGATACCCTCGATTTCGTTGACGAGAAGTCTTTGGCTGGCGTCATTTGGGATAAACGGAGCAGTCTTATTTTCACCGGTTCTCGGGCGGGGGTTGTTGGTAAAATGGAATCCAGGCGATTCTACACTGGTCCGGTGAGTGAGCTCTTGATCAGTTTAATGGGCGAAGAGACTTCGACCATCCGGGTGGAAATAAGTAGCGACACAGGTAAAACCTGGTGCCCAATGACTTCAGGTGTCGTGGTTCCACAAGGTGATTTACGATCCGGCGCTTGTCTCTCGGGAAGCACTTTCCAATATCGATTAACTTTCGCTCCCGGAATGTCGGCAACGGTTGATCAAACTATGGTTTTATGGCGATCGCAACTTCAGCCGATTCCGTTGGTCGAAATTAATCCGACCGAAGTGACATTAATTAGAGGGGAATCAATTGAGGTGGTGCCAATCGAAGTGACACCAGTTGTTCCTGCTCTGACCCCCTTCAGCAATTTTGGGATGAAAGTTGAATCAGTGATGCAAACAGGAGAGGCAATAACTGTGATTACCACCGGCGCCAAATACGTTTTGGGTCGAACGGGAATGGAGCTATGGCGCCGGATTGATCCCAATACCAACACGGTGAATCCGAGGCTGGTGGCGACTCTCACTTTCAATAGTGATCTGGGACCATTTCGGACCGAATCTTTCACTGCTTCTAAAGCCGTGATTCAGAGTCCGCTGGCGACTTTTGAATTTATGTCGGACTCACTTTTCTTTGTGACAGCGAAATTACCTTTCACCTATACCCAAACTAATTTAATCGCGGTCGCGCCTTGGAATAAGGGAGTGGCCCGGGATCGGATGTGGACCGACGGTCAAGGTGGGTCGTTGCACGCTTTTGTGAGTGGGGGTGTTTCGGTGACCACTGATTCGGATCGAAGTTCTTTGTCTTTATCAACAGGGGCAGTAATGGCCCATATGGTTTTTCCACCCAAACCCTTCAATTTCGAAGCTCTTTATGGGCAGAGCGCTAGGCCGTTTGTTCAATTTTTATATGATAAAAACGATGTTGGCAATTTGATCGCTGGTTGTAATACCACTGATCCTTGCGCTCCCATGCGTTCCTATATCAATAATAATTTTGGTGTCTTTGTCCTTTTTGGCGGCGATCTCTATGATAATACGACTGGTTATCCCGGACTCCATGGTGACATTATGAGTTACCAATACGCCAATCGGCCACTGATTGATAAGTTTATTGCGGTGGCCCATCGTAACGGTTTCAAGGTTATTAGTTATCTATATTCTCCGGTTACCGCAAAATGGAATTATCCAACGGGGTCACCTCGCGCTGGTGAACATCAAGCTATTACGACTACGCTCAACTGGATGAAGGGCTTTCAATCCGAGCTAAAACTTGATGGTTGGTATTTCGATAATTCCGATGCCGGTGGAATTAAAGAAGATTACAATTTCATTCGACAAGTTAGAACAGACATTGGTGACGGGGGAATTATTTATAATCATGACTCGGTCGATGTCTGGGGTCCGTGGACTTTATCACCGGCCTTGAGTGGTCTCCGAGCCGTCTTTGTCGATGCTTATGTCAATTACACTTTGGCTGGGGAGACGGGAGAAATTGCTAAGGTTGATGCTCCCACCAACCCCTATTTTAGATTTTTCAGTTCTGGTTATGGTTTATCACAAGCATTTGGGGCCCATAAATTAAGATCGGATGGTGCGACTTCAGCCGGGTACGATGAGGGAAGACGGGTGTTGGGAGAGAATTTGTATGGGGCAGAACGCAATCTCGATAATATTTGGCTGTCCCACTTTAAGGTCGCTTATGATAAGAAAAAGGCCGAATATCTGTCGGGTATTCGAAATGGAACTTTTCGTCCTAATACCGGCTGGCCTCTTGATGCGCAGAAAAGCTGGTTCCGATCCCCGGAGAATATAAAAATATTTCAGCGTGATCCGACAAGTGTTGTCGTATCATGGACGACCAACGAGCTTTCTACCAGCGAAGTGGCTTATACGGTGACTGACGTTTGGCCAGCTAATTCCCAGTTGGTTGACCGAACTTTGACGCAAGATCATCAGGTTGATATCACCGGTCTTGACTCGGCTAAAGATTACAAATTTAGAATTCGTTCGCGCAACAATCAACCAATGCCAAACGAAGTAATTTGGGGGACAGTTTCTCAAGTTAATTTTGTTACCCCGGTCCCCGACACTCCTCCTAGTTCACCCGATCAGCCGTCAACCGGTGGTAATCGAGGTGGTAGTGGCGGGGGTTTTTCACGGAGACCTTTGGGAGTGAATGTCCCATTGAATAATCAAACCTTGGTTTATCAGTTGATGCTTCAACTTTTGGAACTTATGAAGAGACTTTTAGTTTTGTTGCGGGGCTCGTGATTCGTCGGTAGTGTTATTATATGAATACTGAAGGGAGTAATCTCATCCGCAACTTCTCTATTATTGCCCATATCGATCACGGCAAATCAACGTTGGCTGATCGTTTGCTCGAGCAAACAGAGACAATCGAACCTCGCCAAATGCGGGCGCAAGTACTCGACAGTTTAGATTTAGAGCGAGAGCGGGGAATTACGATCAAGATGGCCCCTGTTTCGATGATCTATAACCTAAAAGCTAACACCTATAAGCTGAATCTCATCGACACGCCTGGGCATATCGACTTCTCCTACGAAGTCTCGCGGGCCCTAACGGCGGTTGAGGGAGCGATCTTACTCGTCGATGCCACTAAAGGGGTGCAGGCGCAAACGCTTTCGGTCCTAGAGATGGCGCGGCAGATTGGCCTCACCGTCATTCCGGTTATAAATAAAATTGATTTGCCGGCAGCGCGAGTAGAAGGAGTTCGAAACGAGATTGTAAAACTTTTGAATTGTCCAGCCGACAAAATTATCGCCGTTTCGGCCAAAACTGGTGTTGGAGTAACTCAACTTTTAGAGGCCTTGGTCGAACGTGTTCCGCCCCCCCGCCCCACTTCAATTGAAACCTCGAATGCCCCTCGCGGTTTGGTTTTTGACTTTGAGTATTCAACCCATCGTGGGCTTATTGTTTATCTGCGGCTGTTTGACGGCGAGATCAAGCGTGGTGATCAATTAGTTTTTGCTATGACCAAAGAGCGTTTCGTGGCCAACGAGGTGGGAACTTTTTGCCCCGAACCTAAACCTCAAGAACGACTCAAGAGCGGCGAGATCGGTTATGTGGTCACGGGAATTAAGACGATTAGTCGAGCGAAGGTTGGCGAAACCGTTTTGCGGTTTGGGACTAGTTTGCTCCCGTTCCCCGGTTACACCGAGCCCAAGCCAATGGTTTGGGCGTCGATTTACCCCACGAGCCAAGACGGTTTTGCCCTTTTGGCCCAAGCGCTTGGGCGACTTAAGCTAACCGATGCCGCGCTCTCCTTCGAAGAAGAATCATCCGGGTCACTCGGTCGCGGTTTCCGTTGCGGTTTTTTAGGCATGCTTCACCTCGAGATTATTACCGAGCGCTTGCGTCGCGAATTTAATCTCTCCTTGACGGTTGCCGCTCCCTCGACGAGTTATGAGCTTGTTGAGGAGAAAAGCGGGCAACGAGAGATTATTTATTCACCCCATCGCTTTCCTGATGACTTGAAAGGGCGACGAATTTATGAGCCTTGGGTCAAAGCGCAAGTTTTAACCCCGCCCGAATATAGCAGTGCCTTACTTAAACTTTTTCGTGAACACGAGGCGCGGGTGCTCGCCACGGAACTTTGGGGTAATGATCGGACTTCCTTCCACATTACCTTACCGCTTCGCGAATTGATGCGGCGTTTTTTCGATGAGTTGAAAAGTTTGACCTCTGGTTTCGCTTCCCTCGCCTATGAGGTGGCGGGGCTCGAACTGGCCGATGTGGTGCGGCTCGATGTTTTGGTGGCCGAGGAAGTTATACCAGCTTTTACGCGAGTGGTCCCTCAACATCGACTCGAGCGCGAAGCGAAAGAGGTGGTTGCTCGTTTGGCTGAACTTCTGCCGCGACAGCTCTTTACGCTCAAGATTCAAGCGGGAGCTAATGGCCGGGTCCTTGCCTCTCGGAGTTTGCCGGCGCTTAAGAAAGATGTTACTGGTTATCTCTATGGTGGGGACATTACGCGCAAGCGCAAGCTGTGGGAGAAGCAGAAGCGAGGGAAGAAGCGACTGCTCGAACGCGGGACAATGACTATCCCGCCGGCGGTATTCCTTAAGATGGTCTCGGGTTCAAGCGAAAAGTGAGGGGAGGTAAAGGAGAATCATCCCGATAATTACGAGAGCGCTGATCACCATCCAGAAGATTTGCAGTGATTTCTTATACTTCCTTTGGAATAGCATGTGGAGTAAAGTATAGCAATCAATGAGGGAATTTCAAAATCACAATCACTGGCAGCGAGTCATGGCCTCGCGGTCACTCCAGATTTTCCTTCTGCTCATTCTTGTTTTGATTGGGCAAAGTGTGGTGCAATTTTATCAACGGGAGCGGGCGGTCGCGGCCGAAGAAATGGTCCTAAGAAGCGAGCTTCTTGCCCTGACTGTGCGACGAGATGAACTCACGGCGGAGGTCGCTAGTCTGGGGACCGAACGGGGAATCGAGGGGGAGATTCGTGAACGATTCGGAGTTGTCAAAGAAGGGGAGAAAGTGATTAACTTGATAAGTGAGTCAGCTCCGACCGTAGCCCCGACCACGACGGTCTCTTGGTGGCAAAAAATAGTTAGTTGGTTTAATTAACATTGCGAGTATGGTGTAGTGGTAACACATGACCTTCCCAAGGTTAAGCTGGGGGTTCGATTCCCCCTACTCGCATTTTATATCACCATGAGCCAAACATTTATTAAACGGACGGAGAATTTCACCTGCGCTAATTGCGAGGTGCCCGTGGTTGGGGATGGCTATACCAACCACTGTCCGCGGTGCCTCTATAGTCAACATGTGGATGTGCATCCGGGAGATCGACTGGCGGAGTGCCGGGGTTTGATGGCCCCGATTGCTCTCGAGCGTCGTCATGGTGTCGATCAGATTCTACATCGTTGTTTGAAGTGTCATTATACGAGAGCTAATCGGACGGCACCGACCGATGACCTTGCGGCGCTCACGGACATCTTGCTATAATCTGGGGCATGAATAAAAAAGTTACAATCTACAGCACGCCCACTTGCCACTTCTGTCAGGGGGCGAAGGAATTTTTCCAAGCGCATGGTGTCATGTACGAGGAGCATAATGTGGCCACTGATGTGGCGAGGCGCAAGGAGATGGTTGATAAATCGGGTCAACTCGGTGTGCCGGTGATCACGATTAGTGATCAAGACGGCAGTCACGAGAATTTGATCGTCGGTTTCGATGAACCAAAACTCGCTAAACTCATTGGCATTTAGCTCGCGGCCCTCATAGTTAAACGGATAGAACAACCCCGTCCTAAGGGGTAGATGTAGGTTCAATTCCTGCTGAGGGCACCATCAACAAACTAGACGGCTTTTTTGAAGCCAACATGCGGGACGCGCGAAGCGCGTCCCAATGGTTTCCGCCTGAATTTCGCCCAGAATCCAGAGGGTA
>Ga0209542_10014742_pt1 | contig 13243 bp, 6 predicted proteins | sample RifCSPhighO2_01_FD_184028 | JGI IMG/M metagenome (GOLD analysis project Ga0209542, IMG submission 184028) | Soil microbial communities from Rifle, Colorado - Rifle CSP2_plank highO2_0.1 (SPAdes) (version 2) | ecosystem: Environmental > Terrestrial > Deep subsurface > Rock core/Sediment ... | reverse complement strand
TCACGAGTTACTAAGCTCGTTGTTCGCGCTTCGCGCTCCAACTCACTAAGTACTCGCGACCCCGCCTCGCCTGTCGCCGAAGAGGCGACATGTCTGCGGCTTCATAAATTGCCCGCGGGCAAAGCAGTTTGCCCGCTTTGCGCAATTTATGACCCTACAGGGAGTCGAACCCTGCTTCCCACCTTGAGAAGGTGATGTCCTAGCCGATAGACGATAGGGCCTGTTAATTTCAAATTGCAAATTTAAGATTGCAAATTTGAAAAACGAATGAGCGGCTAGGAAGTTCCTCGTCGCTTAAAGAATCATACCATCTTTTGAGGAAAAATCAAAAGGAGCGTCTTTTTAAATCTTGAAATTTTTTAAAAAAGCGTTTCTTTCTTTTTTGCGCCGGAGGTTTGTTTTTTTGTTTCGTCGTTTTTTTGACTCGTCTCCCGCAATACTTCCCCCACCGCGCGGCGGTAGTTGCAAAAATCGCACTCGGGAGACGGAGCGGGCGCGCTCTCATTTTCAAGGCACGCGCGGATGTCTTTGAGAGTCCCATCTATCCACGCGTCCGACCCCGTATAGGGAATCACCTTTACTTCAAACTCAAGCTTGCCGTCAAACGCCTCGCGGTCGCGTGATGCGTTTGCATAGACGAAGTACGCTGTGTCGGAAACCGTGAATCCGTTCTTCCGGAAAAGCCATTGATACACCTCCACCTGCCGCTTGTAGCCGTCCTGCCACTCCGCATCCAAGTTGACTTCGCCGTCTTTTGAGGTCGCCTTGTAGTCAACAACAAGGAGTTCTCCTTTTGGCGTCACCCATATGTCGTCTATCCCGCCACGGACAAGGAGGTTTGTCGGCGTGTGAAGATACGAAACGCCACGGCGGAGCGCGTCCCGCCACTCGTCCATCTTTTCGTGCTGAAAAGGCACCGCGTCTATTTTATATTCGTCCATGAGGGGATGCGCGGATTTTCGGGCACGGTGTATATCAAACTCTTTTTTCAAGAGCGCGTCCACGGCGCTGTTCAGGGTAAAGGGAAATCCGGGCGGACGCCCGACACCCAAGCGTTGGTCGTAGTAAAAGCACCGCGGGCATGCGCTGAAGAGGTCTATCTTTGAGCGGCTTATCTTATGCGGTTCCCGCGATGCAGGGTCAAAAAGATACTTCTTTGATTTTCTCGGATTATAGTATTGAGACATAGATTGGAATATGGAAGTTAGAATATGGAATTTGGAAAAAAATAAAACATGCTCCATGCTATATGGACAAAGTTTCCATCTTGAGATTCATATTTTAAACAGTATACCGCGCAGAATGCCTCTTGTATAGAAAGCCCCGCCGCCCTGCAACTGCAGAACGACGGGGGCCAGCTTCTCTCGCGGGATACTACTTCTTCTTCCCGAGACTCTTCCTCGCCTGGTATTCCTTCGCTTTGGCGAGCTGTTGTTTGAGCTTCCGCTCCGTCCGGCTGGTCGCTTTCCGGCGGTTTTGCTGCCGGTTCCGGAGCAGGGTCTTCCGACGGGCGGCTTTCGTCTGTGCAATCGTCATCTCGCCTCCTCCACGCGAAAAGGTTCTGTTTCTGACGCTCTGGGGCATCCAGAGGCACTCTACCGACTATATAAACCTATTAGCTCTGCTTTGTCAAGTACATGCCCCGTCATTGCCTCCTCCAACCGATCTTTCGTCGTTTCCTTCGGCAGTTCAAGTTCCGTATCCAGCGCGTAGAGTTTAAAGAAATAGCGGTGCTCTCCGTCCGGCGGACATGGGCCACCGTATGAGGTGGCGCCAAAACTTGTCATCCCCTCGGTCGCTTTCGCGGGAACGCCCCCCTCTCCTATCGTTTTTGTGACAACGGAAATATTCCACACGAGCCAGTGGACCCAGAGCCCCGATGGGGCATCGGGGTCATCCATAATTAAAACGAGTGACCGCGCCTCTTTTGGCACTCCCGAAAACGAAAATGACGGACTCACATTCTCACCATCGCAGGTAAACTGCGCGGGAATCTGACCTCCGTGACCAAATGCTTCGCTTTCTATTCGCATCGTATTTTTGGAGTTAGCTTTTAAAAACAGAGAGTGGGCCACGAGGAGCGCGATGCAAAGAAAAACGAGCGCGCCGAAAAACAAAAGAGGACGGCTCATGGTTGACGGCTGTCATCATCAAAACGAACGGTGAGCTTTCTTGTCTTCGCCGGTTTTTCGGCAACGCCGAACTCTATCTCTCCGAGTATCGTTTCTATGTCTTCGCGACGATAGACGCGATAGTTGTTTATCGGGTTACGGCTTGCGGCAAGCTTGCCGGAGCGGTCCCAGTTGCGAAGGGTCAGAGGCGTTACCCCCAAAAGTTCCGCCGCTTCCTTAATTGTCAAATATTTTTTCGCCATAGAGAGAAAAGTGGGGCTTTGCTATACTATATAGTATATGCTCGAGGTGAGCACAAAACAAGCTCTGCAGATATTTTGTGCGGTTCTCGTCGCAGGCATCTTTCTGCGGATATTTGTAATAGATACTTTCGTGGTAGCGGGAAACTCAATGGCGCCACTCGTGAGGAGCCGTGACTATGTCTTCGTAAACAAGCTGGCGTATCGGTTTGGCGGAGAGCCGGAACGGAACGACATTGTCGTCTCCCGCTTCAGGGAAGACAGCCCCCATGCCATCAAAAGAGTTGTTGGGCTTCCGCGTGAACGGGTGGAGATAACCCCTGAAAAAATCATCGTGAAGAAGAACCGTACTGATGTGGGGACGGCACTTCAGGAAGACGCTTATCTCGCGCTCGCGAACTTCTCTTTAAATGGCACCACCACAATCTTTCTTGACCCGCAAGAGTATTTCATTTTGGGTGACAATCGCGCCGTAAGTACCGACTCACGCGAGCTTGGGCCCATTGACCCGTGGGATATGAGTGGGCGAGTATTCCTTGTCTTTAGGCTCAATCCACCCGGTTTTTTCAGGTTGTGATATTTGACAGGCGGGCGTACCATATTCTTCTGTATTCACGCCAACAGCCGCCCTTTTGTGGGGCGGCTGTTTTTAGTTATTTAAAAAATAGGTCCGTTTGTTGGATAACAAGCGATTTATCAATGTCAGGTTTATCAATGTTTAGTAATTAAACACTACTAAAGTGTTCTACCAAACATTGATAACTTTTTTATTAAGGTTTGAAAAATTGGCCAAACAAGAGATTATTGGTCTTTCCATAAAAAAATAACCTCACAAAAACCTTTTTTGCTCTTTGAGAAAAGTATCGGTTATCAACACCGATATTCCTAAAAAATGATTGTAAAATAAAGACAATCTGTTGCGCGCCGATATCTCGTATCGGTACCGGTATCGGGGAGAAGAACAAACGAAAAATATAATGCGCTACCGCAATAAAAAAACAGAAGAAAAAACGAACCCGCCGGACAACGAACGCGGCTGGGTTTCGCTTGCTGAAGCCGCGCGCGCCGTCCCCTACTCTGCGGAGTATTTAGGGCTTCTCGCGCGGCGGAAAATCCTCCCCGCTAAAAAAATACGCGGTGTATGGTACACGACCCTCCCCGTCGTGGAGGGATATATGCGCGAGCAGATGGAGCGCTCGCTCGGTAACACGGGGGTTATGCCTCCTCCCCTTGTCTCCCTCGCCGCCGAAACTTTCTCAAAGAAAGTTTTTTTTCCTGCGCCCGTTTCTCCGGAGCCAACAATTGGAAACCCTCTTCTATTCGCTTCCGGCATTGTTGCCGAGGTTGAAAAAGAAATCGCCGAAGAAACCGAGCGCAGTGAGTCGTCCGCGGTTATTCCGCAGAGAGAGGCGCGCCCGCGAACCGCGGATGTGGACGGCACTAACGCTTTTCTTGAAAATATCGTAAGCGCGATAGACGGCTCCCCGGGCGAACAAAAACCATTTTCCGAAAAAGAGGCGCCGACAGAGGGAGGGCTTCGCGTTGTCCCCCGTGATACGGAATCGGACGGATACACCACGGTTCTCTTCCAGAACTTTATCGCGCGGTTCACCACTCTGCTTGACAAAGAAATTGAGTCGCGTGAAAGCTTCACTACGCGCGCGTGGCACACGGTGCGCGGCGCGTTCGCAACCGTTTTTTCGCGCACGAAACTTCTTTCGCTTTTTCTGATTTTCCTCCTCGTCTTCGTCACGCTCCCCTTTCGTGTCGTCTCCGGCTTTTTTGACAGCGCCTATCGCACGGTTGCGGCGGCGGTTGAGGACGCGAACACGGTGCTTGGCTTCCGTCCGGGCACGCACGCCAACGAAATACTTCTTCTTGACCAAGAGGGGAAAATCGCCATCTTTGGCAATGTGGAAACGGAGGGACAGTTCAAGTCATTTGTGGAAGACGGCATCGCGCCGATTTACATTGAATCGCTGACGAAGGTAGAAAACCTGAACGCTGATTACCTTGACGACCTTTCTTCCGAGGAATTCACTCTCGCCTTCGTTACAAAAAACGGAAACACCACCTATGACAATGTGTTTCTTGAAGGTCGTGTTGAAGTTGGACAGACCCTTCTCGCGCGCGGAGCGGTAAAGCTTCTCAGGACGCTTGAGGTGGATGGCGAATTGTCCGTTTTTGGAGATGCCCACCTCCACAAGGGGCTTGTGGTTGACGGTCCTGCGCAATTCAAAACCGTTCTTTCGGCACAGGAGATTTTCGCCGACACGGCAACCATCGCCGGCGCACTACTCGCGCGCGGCAATGTAACGGTAAACGGACAAATGGTTGTTGATGGGTTCGGCATCTTTAAGGGTGGCGTCTCTGCCGATACGGGCACCTTTCGCAACGGTGTCTCCACGGGCGGGAATCTTTCCGCGCGGGGTGATGTAACCCTCGGCGGCGTAGATTCTGACATCTCGCTCACTTCCGTACTCTGGAACATAGACACGGAAGGCAACGCGACATTCGGTGGCGACGTTACGGTCAAGGACTCGCTTTCCGTCAGCGCGACCACTTCCGTGAACCGCCTCCACGCAAGCACCTTCGGCATCGGCACAACGACGCCCGGTTATGAGGTTGGCGTAAAGGGCTCGGCACTCTTTGAGGGACTTGTCGTGGCGTACGAAGGGTTTGTCGGCGGAACCGTCATGGCAACAGGCACACTCACCGCGAACGGTCTCGCGACATTTGACGCGGGGTTCATCTCCTCCGCCTCCTCCACCGTCGCGGGTCCCTTTCATGTCTCCGACCACTTTTCGGCGTCGTCAACCTCGTCTTTCGCCGAACTCGCGGGCTTTGACCTTGGCTTCATCTCCTCCGCTTCCAGCACGGTCTCCGCACCCTTTCATGCCACGGACATCATCGCGGGTTCCTCAACGCTCGCCATAGACCAGAGCGCCTACTTTGCATTGACGGGAGGAAGTGTCGGGGTTGCCTCGTCCACGCCGTGGGGGCTCTTGTCGGTAGAGATGGGAACGGGAGACCCCGCTTTTGTTGTTTCAAACCAAGGTTCTTCCACTCCCTCCTTCTACATCGGCGGGGTAAACCAGAACGGCTTCGTGGGCGTTGGCACTTCCACGCCGCAGGCAATGTTCCATATCGCGAATGATGTAACCGCAGACGGCGCGGGATTTGGCGAGTACGACCCCGCCGTCCTCCTCTCCGGCACGACAACCTCTGTTCTTGACGCGGGGAATGACTACAACTGGATATTCGGGGTTGATATTTCCGACGGAGGAACCTTCAAGATTTCTTCCTCTACCACTCTAGGAACGAACGACCGCTTCATCCTTGACGGAGCGGGTATCGGGTACTTTACGCAGGGGCTCATCATGCAGGCCTCCTCCACCGTCTCGGGCCCCTTTCATGTCTCCGACCACTTTTCCGCGTCGTCCACCTCCTCCTTTGGCGACCTCGCTTCGTTTGACCTTGGGCTCATCTCAAACGCGTCATCTTCAATCGGGGGGCCTTTGTATGTCGCGGATACGCTCTCGGCGTCGTCCACGCTCACCGTTGCCTCGCTCGCGACATTTGAAGGCGGCGCAATATTGGGCGGTGCGTCCTCCACCGTCTCGGGGACGCTAGACCTAAACGGCAATGTGACGGCGAACAAAAGCGGCATAGATTTCGGTTCTGCGGGGATGCGCTTTGGCATAGTTTACGCAGATGAAGTGAACGCGACAACGCTGGTGGGGACATTAACAACGGGCAATACTTCTGCAGAAACCTTTACCATAAACTCCGACCATACTTCCGGCGGTGACGGCGAGGATTCATTTCTCGCTTTTGCGCGAGGAGGTGAAACGCCGACTCACGCGCTTCTTCAGTGGGATTCCGCAAACGACAACTTCGTCATGAATTTCGGGCTCATCACAAGCGCCTCCTCCACGGTCTCGGCACCGTTCCACGTCTCCGACCATTTCTCCGCCTCCTCCACCCTTACCCTCTCCGGTCTCGGCATCTTTGAGAGCGGGTTCATTTCAGGAGCGTCCTCCACCGTCTCGGGTCCCTTCCACATCTCCGACCACTTCTCTGCCTCCTCCACCCTTACCCTCTCCAGTCTCGGCATCTTTGAGAGCGGGTTCATTTCAGGAGCGTCCTCCACCGTCTCGGGTCCTTTTCATGTCTCGGACATCATCGCCGGCTCCTCCACCATCGCCGTAGACCAGAGCGCCTACTTTGCGCTTCAGTCGGGCAGAGTAGGGGTAGGAACAAATAACCCACAAGGAGTTCTTTCTGTATCTGACGCAACCCTGTCGCTTCAATGGGCACAGGTTGGTAATGACTTAAACATCACAGCCGAAGGAGTGGTGGGCTCTCCCGCCCTCACCACCCTCTCCCCAAACCGCGTGGCGTTTATTGACGCCGAGAACGAAGATCTCCGCGTGTATGAGTTTAACGGCCTTACTTGGGCACAAATCGGAACCGAACTAAATATCACAGCCGAAGGAGTGGTGGGCTCTCCCGCCCTCACCACCCTCTCCCCAAACCGCGTGGCGTTTATTGACGCCACCAACGAAGATCTCCGAATATACGAGTTCGATGGCTCCACCTGGACAGCGGTTGGCACTGAATTGAATATCTCGGGTGTCAATATCCCTTCCCTCGCCACCCTCTCCCCAAACCGCGTGGCGTTTATTGATACCGACAACAACAATCTCCATGTGTACGAGTTCAACGGCTCTACATGGACAGAGATTGGCACCCAGTTCAATATCGGGGCATTTGGAACTGTGGGCGTTCTTGCTATCACCACTCTCTCCCCAAACCGCGTGGCGTTTATTGACACTGAGAACGAAGATCTCCGCGTGTATGAGTTTAACGGCTCCACATGGGTAGAAGTTGGCAGTGAATTTAATATCTCCGCCTCAGGGGCCTTGGGTTCTCCAGCCCTCGCCACCCTCTCCCCAAACCGCGTGGCGTTTATTGATGGTGCCAATGAAGACCTCCGTGTTTATGAATTTAACGGCTCTACTTGGGCACAAATCGGGGCCGATTTAAATATCACCCCCTCGGGAATCGTGGGTACTCCCGTCCTCGCCACCCTCTCCCCAAACCGCGTGGCGTTTATTGACAGCACCAATGAAGATTTCCGCACCTACCAATTCAGTACGCCTCTCCTTTATGTCGCAAGCGACACCGATTTCCCGTATCTTTCGGTTTCTGATGCCGGATATACAACCGCCGAAGCGCTTGCCGTGCGGACAACAGTGCAGATAGGGCAAAGCGCCACCTCCACCGTAGCGATAAATTCTCCCGCGCTTATTGTTTCTGGGAATGCTGATTTTTTAGGTAGTATTGGTATAGGGACGACTACTCCATGGGGACATCTCTCTGTGATTGGACAGGGCACAAGCCCCGCGTTTGTGGTTACCGACACCTCAAACAATACGGACTTCATCGTGGACGCTTCAGGCAATGTGGGAGTGGGAACATCCACCCCCGCCTTCCTCTTTTCCGTTGACGGAAGCGCGTATATCTCAAACGAACTCTTTGTGGGGAACAGTATCACGGCAACCTCCACCCTTTCAGTGGGGAATCCCTCCGATCCGTTGGTTGGGCTCGCGTCGTTCTACGGGGGGTTCATCGCCTCTGCATCATCGTCGGTCTCCGGCCCCTTTCATGTCTCCGACCACTTTTCCGCGTCGTCCACCTCCTCCTTTGGCGACCTCGCTTCGTTTGACCTTGGGCTCATCTCAAACGCGTCATCTTCAATCGGGGGGCCTTTGTATGTCGCGGATACGCTCTCGGCGTCGTCCACGCTCACCGTCGCCTCGCTCGCGACATTTGACTCCGGCTTCATCTCCTCCGCTTCCAGCACGGTCTCCGCACCCTTTCATGCCACGGACATCATCGCGGGTTCCTCAACGCTCGCCATAGACCAGAGCGCCTTCCTTGCGCTTCTGGGAGGGAGCGTGGGGGTGGCCTCCTCCACGCCGTGGGGGCTTCTCTCGGTGGAAAAATCGCTTACCGGTGTACCGACGGTTGTCGTGGGGGATTACGGAAGCTCAACCCCATGGTTTGTCATTGACGAGGGAGGAAATACGCAGATAGGAGATACGCTTACGGTAAAGCAATTTAATTATCTCGGCGGTACAGGGGTTTATCCTTTTGCCGGTTATGTGGGCATCGGCACCACGACGCCGAGCGAGACACTTCATGTCGCGGGGACAGCACGGTTTGATGCTCCATGGTATATCCGAGGCGTGATTGCAGGTGCTTCAGTGGAGACTTCGGGCACTTTAACGGAAGATACTTTTCCCCAAGATCTTGCCTTCAAACCCGATGGTACAAAGGTTTATGTCATCGGTGGAACTAATGATAGGGTATACCAATACCCACTCTCCATCCCATGGCGCATCTCCAGTATCGGCGCAACCGAAGCAAACTCCGGCTCCCTGGCAGCAGACGAAGGTAATCCGCGGGGTCTCGCCTTCAAGCTCGATGGCACGAAGGTTTTCATTATTGGTGAAGATAACAACACCATCAGGCAATACCCTCTTTCCACCGCATGGGATATCTCTACTATCGGCGCATCGGAGGCAAATTCTGGTGCCTTAACTACTGATGAAGCTAATACGCAAGCTCTTGCTTTCAAAACGGATGGCACAAAAGTTTATGTAATAGGCGACAGCAATGATACTGTCAGGCAATACCCTCTTTCCACCGCATGGAATATCGCTACTATCGAGGCAACCGAAGCAAACTCCGGCTCTTTGACGGCAGATGAAACTGATCCCCAGGCAATCTCTTTCAAAACGGATGGCACAAAAGTTTATGTCATAGGCACCACCAACGACACAATCAGACAGTATCCTCTTTCCACCGCATGGGATATCTCTACTATTGGCGCAACCGAAGCAAGCTCCGGCTCTTTGACGGCAGAAGAAAGTAATCCGCGGGGTATCGCCTTTGAACCAAACGGCACACGGCTATTTTATGTCGGTAGCGACGACGATACCATCTACCAATATTCTGTGGAACGATATGGCGCGCTGGTGGTAAACGAGGGCGGCAATGTGGGGATTGGGACGACGACGCCGTGGGGGCTCCTCTCGGTAGAAATGGACACGACGAATCCCGCGTTCGTGGTTTCCAATCAGGGGTCAAGCACCCCTGCCTTCTACATCGGTGGGGTAAATCAGAACGGTGTTGTCGGGATTGGCACCTCATCTCCGCGCCGTCCCCTCCATATACGCGCAGACGAAGGCCTCTTTGCAATGCGGTTAGAAGAAAACAGCGGGGGACAATATATGGATGTTGGAATAACCGCGGTTGGAAGTTTTAATATCGTAGACAGCAACGGGAACAGAGGTTTTCTTGTTCAGCAAGACGCTCCAACGAATTCTCTTTTTATAGAAAATACGGGCTTTGTGGGAATTGGCGATGGCAACCCTTATGCAAATCTTAATATCTTGGATTCGCGCGGCGCGACAACAACCATTGGGGGCAATACGGCGGGAGACGACGCTATTCTCGCGCTCTATGAGGTTTCTACTTTAGACAATCAAACGGGCATCTCTTTGGAATATGCCGGTGGCACGAATGACCTCAATTTCTATGATTGGAACTCTGGCGTGAAAGATACGGATAATCCGTTTATGACTATAGACGGAAGCGGATTTATTGGCATCGGGACGGCGGCGCCCACCGGGATACTAGAGGTGGAACTAACTTCCGATGGAGCCGGCTTTATATGGAGTATCGCCTCGGATGAGACAGGCACACTGGGCGTACTAAATGCAAGTGCGGGACGAGACCGGCATTATATGTCAATGCACAATACCAGCGGTAGTACCGCTGTGTGGTATGGGAATGATGGCAATATGCGGCATGGTAGTACGGGTAGCATAAACCTTGCTGGGGACGCGGATACGGGAACCATTATAGGAACCGAAACTTCGGACGAGCGACTCAAGGAAAACATCGTAGCTATTCCTTACGGACTCAAGGAAGTATTGCAACTGCGTCCCATTCAGTTCTATCACAAACTTTCAAAAAAAACTGAAATCGGATTTGGCGCGCAGACAACGCTTCCTATTGTCCCAGAGACGGTATACGAGACACAGGAAGAAATACAGGGGGTTCCTGATGTGCTTGGGATGGACTATGCTCGGATTACCCCGGTCCTCACGCGGGCCATCCAAGACATCGCTTCCGTCATATCCATTACAGACGCCCTCCATTCGGCAAGCGGAGGACAGGCCACCTCAACCCCCTCCATTTACATCGCCTCCGACGGGTCGGTGGGCATCGGCTCTGGCTTCTCCTCCACTACGCCTCCTACGCACGCGCTTGAAGTCGCGGGCGATGTCGCCGCAACGGGGTTCGTGAATATATCAGAGCGCAACGCTAAAAAAGATATAGCATTGCTTAATTCCCAATTTCTAATTTCTAATTTCCAATCAAATCCCAATTCTCAATTTTCAAATGACGCAAGTCCGCTTGAAAAACTTCTTCAAACCCCCGTGTATACCTATAGATACAGTGGCGACGAGACGGAGGAGATGCGGTTGGGCTTGATTGCCGAGGAAGCGCCGCCAGAGGTGCTTTCCTTTGACGGCAAGGGGGTGGATATCTACAAGCTTGCATCTTTCACTTTGGCAGGAGTACAAGAACTAACCGCTCGCGTTGAAAGTCAAGATGACCGTATTACAAAACTAGAGCAAGCAATTTCTTCCATTGTCCCAGATACTAAATACCAGATACTAGATACTATTCTGTCAATTATTGACGGCGTGGCGCATTTTACCGACCTTGTCGTGAACAATCTTTTTGTGCAGAAACTCGTCGTGGAAAATGTTACCGCGCACGCGCTCACCGTGGGCTCCGCAGAAAACCGCGCTGGCATCACCATTTACGACAAAAACACCGGCGCGCCGTTCTGTCTTGAAGTGGTAGACGGAGATACGGCGACGACGGCGGGGGCATGCGGTGAAAATCCCCAAACCCCAATTCCCAATGACCAATCAAACCCCAACGACCCGGTGTCAGACACCGCATCTTCAACGCTCTCCATCTCCGTGAACGGCGCGAACCCAGCCCTAATCCCCCTCGGCGACTCCTACTCCGACAACGGAGCGACGGTCGTGAGCGAGGCATACCCGAACTTGGGGTATGATATCTTCGTAACTAACAACAGTATTCCAAATTCTAAATTCCAGATTCCAGATTCTGGCGATGTAGATATTGATACCTCAACCTCAACCACTTACACCATTACCTACACTGCGACCGACCCCGACGGCAACACGGCGGTTGCGGAGCGGATGGTCACGGTAGGAATAATGAATGATGAATCAGGAACCGTGGATGAGAACGACGAGAGCGCGTCGTCTACGCCGGAGATTGTTGAAGAGACGGCGTCAAGTACTCCTCCGGTTGCGGAGGAGTCCCCTGCCGCGGAGCCGACGGAACCGGTTACGGAAGAGACGGCGACTTCAACCGAAACGGTGGTTGAGGAAGAAAGCGCGACGACGACGGAGGAAGGTTAGAAAAGGTTTTCTGCCTGAGGCAGATTCTCCTTCGGAGAAAAACATTTAAAGGTTTAAAAAATGACGGAAGAAGATTAGAAAAAGTTCAAAAATTTAAAGGTTTAAAAGTCTAAAAATTACATGTTTAAAGATTTAGTGGTATAAAAAATGTGTTCAAATGTTTAAATATTTAAACCTTTAAACTTTTTCTCTATGGCGACGATACAACGATTTGAAGATTTATTGTGCTGGCAAAAAAGCCGCGCGCTCACGAGAGAGGTGTACAAAGCCCTAAGCGCGTGCCGCGACCGCGGCTTCACCGACCAAATACAGCGCGCCTCCGTCTCCGTCATGTCAAACATCGCCGAAGGGTTTGAGAGCGGCACCAAGCAGGAATTTTTGAACTACCTCTACATCGCCAAGGGGTCGGCGGGAGAAGTCCGCGCGCAACTCTACGCGGCGCACGACATAGGATATATAGATGTTCAAGGGTTTAAAAGTTTAAAAAATCAGGCAGAAGAATGCTCGCGATTGCTCTCTACTTTCATCAAAGGGCTCAAACAATCAAACTTCACCGGTCTTCAGCACAAACGCGAACGGCCGGAAGACCCGCTGGAAAAGATATTCAAGGAAAGTGGGCTTGTCCGCCTTGAGAACGGACGGGTAGTAACGCCCGAGGAAGCGGAGCGGATTAAGAAAGAAAAAATTTAAACATTTAAAGGTTTAAAAAACAAACCGTTTAAATATTTAAAGGTTTAAAAGACGAGGAGTTTAAAGGTTTAAAAAAACAAACCGTTTAAAGATTCAAAGGATTAAAGAGCAAGACAAGTTTAAATGTTTAAATCCGTGCTTTTTTACACCTTTTCCTCCAAAGGAGGATCCGCCTCAGGCGGAAAATCTTTTCCTGTTATCCCCTTTTTATCCCCTAGAAGTTTCGGGGCGGAGTGCCGTACAATGCAGTCATGAACGAACCGCGCGCGCCCTTCCCCTCGCACACCTCCTCCGCGGCAAAAATGTCGCCGGGAGGTTTCCGCATCCCCCCGCAGGATGCGGAAAACGAAAAAGCGCTCCTCGGCTCCATCATGCTGAAGCCGGGCGCGCTTTATGAGATAGAGGACTTAGTGAACGCCGACTCTTTCTATGCGGTTAAGCACCGCATCATCACCGAGGCGATGATGGACCTTCACCGAAAGAACGAGCCGATAGACCTTCTCTCCCTCGCCTCACGCCTTTCGGAGAAGAAACAGTTGGAAAATGTGGGAGGACGCACCTACCTTGCGGAGCTCGTAAACCTCGTCCCCTCCGCGTCTAACCTCACTCACTACGCAGGCATCGTACAGAAAAAATATAT
>Ga0209542_10014741_pt1 | contig 13243 bp, 13 predicted proteins | sample RifCSPhighO2_01_FD_184028 | JGI IMG/M metagenome (GOLD analysis project Ga0209542, IMG submission 184028) | Soil microbial communities from Rifle, Colorado - Rifle CSP2_plank highO2_0.1 (SPAdes) (version 2) | ecosystem: Environmental > Terrestrial > Deep subsurface > Rock core/Sediment ... | reverse complement strand
CCCTGCTCGGGTGGTTTGACGGGCGGTGTGTGCAAGGAGCAGGGACATATTCACCGGGCTCTGCTAAAGCCTGATTACTAGGGATTCCAACGTCACGTGGGTGAGTTACAACCCACGATCTGAACTAGGATAGGTTTTCGAGGATTAGCTCCACCTTTCGGTGTTGCATCCCATTGTACCTACCATTGTTGCGCGCGTGTAGCCCAGAAGATTCGGAGCATACAGACCTACCGTTGCCTGCACCTTCCTCCCTTTTTCAAGGGCAGTCCGCACAATGTGCTCGATCATCCATTGCTGGTCTCGTTAGCAATTGTGCGCGCAGGTCTCGCTCGTTGCCTGACTTAACAGGACACCTTACGGCACGAGCTGACGACGGCCATGCACTACCTCTCGGCTCGTTAGGTAAGACCTTTAACCTGACCTTCATCCTGCCGTCGCTCCTGGTGAGATTCTCCGTGTTGAATTGGATTAAACCGCACGCCGCACCCCTTGTAGTGCTCCCCCGCCAATTCCTTTAAGTTTCAGCCTTGCGACCGTACTCCCCAGGCGGCGGGCTTATCATCTTCACTACGACACCACGTATTCCCTAAGAATACGTAACACCTAGCCCGCAGAGTTTACAGCTAGGACTACTCGGGTATCTAATCCGGATTGCTCCCCTAGCTTTCGTCCCTCACCGTCGAATCCGTTCTAGTCAGACGCTTTCGCCACAGGTGGTCCTTCGGGGATTATAGCATTTTACCGCTCCCCCCAAAATACCTCTGACTCCTCCCGGTTCCAAGTCTTGCAGTGTTTTCTGCACGCAGTTACGTTAAGCGCAACTATTTCACAGAAAATTTACAAAACCGGCTACGGACGCTTTAGGCCAAATAAAGGTGGTTGCCACTTGTGGCTCCTGGGTTACCGCGGCGGCTGGCACAGGTATTGCCCACCACTTATTCGCTTAGATATTTGCTCTAAGCAAAAGATAATGCTTTGCATTATCACTTGGGGTTCCCTTATCACACTTCCGTGCATTGTAAAGGTTTCGCGCCTGCTGCACTCCGTGGAGCTAGGGCCAGTATCTCAGTGCCCTTCTCGGGGCTACCTCTCTCAAGGCCCCTACGGATCTTCGGCTTGGTGAGCCATTACCTCGCCAACAACCTAATCCGCCGCCAACTCATCCTTAGTCCTTGCGTTTTTGGAAATCCACTTTCCAGTAGGATTTCCCTATCCGGTCTTATCCTCAGTTTCCCAAGGTTATCCCAGAGCTAAGGGTAGATTATCGACGTGTTACTGAGCAGTTTGCCTTCCTTGCGGAAAGACTTGCATGGCTTAATCGAACCCCAATAGCAGCAACCTCCCGCAGGATCAACGGGATTTAATAAAAATCTTAGATTATTACATCTTTGATTTAGCCGACTATTAACTTATAGATCCTTCCTTTTTCTTTTGGTCGCATGTCACACTTCTATTGAGCTAAAACATCGAAAATTTTTTAGATTTTCGAGCCTCAGAAACTTGCGTTTCTGAAACTTAAAGTTGTTTACATATATTTGATGCACAACATCAAACATAACATTGTTTTAGATTTTTACATCTAATACAGACAAAAAATATTCAAACACAGCTTATACAGCCTTGATTGAATAGCTTTGACCATCAACCTTCAATATGTTATTTAGAATTTAAGATATCTAATATATTGAATGGAGGCGATGAACTAAAAAGATAAGTGCAGGTTGTATTTAAAGGTTTTTGTTCGGGGTTTATAAAGAGAAAGGTCTACGATCGAATTAAGTCAGCAAAATATTTTATTTTGTTTTTTCTTTCTTCCTCCAAAAGAAATATGAGGCGAACATCACAATAAAGAATGGAATTGTTGAAAGCGCCATAAGTATACCTTGTCCTGCAAAATACAGCGATGCGCTTGCTCCTAAAAAGTCGATTGTAAATCCTGCGTATGCCCACTCTTTTATTGTCCTGAATTTCCACTGAAGTAATGCAATAACTCCAAGGACTTTTGCAATTCCCAGTATTATATTAAGATAAACCGGATATCCAAGCTGTTTTAAAACTTCGACTGCCGAAGGATTTTGTGCCAATTCGGAAATTCCTGAAAATAGCATTCCAAGGCAGAATAATACTGTAAATGTCCAGTAAAGAATTTTGATGGTTTTTGGCTTCATTTTTATAAGACTGCCAGCTTGTTATTTATATTTTTCTGTTGTAATAAATATTAAATTTAATGCGCTTAATAAAACGCGCCGCGGCTTGATCCTCACCCAAAAGGAACGCTTTGCCATCCTGAAATTTGAACTAGGGATTTGTGAGCGAGTTCGCAAACGAAGCCCACTCGCACGTCACAACTCTTGTGAGCAGCGAGATCTAAATCTGCTGAAACACTGGGTATCCGACTTGTTTTACTTTTCCTTTAAATATTTTTGGCGCAAATGTCCAGTGCTTTTTTGTCTAGCGGTAGGTAATTTATTAAATTCAATAAACAAGCCTTAAATAACTGGTGTACACATTCCCAATAAAATGGGACAGCAAGAGGTTTATTCTTTTCTAAAAAGGAATAAAAGCAAATGGTTTACGTCAAAAGACATTGCAAATAGGCTGAGTTCGTCGCTTGGCTCTATAACGACATGCCTGAAAAAATTGAGGGATAGTTCCTCTGTGAGCTTCAAGTACCCCCATAAGGTGAGCCAAAGAAAGAATTCTTATATTTATAAATTTAGGGAATAAGTTTTGGAAAAAAATAATAAAGAAAATAAAAAAATTTAATTGCTTAGTAGCCCATGTCTTCTCCGCCCATGCCGCCCATTCCCGGAGGCATTGCGGGGCCTTTGCCCTTTCCTGACGACGCAATCACATCATCAATTCTTAAAATCATAGTTGCCACTTCAGACGCTGAAGAAACAGCCTGTGTTTTTATTTTCAAAGGCTCAAGGACTCCTTTTTTCCATGAATCTGTTATTTTTCCTGTAAATACATCTACACCTGCCCATTTTTGTTTTTTCGAATGTGCCGATTTAAGCTCAGTCATTATATCAATCGGGTCAAGGCCTGCATTTTCAATTAAAGTTCTTGGAATTACCTCCATTGAATCTGCGAATGACTGAACAGCCAACTGCTCCCGACCGCTTAATGATTCCGCATATTTTCTCAGCTGCATTGCGAGCTCAACTTCCGGCGCTCCTGCTCCGGCTACAACTTTCCCATCTTTCAATGCTGCTGAAACATCTCCAACTGCATCTGTCAAAGCCCTTTCAATTTCATTTGTAACGTGCTCTGTTCCGCCTCTTACCAAGATTGTAACAGCCTTCGGATTCTTGCATTCCATTATGTAAGTAAATTCATCGTCGCCAATTTTTCTCTCTTCAACAGCGCCTGCAAATCCCAAATCTTCTTTTCTCAAGTCATGCAGATTTGTCACGACAATTCCGCCCGTTGCTTTCGCAATTTTTTTCATATCAGAATCTGAAACTCGCCTAACAGCGTAAATTCCTTTTTTTGCAAGGAAATGCTGCGCAACGTCGTCAATTCCTTTCTGGCATACCAAAACATTTGCTCCTGATTCTGCAATCTTGTCAACCATGGTTCTCAGCATTTTTTCTTCCTGGTCTAGGAAAGCTTGCAATTGGTCCGGAGATGTAATTTCAATTTTTGCATCAATTTCAGTTTTCTTGATTTCAATTTCCTTATCGATTAATGCAAGTTTTGCATTTTTTACTAATCTTGGCATCGAAGCATGTACTCTTTCCTTGTCAATTACAATTCCCCTTATTAATTCAGAATCTTCAACCGAGCCTCCTGAACGCTTTTCAATTTTTATATTGTCCCTATCAATCGGCTGGTTGTCTTCAGCAACTAATTTTACCGCCTTGACAGCCAAATCACTTAATTTTTCTTTTGCGTATTCTGCGCCTTTTCCGGTCATTGCAGTCATTGCAATTTGCTTCAGAACATTTTCATCTCTTGGCGATATTTTTTCTGCCATTTCATTAAGAATTTCCAAAGCCTTGTCTGCCGCTAATCTGTATCCTCTTGCTATCACAGCAGGATGAACATCCATGTCTAAAAGTGTTTCTGCATTTTTTAATAATTCCCCTGCCAAGACAACTGCTGTTGTTGTTCCGTCACCAACTTCATTTTCTTGGGTTTTTGCGACTTCAACAATCATTTTAGCGCTTGGATGCTCTATTTGCATCTCTTCAAGAATTGTAACTCCGTCATTTGTAATTGTAATGTCCCCCATAGAATCGACGATCATCTTGTCCATACCTTTTGGGCCTAAAGTTGTTCTGACCGTTTCTGCTACCATCTTGGCGGCCATAATGTTAGTTCTCTGCGCATCTCTGCCTACACTTCTTTGTGTTCCTTCCGGCAGGATAAATATAGGTTGTATCTGATTTGCCATTTTATATTCCTCCACATATATTTTATTAATTTTTATTCAAAAGTAGAGGAAATGGTATATTATGGGTCTATATAAAAGTATGTTTTTTGTGAGCTGTCAAGTTAGCGTCACCTAAATAAACAAAAAAATTATTTCATATTAACACCTACTTCAAAATTTTCAATGCCATACTTCTCTTTAATCGTTCTTAGTAAATTTTCACATTCTTTAATTTTAAGCGTATTTTCTATCTGAATTAATACTTCCTTCAAATCTAAAGATTTTAATTTGTATTTTTTTAGATTATGTTGAAATAAGATATAATCTCCTTTAGCTATATTTGAAATATTTTTGGGAGAATTTGCTCTTCTATGCCACTTATCTAAAAAATCTATAAGACCAGTAGGAACATTATCAATATTATTTAAATAGTTCATCATAGTTTGGAAAAAGGTAGCTATAATAGTTGAATAAATATCACTTTCAACTAATCCCACTATCCGTTTTAGTTCGGCATCCTGACCCCTACCCTTAAATCTTTTTAAATCTTCTATATTACCCTTTATCTTTGTTAGTAGTGGCATTTGAAAATTTATGATTCTTTTATTTCTTGAATTAAAACCATTATTAATTTTGCTCTTAATTTTTCTTCGGAATCGTCATACACTTTTTGCCACCAATCTAATGCTTTTTGCTTACTACCAAATTTTATTATTTGATTTCTAGCAAATTCTTGGTTAATGGGGTATTTAATTCCGCTTATCTCTATGCTTGAATAATCCATTTTAGTCCCTCTCAATAACCAATTTATCCCCTTTAACTTCCCCTTCCAATTCCTGTCCTGTTTTCCAACCTAATTTCTCTATAAGCTTTGATGGAATGACTACCCAAAATTTCTCGTATTTTGTGCCCTTGTATTCTCTACTTATTTGACTTTGTAACCTCATTTTTGAGGTTAGATACCTAATAGTATATAAACTTTTCGATACCGAAAACTATATATTAGGTATCTATATTTTTAGATACCGAAATATTTATATAGTAGTTTAGGTATCTAATATACTATGGAAACGCAGATAAAATGCATTCATTGCGGAAAGAGCAACTATAAGAAAAAAGGTTTTAGGAAAACCCAGAATAGAGGTAAAATTCAGAAGTTTTACTGTTTTGAATGTCATAGATATTTCACTAATGATGAGGGCTTTTACAGAATGAGAAACAGCGAGGAAAAGATAACTGAATGTATTGACCTTTATTTTTCCAATCTATCAAGCAGAAAGGTAAGAAACCATTTAAGGCGACATAGACCAAAAAACGCAAGTCACGAAACTATACTTAATTGGTGCAGAAAATATGTCTTGAAAGTTACCAAATACACAGAAACATTACAACCACAATTAAGCGGTCAATTCTATGCAGATGAAACCGAAATTGACAGGGAAAAAGACCACAATGATATTTTTTGGTGTAATGTGGATTGGGGGACACGATATATTAATGCTACACTATATAGCCCTTATGACCAAAATTTAAATGACGCCACAAAATTTATGGAAAAAATAAAACAAAGTAAAAGATTACCAAAATACATTCAAACTGACGCTGGAGTATTTTATCCAAGTGCCTTCAAATCTGTATTCTACAGCAATAAAGGAAAAAGAGATGAACAACCCCAGCATATAGTAAACAATGTGTCAAAAACAGGAAAACATAATGTAAGAATTGAAAGTGTTTTTATGAAAGTCAAAGATAGAACGCAAGATTTTCGAGGGTTGAAAGCTTTATGGTCAGCACCAATTTTAATGCAGGGAATTATCTTACAGCATAATTTTATTGAAGCCCATACGACGACGGGTAAAGTGCCAAGTGAGTTAGCAGGGCTTAAAATGGAATTAGGAGTTAATAGATGGTTAGGATTGATAAAATTATCATCTTTTCCCAATATTAAACTTAATTAAAGAAATAATATTATCTTTAATACTTCTAAATATCCCTTTTTTTTGACTTTGTTTTTTTAGAATATATGTTAATATCTCATAATTTCCAATATTAGCAGCCTTATTGATTGATTCAAACATTAACTGTTGCTCCTTAAATTCTTTTTCTGAATCCAGTTCGTAAAAAGTCTTAAATCTATGAACGTTAAGACCTAATGCCCATAATTGAATTAATATCCCAAATAGAGTGACGATTTGGATAAAACCCAGTTTTAAAAATAAATCATTTGATATAATTAAAAGAAGTAACATTAATCCTCCATAAATTCCTATTCTAAATGTGTCACCCATTACTTCTAATAATTCAAACATTTGATTTTGCAATTTATCCATAAAAGAAATAAAAGTATCTTCCTCTTCTTTACTTGTTAAGGGATATGCATCCTTATTTTTTTGAAATCCATCTTTAATTCTTGACTTTATATCAGAAAAACTAAAGAATATAGTAAAAATCGTTAGAATCCCTAATTCAAGAGTAATAGGAACTTCTAAAGGAATCTCTTTATAGGGAATATTTACTAATACTGCAAAGATTCCCATAGGGAATTAAATTGGGGTGGATACGTCTCTTAAACTATCAAAAATTCCCCCAATATGTCCTCCCAGTTCCTGATTATAAAAATTAGCTTTTGCATACACATTAAAACTATCTTTATTGGTATCCTCTTTTTTGTGTGGATACTCCACCCTAAATGAAGTTCCATCAACTAATAAAAAATGATTATTTATTTTTGTATCATTATCTAATTTTCTAATTATAAGAAGTTCTTTATATTTTTCTTTAAGTTCCATAAATTGTTTTGAGTTAATACCATTTTTGGTAACAATCTCAACTTTAATATTTTCTTGTAGTTTAGTTTGTAGTGCTTTGATAATTGTTGAGTTATTATAATATAATTCAGATAGGTCTCCTGTAAATATTTTAATATACTTCTTTGCATTATTGATTAAGGTTAATGTCAAAAATTTAGCATGTTCAATGGTGCTGTTATTAATAAAAAAATCTTGCTTATATTTAACAGCATTTTCAACTAAACTTCTATATTCTTGAGATACATCAAATTCAGAAATATCATTATCACCCTCTTTTTTCATAGTAGGTCTATTTGAATAAGTCCTATTTAAACTTTTTGATTTTGTCAAAAACGTCATTTTACTACTATGAAATGATACTTGTTTTTTAAAGTTTCTCATTGTGAAACTAAAATACGCAAAAATACTATATTTAGAAAACGTATATATTGTTGGCATATTTAGGTCTAAGGTGACGTTTACTTGACAGCTCAGTTTTTTGTGAGCTGTAAAGTAAACGAGTGGTGTATTTTTGATTTTTTAAGATTGACTCTCCATAAAAATTAATTCTCATCCTTGTTTATAATTCATCTATCATTTTTTACATATAGAAGCGTGGATCATGAGTGATCTTTATCTGAACAACATATTGAGTCCAAAAACCCTTTTTTTGAATTCTTACCGAATCAATACTTATTCCATCGATGCGAACTAGCTGTTCACCCTCACCGTCAATTAATTTGTTAGTTTGCATCTGGCGATACCCCAAGCGGCCTTTTTCAAATTGCCTAAGAATCTCGGACCTCTCAGGCTGATGATTGAACGGCAGTTCAATTATAACTTCTTCCAAGCAATTTAATCCTATATACATTTCAAAAATTCCTCAGATTTAGAAATAAGCTGCACTTTATAATTTTTTCTCCATAATCCAATGACTACCCAACTCATCTATCAAGGCACAACAGTTTTTGCTAAACTATTTCTTTTTATTCTATTTTTTTATCTTTAATGTGAACTCGACATTGTTTTAGATTTGTCAGTTGTGCGAAGAAGCGTTGCCCCAACCACGCCCGCCAACGCGGCAAAAAAAGCGCCGACAAGAAATGCGATGTGATAACCCTCATTAAGTGCGACGATTTGACTGCTGCCTGAAGCCAACAAACTATTTGTATGGAAAGCAGCTAGGCTGGCAAGAATTGCAAGGCCAAGAGCACCCCCCATCATAAACGACGTATTGACAACTCCGGAGGCAAGGCCGGAATCGCTCTTCGAAACATCACTCATAGCGGCAAGCAGAACCGGGTTGAATGCCATGCCAGCTCCAAGCCCGAGAAATACCATGCCGGGCAGCACGTCAAAAACAAAATTTCCATTAACTGGTGCTCTGGCAAAGAGCGCAAGACCGATTGCAGCAATTAACAATCCAATTGAAAGCGGAAGTTTGATTCCAAAATGATTAACCAACTTTGCCGAAAGGCCAAGCGAAAAAACGGCCATGATTAGATTTGATGGGAGAAATGAAAGGCCAACTTGCATCGGGCTGTATCCTAGCACAAGTTGAAGATAAAGAGCTGAGATAAAAAACCAAGCAAACATTGCTGCGGCCCAAAAAACTCCAACAACATTTGCAGTCGCAACATTTCGTAATTTGAATAGGCTAAGTGGCATTAGGGGTGAGGAGACACGAGATTCAATCCAAAGAAATATTGCCAACAGTCCAATAGCAGCAGCAAGCATGCCAATAGTTTGGGTCGACGTCCAACCAATCTCGTTGCCCTTAACAATTGCATAAACCGCAATCATTAGAGAAGCGGTAACAGTTATGGAGCCTGCGATATCAAGCCGTCCGGAATTAGTTTTGCTTTTGTCATTCGAAAGCAAAAAAATACAAAGTACAAAAACTATTATGCCTATTGGAATATTGACAAGAAATATCCAGTGCCAGTCTAGCGTGTTTGTTAATAAGCCGCCAAGAAACACTCCAATGCTTCCTCCGCCAGCGGCGACAAAGCCGAAGACTCCCATTGCCTTTGTCCGCTCGGTAGATTCTGTAAATAAATCCATAATTAATGAGAGCGCGACTGCAGAAACTATCGCGCCGCCAATTCCTTGCAGCGCTCTTGCAACAATTAGAATTGTTTGCGAGCTTGAAAGCCCGCATGCTAAAGATGAAAGTGTAAATAGGGTAATTCCAATTAGAAACAATCGGCGATGGCCAAAAATATCACCAAGCCTTCCACCAAGCAGCAAAAATCCGCCAAAGGTTAGCATGTAAGCATTCACGACCCAAACTAGCGAAGTTTCAGAAAAGCCAAGCCCGTTCTTGATTGAAGGCAGCGCAACATTCACAATAGTTGTGTCAAGAACTGTCATCAAAACCCCCAGGCACAAAACTATAAGCGCCAGCCAGCGATTACTTACCGGGGTATTTTTTGTCACAATTCCTCCTCAATTATTCACTTTATGTATGTTTCTCATTTGATTTTAATAAAGCCTCCAAAGTTTAATTGATATTTAGTATTCAGGCTTAAAATTTATTTAGAACATTTTATTATATTATTTCTTATTCACAATCTGATGACCACCAAACTCGTTTCTCAACGCAGCAACCACTTTTCCTGCGAATCTTGGTTTTAATTGGGATTTTTTTCTTTCATCAAGGGCAAGTTTTATTGTCCCGACATCAACTTCAAACTCTTTTGCAGTTTCAACTGTCCACTGCCCTGTTTCGCCGCCACCCACAATTCCTTCAATTTTATCCAATTTAGAGTCTTTTTTGAATGCTGTTTCTGCAAGCTCAATTAAATAAGAACGTATAATAGAACCATTCTTCCATGTTTTGGAAATTTTCTGAAAATCAAGATTGCTATACGGGCCTTTGTATAATAATTCAAAACCTTCACCATAAGCCTGCAATAAAGAATACTCAATTCCGTTATGCACCATCTTTACAAAATGCCCGGCTCCTGATGGACCAACGTAAGCATAGCCGTCTTTAACTGAAATTGCCATACACACCGGTTCAATTTTCCTGAATATTTTTTCATCTCCGCCTACAGTTAAACAAGCTCCGTTTCTTGCGCCGCTTAAACCGCCGCTTGTTCCGATGTCAAGAAAATTAATTTTTTTATTTTTCAGATAATTGTATCTTCTGACAGAATCCTTGTAGAAAGAATTGCCGCCGTCAATTACAATATCATTTGGCTTTAAATAAGGCAAGAGCTGTTCAATAACAGAATCAACAGGCTTTCCTGCAGTTATCATAATCCAGACTATTTTTTGCTTTGGAAGTTTTTCCATCATCTCTTCAATAGAAAAAGCTGCTTCAACGCCTTTTATCTTAATCTGATTCAAATTCTCAGGATTTCTGTCGTACACTACTGCATCAACATTGTGATCTTTCAAATTAAGAGCCATATTGAAGCCCATTCTTCCCAAGCCGATAAAGCCAATCTTCATAGGGAAAATGATATTTTGGTAATTTATAAAGTTTGTGAAAATTAAATTTTAAAATTTGTGTGCAAGATGCGTTAATTCTTCAAAAGTGACCATTCTTCCATCTGGAGTGTACAATTCAACTTTTGAAGAAACTTCACGCCTAAATTTTATCAGATTATTGGCATTTCCAACCATCTCCTCCAACGGAGCAACTATGGCATCATTTGGGGTTTGGATTTTTGTTCCAGCAGGAATTTTAGTTGCCTTTGCAACCATTATAATATTTTCACCAGTTCCAATTAGTTCCACTCCCTCATTTGTTATTACTTCCTTGTCTAGCATTGCGCGTCTTAAAACTGAATTGGCCCCTATAACTGTATCCGTATGATAACCGCCCATGAGGATTGAGTCGCGAACTTCAGCATTTCTGATTCTAACTCCGCTGGAAAAAACAGATCCGTTTAATCTTGAATTATGGGCATCAAATTTTCCACAAGTGAAATATTTTTCACCATCTACACGAAACTGCGGGTCATACAACGCTGCTACTGTTATTCTGGGATCCCCTATTATTGGTGGCTCTTGTCGAATAAAAATATCCATTATAGAATCATATAGTGCCTTGGGCACCCCAACATCTCTCCAGTAACCATTAAATCTGTGGGAGTGTACATTATATCCACGTCTTAATAATTCTGGTATTACATCCTTTCCTAGATCATGCTCTGTTTGTGTTAGGGGGTCCTTTTCGCCGTCTTTGTATTCTAATTTATTTCTATCCGCCTGCAATATTTGTTCCCAAATATCTACTTTTGCAAAATAAATTCCAAGGCTAGCGTCATATTTTTTCTTTCTTCCTGGCAGTTCCTTTGGTTTCTCCATGAAATTAACAACTTTATTGCCATCTGTAAATAATATCCCAAATCTTGGAGCATCTTCTCTTGAAACCTCTTGCGTCAAAATAACAAAATCTGCATTTTGATGCTGTTCAGGCATCGCGTCGAATAATTCTTGAAAATCAAATTTGTAAATATGGTCCCCCGAAAGACCGAGAATATACCTTCTTTGATTGGCGCGTGTTATTGTCATAGCTTTCCAAAAAGCATCAGCCGTGCCATGATATCTAGGATTATCTTTTTGAAATTCGTTCGGATCCGTCATGTCTACTCTTCTATCGGGTCCAAAATCAGTTCCATAATAATCAGCGTAAAATCTCCTAAGACTTCTCGGCAGATGCTGAGCAGCTAAGACTATCTTGTCAATTCCAGAATTCTCGGCATTCGATGTTGAATAGGAAGCTAATCTAGTATTTCCCGTTTGGACGGCTGGCTTTGCCCGTACCCAAGTATAGGGGGGTAACCTAGCTCCTTCTCCACCTACAAGGGCTATAGCCGCAACATCTCTAGCGTGTACGTACTGATTCATCATCCAGATTAGACGGAGTTTTTAGTTTATAAACTTTCCTATTTTTTGTTACTCTAAAGTAATAAAGTAGTTACTTCACCAGCACAGCCCTAACCGGACTGGCATCTCCACTCTTAATTTTCAAAGGCAGTCCGTGAAAGAAATATTTTCCCTGCTTTACTTTGCTTAGGTCAAGGCCTTCAAAGATTGGAATATTTTCTCCTGCAAGAATATTATGTGTCAAATGATTTGGCTGGTTTCTTTCAATCCCGAGAGAGTCGATTCCTACTGCCTTAATCTTTTTTGACGCTAAATAGTCTGCTCCGCTTTTTTCCAGATAAACAAAATTAAAATCAAAATCTTTTTCAATTTGATTTTTGGTTTTCAATAAAACAATGTCATATTTTTGAATTTTTATTTTGGAATTCATTAAATTTTTTCTGGTTATGCAGTCCTTAACTTTAGTAAAATCAACGACTACGGCTTTTCCCATAAATCTATCCGGAGGCATCTCATCAATTTTTTTTCCATTTTCTAGAACATGATAGGGGGCATCGGCATGAGTGCCGGTATGGACAAAAATATCGAGCTTCGATTCATTTGCGCCTTCCTCCAATCTTCTTGTTACAGAAATTTTTGGCTTCTTATCTGTTCTGTTCTTGTAAATAACCATACCTTCAGAAATTTCCCTTGAAATATCGTAGATTTTCATATGAATGAAAGCTAAACAATAATCTTTATAAATTATATGTAATTACTAGGTATTTATGGTAAGTTCATTTGTCAAATATATGGGTATCGCATTAGTTGCTGGAACTATAGGAACTGTAGGAGGTAGAATATCTGGTTTAAGGAGTAGTTATAATGCAGGATATGAAGCGGGCGCAATAGATGCAGAAAATACATTAAAAGCTCTTCTTTCGAATCTTGCAAATTCTCCTAATGAATTAAATAATAACGCTGGCCTTTCAGTAGGCACGGTTGCTCCAGATTTTAGATTAATAGGACTTGATGGAAATTTTCATTCGCTGGATATGTATAAAGGAAAGCCTGTTATTTTGAATGTTTGGGAAAGCTGGTGCGGTCCTTGCAAGACTGAAATGCCGGAGATGGATGTATTTGCAAGAGACTATGATGGAAAAGCCACTGTTTTGGCGATAACTAGTGATGATTTCCATGGAACTTTAAACCATATGCATTATAGTGATTTTGTGAAAAGAGAGGGTCTAAA
>Ga0209542_10014740_pt1 | contig 13243 bp, 16 predicted proteins | sample RifCSPhighO2_01_FD_184028 | JGI IMG/M metagenome (GOLD analysis project Ga0209542, IMG submission 184028) | Soil microbial communities from Rifle, Colorado - Rifle CSP2_plank highO2_0.1 (SPAdes) (version 2) | ecosystem: Environmental > Terrestrial > Deep subsurface > Rock core/Sediment ... | reverse complement strand
AAAACCACCGAAACCTTTATCATCGGAACGCCGGATGTGTTAAACCCGTCTATCGCGACATCAAGCGAGCTCACACTCTACATCGGCGACAATCTCTCGGGTGTAGCCAATCCTGTGAAATCGGCGCAGGTGGCGGTGTCGGGCGTGTATACTTCAACCGCCGATGGAAGTATCGCGGTTCAGCTTGGCTCTGATCTCCAAACATTCATTATGAAAAATGTTTCCACTCCAACGCCGTTTGAGATTCTTTATAATGCCACGGGAACAACCGATGCCATAACTTCCGCCGGAACATATAACTATACGCTCACAGTCACGCCTTCCGCGCAAATAACGATATACGGACTCTCGGCGAAGCTGGTGGAAAGCCATGAATATGTTCCGGCAAGTTGCGCCGATGGCCAACCAGCCAACGAAAAAGTAAAAACCACCGAAACCTTTATCATCGGAACGCCGGATGTGTTAAACCCGTCTATCGCGACATCAAGCGAGCTCACACTCTACATCGGCGACAATCTCTCGGGTGTAGCCAATCCTGTGAAATCGGCGCAGGTGGCGGTGTCGGGCGTGTATACTTCAACCGCCGATGGAAGTATCGCGGTTCAGCTTGGCTCTGATCTCCAAACATTCATTATGAAAAATGTTTCCACTCCAACGCCGTTTGAGATTCTTTATAATGCCACGGGAACAACCGACGCCATAACTTCCGCCGGAACATATAACTATACGCTCACAGTCACGCCTTCCGCGCAAATAACGATCTACGGACTCTCGGCGAAGCTGGTGGAAACGCACCGCTACAGACCGCCGACATGCGGTACCGGATACGCGGCGACTGGTAATTTGGAATCATCCACATTTGACACTGGCATCGTCTCAGGGTCGGCTTACAATTCCATTATGTGGGCCGGGCAATTGGGAACAAACGAAATTGGAAAAGTGAAACTGCAACTGGCGACTGACGCGGAAGGAGACGGGCCCTGGACATATTACGGCGCGGACTGCAACCAAGGAACATTTTATACAGCCGCGAGCAGTACCCCTATGGAAATCGGTTGTCCCGCCGTCCACAACAACAAACGATATTTCCGATACAAGGTTACTATCTGCTCCGCGAATAATTGTTCAGACTCTGGCGAAACCACTCCGCAAGTGGACGATGTGATAGTCAATTGGAGTCCGTAAAAAAAATCTGTTTTTTCATGGATATTAAATTTTTTGACGCGCGCGTAGAAAAATTTATCCGCTCGCTTGATTCTTTCACTGTCGCGAAAGTATTGCGAACCATTGATCTGCTTGAAATATTCGGCCATAAACTCGCCTTTCCGCACAGCAAAAAAGTCGCCGCGCGCCTTTTTGAGTTGAGAATCAGAGGGAAACAAGAAGTTCGCGTATTCTACGCATTTCACAACAATTCAGTGATTCTTCTCCATTGTTTTATCAAAAAATCGGAGCGCATCCCTAAAAACGAATTGGCCGTCGCACTGGGAAAACTGAGAAGTATTGATTTATGATAACATATATGTTATACTGAATTATATTTAACATGATGCAAATCTACGAATGCATGCGAATGCTACGAGTATCATTCGCATGGGCGCGTTCGTAGCGCGCTATCCGCATACGATGAAAAAATACGCAAAATTTAAAAAAGAAATTCTAAAAAGTGATCATAAAATACGGTCGGCGTATGACGCTCTTGGTCCGGAATTTGAAATAATCGCCGCCGTCACTAAACGACGGCTTGAAAAAGGCTTTACGCAGAAAGAACTTGCCAGACGAATTGGCACCAAACAATCGGCTATCGCGCGATTAGAGTCTGGCGCATATAATCCAAGCTTGAACTTTCTCAAAAAAGTGACTTACGCGCTTGACGCAAGATTAAAAATTACAGTGCGCGGAAAGTAAAAAGAAAACGAATTATGAATTACGAATTACGAATTACGAATCAGAAATCAAAGCAACAAAACCGTTGCCCCCATAATTCATTATTCATAATTCGTAATTCCAACCTCGGCTTCTCCCTTATTGAGCTCATCATCTATGTCGCCATATTTTCCGTTATTTCGGCGGTGTTTATCGCGGCTTTGATCCAATTGAGCTTCGGCGAATCGCGATCCAAAGTCACGACGGAAGTCCAGCAGAATCTGCGCGCCGTGATGGAAGCTATCGCGAAAAGCGCGCGCGACGCGAGTCGGGTTACCGCGCCGGCGGCCGGAAACTCGGGCAATGTCCTCACGCTTATCGCCAAAGACGGGCAAACCGTCCAATACGCGACCACCAGCATCGGCGTTTTGCAAAAACAAGTCGGCGCCAATCCGCCGGAAAACATCACCACCGACAAAGTGAAAGTGACGGTTCTGAATTTCACGACGCTCCAAAACACCGCGCAATCCAACAGCACCGTCACCGCGACATCAACGCGCTTTGCCATCACCGTTGAATATGATTCTACCCAAGCGCAATTTTTATATTCCCAATCGGCGACTTCTACAGAGCGGATCGGGGGATAAAATTACGAATTATGAATTACGAATTACGAATTACGAATCAGAAATCAAAGCAACCAGATCGTTGCCTTCATAATTCATTATTCCTAATTCATAATTCCGAATCAGGCATGGCTCTTCTCGCCACCGTCGTGGCGGTGCTTTTGATTTTGGTCGCGGTCGGACTTTCCATGGTTTCGCTTGGAGTTTTTGAAGGGTTTATGGCCGAGTCTCAGCGCGCTTCGGACGAAGCGTACGCCGCGGCGCAATCGGGCGCGAAAGACGCGATGATGCGCGTCGCCCGCGATAAAAATTATTCCTCCGCCGGCTATTACCTCACGACCGGTTGCACTCTAAACGGCGCGTCCGCTTGCGCGTATGTCGTGGTGGAAAAAGACGCGCCTTCGCCCGGCAAAGACAGAATCACCGCCACCGGCACGCTGAACAACTCTTCGCGAAAACTTGAAGTAATTTTGAATGTAAACGCAACAAATGGTAAAATAACGATAGACTCTCAGAATGAATTATGAATAATGAATTAAGAATTATGGATGATAAGAAAAAGATTCACTTTTTTACCGATTTAGACAGTTGGCAAGAAGCCCATAAGTTGGTTATTATGGTTTATAAAATAACGAAGAGTTTCCCCAGAGAAGAATTATACGGATTAACTAATCAAATGAGGCGGGCTGTTATTTCCACCACTTCCAATGTCGCCGAAGGATTTAGCAGGCAATCTTATGCTGAAAAAGTTCAATTTTATTCAATAGCGCAAGGATCAAATACTGAATTGCAAAATCAAATTCTGGCGTCAAAAGATTTAGATTACATAAACCAAGAGACTTTTGACATATTATTCAAACAGTCTATTATTGCGCATAAATTATTAAATGGGTTAATCAAAAAATCAAAATCCATTCATAATTCATAATTCATTATTCTTAATTCATGATTTTATCCGCATGAACCTTGCCCAGCTTTTTAATCCGATAGAAAAAATCGTCGGAATGGAAATAACCGACGGGCATATCCGGGCGGTCCTTTTGGAAAAAAACAAAAAGGGAGTTTTGAGCGTCGCCAAAAAATCGGCGGTTTTGCCGGCGGGCAGCGCGCGCGACGGGCGGGTGATTGACAAGGAGAAATTCGCCGAAGCGGTAAAAAAATTCGTCCAATCAAACAAAAGCATTTTCAAATCGCGCTATGTCGTTTTAACCCTTCCCCCGATGTATGTTTTTACGGACATTATGAAATTCCCGCCGGTGGCCAAAGAGCAGATTGCCGAATCAATCGCGCTCAACATCAACACCAAAACGATATTTCCGATGAACGCCGATGAGATATATTACGACTGGGAGCCGGTCAAATCAAAAGATCTATATCATCAGGAAATTCTTCTGGGCCTCGCGATGAAAGATTATATTAAAAACTGGACGGAAGCTTGCGAGGCGGCCGGTCTGGAGCCGCTGGCCTTTGAGGCGCCGGCGATGTCCGTGGCGCGCGCACTGGACAATTTCCGGAGCAAAACCGGCGCGATATTGAGGATCACGAGAGAAGGGGCGGAGATCGCGATAGTATCGGAAGGCGAATTACGCTTTTCCCGCTTCACTCGGATGCCCAAAATCGGCACTTTTGAAGAATTTAAAGAATTTCTTTTAAACGAACTTTCTTTGGCGCTTAATTTTTACTCTATGGAAAATCCGCGCGCGGAGCCGGCGCGGACTTTGGCGCTCGTTTCGGAGCTGGAGCAGGAAAAAGAAGTCGGCGATTTTCTCGCCTCCGGGCTGGAGCTGGCCGTTCAAAAAGCGCATCCGGCCGATTTACCAGAAATTGAACCGTCGTACATCGCCGCTTACGGCGCGGCGCGCAGAGGCCTGATCGCGAGAGAAAAAGACACACTCGTCAGTCTGATGCCGATTGGCACGGAAGAAACATACCGCAAGCGGAGATTTCTGGCTTATATCTCTTTGTGGTCCGACATCATCAACGCGACCGCGGTGATTCTGGCGATTTTATTCGTCGGGATATGGTTTTTCCTGCAAAGAGTGGAGAAAAGAATTGACACGCAAATCACCGCTTCGCAGGCCGCTTCGGCGATCGGCGAGCAAATCGCCGCGCTGGAAAATGACGCTTTGCGCTTTAACGAACTGGCTGGCCGGCTGGCCGCCGCCGAAGATAGCATTCATCGCTGGTCGCCTTTGCTTGGCAAACTGCCAGCCGCGCTGGCCGCTCCGGATATTACCGTCAAAACTATCGGCCTGCCTGACCCGAAGGGCGATATCACCGTCAACCTAACGGCCGCGACGCGCGCCTCAGCCGTGTCTTTCCGCAAAATGCTGGGACAGAGCGGTGAATACGAAAGCGTGACTATGCCGTTTCTTGATGTCAGCCAGAGAGAAAATATTAATATCAATGTGATCCTGAAACCGAAAATTCAATAAATTATTTGTCATTCTGAGGGAGTCCGCGACCGAAGAATCTCAGAGATCCTTCGTCGGCAACCTCCTCTTGTCCCACAGGGATCTTCGAGATGACAGATAAAGGTAAACCTCTTCATAATGACGATAAAAATGACAAACATAGCCAATAAACAAAAAACCGAATACACCATCAATACCGCCAAAAAGATAGCGCTTATGGCCGCGCGCTCGGGGGGCTTGGCTATTTTGAGCGTGGCGCTTTTGATTTTTATCGGGAAACAAATCAATTCAACCGCCGGAGAAATTACTAAAGCGCGGGCGGGTCTCGCCGCTTTCACCAAAAAATATGAGCTGTTTGATCAAATCAAAAAAGAGCATAGCGATCTGTCCGGCAAAATACCGAACCTGGAATCAACTCTTCCTTCAATAGACAATCTCCCGGCGGTGGTTGACTATTTAAACGCTCTCGGCGCGAAAACCAACAATATTTTATCGGCCAATTTCGGACAAGGAATCAAAATTAACGAATTGGGTCTGGGCGAAATCGCTCTGACTCTGCGCGCCGTCGGCACGCCGCAGTCGCTGAACGAGCTTATCGCGATGATGGAAGACGCGCCGTATTTCATAAAAATAAACAGCATTTCGCTTTCTTTTGAAAATGACATGCGCCAGGCGGAATTAAACGCCGCCGGAGTTGTGTATTTGAAACAAGATGCGGATTAATATTAATCAAATCAAACAAATTGACTGGATCGGCTTAGCGAAAAAAAACCGCTATTCTTTGGTATCGGTTTTGATTCTCGCCGGCTATTTTTACGCCGTGTTTTGGGCAATCTCCTTTGTTGTGGTGAGCGTGCGCGAAGCTTTTTCTCTTGACCCGGAAACCGCGGCCAAGCAAGTTGTTACTTTTGACCTGAAAAGCTATGAAAAGGTGAAGCGGAGGATCGGAGAATAAAATAACAGATTTAATTCCTAATTTCTAAGCTCTAATTTCTAATAAAATTCCCAGTGACCAAATGTCCAATCTCAAAAGAATTTTTTAGAAATTAAATTCATTGGGCATTCGGGTTTTCATTAGACATTAGGATTTAGGAATTAGAAATTGGCCATATTGCCTTGCCAAACCACTTAGTGCTATAATTTATACATATGGAAACACAAGAAAACAACAATACGCCGACCGGATTGCCGATACTGGTCATAGAAGACGAGATAAAGGTGCATGAAGTTTTGAAACTGCAAGCCCAAAAAGAAGACCTTAATTTTACTTTCGCCGCAAATGGGCGAGACGGAATTGATAAATTGCGCTCCGCAGAAATTCCTTTTACGGCCGTGCTTTTGGATATCCATATGCCCGAAACGGACGGCTTTTGGTTCCTGGAAGAAAAGAAAAAAGACCCGGCGCTGGCCGAAATACCGGTGGTGATTTTCACCAATTTAAGCAATCCCGACCTTATCAAGCGCGCCATGGATCTCGGAGTAAAAGGATATCTAGTTAAAGCGCACCACAGCATCCAGAGCGTGATGCAAGAAGTCAAAAAATGCGCCAATGGCGAAACTTGTTTAATTGATTGGCATTAGAGCCAAGAAAACAATAAATCAATGAATCAAAAAATCAGGAAATTAATTTTGTTGGCTTGATTCTTTGCTTTTTTGATTATTTGTTTTATTGATTTCTTGTTTTTTTGATTCATATGACCGATAAACACATTCTCATCATAGAAGATAATGCTTTTATCAACAGCGCTTACGGCACGAAATTCAACCGAGAAAGCATCCCCTACAAAATCGCCGTTGACGGAGAGGAGGCGCTCGCGAAACTGCAAGACGAAGCGGGAAAATTGCCGGCGGTGATTATTCTGGATCTCATATTGCCGAAAAAAAACGGTTTTGAAGTTTTATCGGTCATCAAAAACGACCCGAGAATAAAAATGATTCCGGTCATCGTTATCACCAATCTCAACCAGGAGATAGAGCGCCGACGGGCGATGGAGTTGGGCGCCTCGGAATACCTTGTGAAGGCTGACACTAAAATAGACATGCTCGTGGACAAGGTGAGGAAGTATTTAGCCTACCAAGCAACTTAATTCCTAAATCCTAATTTCTAATCAAATCCCAATACCCAATGTTTAAATTTCTAAAAAATTCTTTTGACATTGGACATTTAGTCATTGGGAATTTTATTAGAAATTAGAGCTTAGGAATTAGAAATTTACATTTTACATTTATACTCTTAGTCCTACTCCCCCTTCTTTTCTTTTCACTCCCTCAATCGGAACGGTAAAGTAAAAAATCGTTCCTGCTCCTTCTTTGGATTCAAACCATACCTTCCCGCCCCAACCCTCCACCAGCGACTTGACCAGCGCCAAGCCCAAGCCTGACCCTTCCGGTATTTCTTTGATTGCGTTGTCGGCGCGGAAAAATTTCTCAAACACCTGGCTTTGCTGATTTTCCGGTATGCCGATTCCGGAATCTTTTACCGAATATTCCAAAAAATTTCCTTTGTCGGCAATGAAGACGGAGATAACGCCTTTTTTTGGAGAATAACGAATAGCGTTGGTGAGCAGATTTTGAATCACCTGCCAAACCACTTCCTGGTCCATTGGGATCAAAGGCAGGGGGTCGCGGGATGTTTTAACTTCCATTGTCTGTTCTTTTTCGTTAAGCTGCGCCCGCAGAGAAAGCGCGACGCTGTCGGTGACGGTTTTAAAATCGGTGCGAGCCGGCTCTATTCGCACCCGGCCCGCTTCCACGCGCGCGATTTGCAAAAGTAAATTCACCAAATCAATCATCCGGTCGGCGCTTTCGTATATTTGAGAGACAAAATGCTTTTGATCTCGGCTCAAAGGGCCGGCATCGCCCGCCATCAGCATTTCCACAAACCAGCGGATTGAAGTGAGCGGGGTGCGCAGTTGATGCGACGCGATGGAAATAAAACTGGTTCTTGATTCGTCCAGTTTTTTTTCTTCGGTCACGTCGCGAAACACTACTACCGCTCCTGCAATCTCTTCCTTTTTGCGCAAAGGGGTCGCGGCCATCGCCACGGCAAATCTTTTGCCGAATCTGTTTTGATAATAAAGATTGTCTTCCAAGCCGGTAAACATCGGCTGACCGGTTTTAAAAGTTATCGCGACCGGTCTTTCCTCATCAGGCAGAGGATTTTTCCCTTTAAACATCAAGATCATGTTTTTAGCGTCTTGCCCCACGGCGTCTTTGGCCGATGTTTCCAAAAGCCGTTCGGCGGTCGCGTTCATTAAAACGATTTGATAGTCGCGATTCAATACCAAAAGCCCCTCGCCCATAGTGGAGACGATCGCTTCAAATCGCTCACGTTCGCTTTTCAACCGCTCTTCCAGCGCGCGCTCGTCTTCCAGAATGTTGAGCATCGCCGCTTCCGTGTCATTCAAATATTTTATTTTCTTTTCTATCTCTTCGACTTTCTCTTCCGATTTTTTTCTTAATGTTTTATTGATAACCCTCGCTTGCGCGCGCGAAAAGACCAATTGCTCTTCGCATTCCAGCAACTGCCGACGCAAGCTAAGATTATTTTGTTGGGACTCTTTAGAATGGAACACTTTCTTTGAATTAAGAATTAAGAATTAAGAATTATGAATGGATTTTGATTTTTTGATTAACCCATTTAATAATTTATGCGCAATAATAGACTGTTTGAATAATATATCAAAGGCCTCTTGGTTTATGTAATCTAAATCTTTTGATGCCATGATTTGATTCTGCAATTCAGTATTTGATCCTTGGGCTATTGAATAAAATTGAACTTTTTCTTATCATTCATAATTCATTATTCCTAATTCATAATTCCAACTAGAGCATCCGGCACTCCACCAAACACACTTTATCTCCCAATCCGCCGATGCATTTTGTTTCCTCGCCGACAATTTTTTTATCGGGATAAATCGCTTCCAAGGCGCCCACGACGATGCCCGCTTCCAGCTGGCAAATCGGCCGGCCCAGAGACGGCTTGATGCCGGCACAGGTAACGCATTCGCCGATACTCACATGAACCGCTTCTTCGTTGGCCACCGGAAAATCTATCGTGCCGATTTTCAGCTGAATCAGTTTTTCTTTTATTTCCTGAATGTTTTTTGCGCCCAACATCTTGCCGATCTGCTTGCCGGCGAAATAGATCACCGTCGGCGTTTCTTCTTCCAATATGGAATGAAGCCCGATCACCCGCACTAAACGCCATAAAACCACCGAGACATCACCGCCAACCGTCGGACGATCGGGCTGGATGTTCTCCAGCTTTAAACTTCTCGGATCAAATTGAAATTCTTGCGACATAAATTCGTGAATTAAGAATAATGAATTATGAATTAAGAAAACCAACTATCCATAATTCATAATTCGCTATTCATAATTCATATTCTTCCCCCCCCCCCCAACTCTTTGATCTTCTTTTTCATTTCAACCATCTTCAACTCGCGGCCAACCATCAATTTTTTGAATCTCTCTAGCTCGGCGACTTTTTCATGCAAAACACGGGCGGATTCTGACATTTTTTGGTTTGATTCGGAAAGCTTTTCATTGGATTGATGAATGCCGTCAAGCATCTGATTGAATGTTTTTGCCAAGCCCCCGATCTCGTCTTTAGTTTTCACCGGCGCGCGAGCGTCAAGATTGCCGCGCGTCACCTCTCGCGCCGCATCGGCAATATTAATTAAAGGCTTCAAGAACCAATAACCGCCGAATGTAAGCGCGAGCGAACCAGCTAAAACAGCCACGATCCCGCTCGCGACAAACACGCGCTGGACCGAAGATATCGGTTTTAAAATTTCTTCTTCCTCCACTTCGGCAATCAAAGTCAATCTCTCCGTCTCTAAGCACATAGAAGCGCCGATAACTGTTTTACCGTTATAACTAATATACTCATCGGCAATTTCTTTTTTATTATTAAAACAGTTATGCACCGGGGCGGAGTCCACTCTTTGGCGTAAAATGGCGCTTCGATCGTCTCGCGCCGGAGAGATCATCAAATGCTGATTATTTACAAGATAAATATTGGCTGTCTTATACTGCTCATACAAAACTCGCCCGGATAAGGCGCCTTGCGCCATCTGACGCCGGCCGCTCAAGATCTCTCCGAGCATATCGGTGTTTGAAAAATGCACAAAAAGCACGGCGTCCAAAGGAATCAGTGAGCCGTCGGCGCTCTTGCTGGAAGAAAAAATGCGCGCCACCACGTGAATCATCGGTTTGTCGCTTTCATCTTCTTCAGATATCACCTGAGAGACAAACGCTTCTATTTGTTTTGAAAGGATAGCCTGACTGAAACGATGCGCGCCGAATTTTTGTTCTTCCGATTTCTCGTCAACGCCGACGCGCTCCTCGCGCGAAGACGCGATAACGATGCCATTGCCGTCAAGAACCTCCGCTATTATGACATCGGGATCGTACTTCATCTTTTCTTCGCGCAGATAATCACCCAGCGCCTTTGCGTCCGCTTGGTATTCTTCGCTATTGCCGCCCGCTCTGCTATTTATGATTTTCTCCGTCGTTAATCTGACATAGCCGTCCGAACTCCAATCTATCGTTCGTGTCTTCACTAAATCGGTGAAAGTGAAATAAGTCGACTCGGCCAGCTCGGCAATAACGCGAAAATTATTGATCGCGTCGCGTTTCAGATAACTGTTGGTATAAGAGCTGATATAATACATCAGCCCGCCAATCAGCAAAAAAACCAGTGCCGTAAAAAACAAAACAAACTTTACCCTAAGAGTCATTTGGACTTTGATTTAAACTTTGAAACCTTTATGCTTTCTGCTATTATACCACGCTGTTTTAAATTTTGATATTCTGTTAAAGAAGCCCGGCTCCTTATAAGGAGCCGGGCTTCTGCTGGGACTTGAAATTTTAGCTTTGCCGATCTGCCAGCTGATGAATTAAATCTTTAAACTTTCAAACTTTCTTTGGATTACGAAACCTATCTTTCTGTCATTCCCAGCTTGACTGGGAATCCAGTAAAATCAGACAAATCCTGGATTCCCGCTTTCGCGGGAATGACAGAAAAAAGCAGAAAACACATTTCGCAATGTAAAATACTCCCATATTATAACACAAGTCATCCGAATATCTCGCATTTAATTTTTTCCTGCTCTATTCCTATCTCTCCCAATATCATTTTCGTTTCGCTCACCATCCCCATCGGTCCGGCAATATAGACAAGATCAAGCGCCCGGCAATCGCCGACCGGTAAAAATTCTCCATCCACCGCGCCAAATTTCAGCCGTACCGAAAAATTGGGGTTTTGCCGTTCCAATTCGGCCAGTTCCGGCAAATACGCGGCGCTTTCTTTATCCATATTCGCGTAAAACAATGAGATGTGGTACAGCAACTTTTCTTCAGTCGCGTAGCGCGCCATACTCAAAAACGGCGCGATCCCCACCCCTCCCGCCACCCACCCTATGTTTAGAGTCCCGGTCTCTAAACACTGTTTTGGGAGAATAAAATCGCCAAAAGGACCGTAAGCCAGTATTTGAGCGCCGATCGGCGCACTGATCAGATATTGCTTAAACGCGCTCGGTGATTCCCGAAACACCACCCTAAAATGTTTAGAGTCCCGGTCTCTAAACATAAGCGACAAGAGAATGGCAGAAAAAATGCGGCTGTTTTCCCGCGCCCCGCCTGCGATTTCCGGAATCACAAGACGCACATACTGCCCCGCTTTAATGTTTAGAGTCCCGGTCTCTAAACATTGGAGGGTGAGTTCCCAGGTGTTTTTAGCGACGAGTTTTTTGTCTGAAATACTGATATTGTATGGGTTCATTTGTTATTACTATGATATTTTTTGTGGATTTCTTTCAGATGTTTATCGGTGTAGTGAGTGTAAATTTGCGTAGTAGTGATATTGGCGTGCCCGAGCATCGCCTGGACCGAGCGGATATCGGCGCCGTTTTGCAGAAGATCGGTAGCGAACGAGTGGCGCAACTGGTGCGGACTGACCTTTTTTATCACGCCGGCCATGACGGCGTATTTTTTTATCAGTCTCTGCACCGAGCGGGGAGTGAGGCGCGCCGATTCTTTTTTATTCAGATTGCCGTGATGTCCGACAAAAAGCGCTTCGTGGATATCTCTTCTTTCAGCCAAATATTTTTTCAGCGCGTCTTTGGCGCTGTCGGACAAAAAAACCACGCGCAATTTGCTTCCTTTTCCGCGCACCGCGAATTCGCCTCTTTCTATATTGACATTGTCGCGGTTAAGCGAGCACAGCTCCGACACGCGCAAGCCGGTGGAAAAAAGCGTCTCCAAAATCGCCCGGCCGCGCCAAGCGGAAATATCGCCGCCTTCGGGCGCGGTCCCTCCTTCGCGTAAAGCTTTGGAGGGCGCGGTGAGCAAGCGCTCAAGCTCGTCCGCGTCCAAAAATTCCAGCTTTCTTTCGGGAACTTTGCCCAGTTCAATCTTCTCCGCCGCCAAAGAATTTATGTTTCGCTTGGCCAAATATTTCAAAAAAGAGCGCAGAGCGATCAGATAATACGCCTGCGTGTTTTTTTTAAGCGTATTGCCGGAGCGATCTTGCGTCCGATTAAGACGCACGCGATATTGGCGCACCAGCTCGGCTGTGATTTCGGACGGATTTTTAACTCTAGCGAAAGCGGAAAAATGCAATAAATACCGCCGATAATTCTCCAGCGTTTTCTGCGCCCGGTTTTTTTCTATTTCCATGTGTTCCAAAAAATCATTGATAGCATGCTTAATATCCATACGCTCAATTATAGCGCCAACATTGCTACTATTGCAATTTTCAGCGATTTGTGATATTCTCTTAGACATGTTGGTTGTAGCTGAAAAAACTAAAATCATCAAGGAATTCAAGGCGCACGAAACCGACACCGGCTCATCGGAGGTTCAAATCGCTTTAACTTCCAAAGAAATAGAGCGGTTAAGCGAGCATCTCAAAAAGCATAGCAAGGACAACCACTCCCGGCGCGGTCTTTTGCGCATGGTTTCCAAAAGAAAAAAACTTTTAGATTATCTCAGCCAAACCGACGAAAAACGGTATAACATCGTCATCAAAAAACTCGGATTAAGAAAATAGATGCCAGTCATTAAACATAAAAATCAGAGGGTCAGCGTCTTTATAGACGTCCAAAATCTCTATCACTCCGCCAAGCATCTCTACAAGGCGCGGGTAAATTTTAAAGAAGTCGTCAAAACCGCGGTGGCCGGGCGCTCTTTGGTGCGCGCGATTGCTTATGTCATCAGCACCGAATCGGGCGAAGAGAAGGGATTTTTTGACGCGCTCACGAAGCTGGGCATAGAAACAAAGCAGAAAGAACTGCAAGTGTTTTTCGGCGGAGCGAAAAAGGCCGACTGGGA
>Ga0209542_10014738_pt1 | contig 13244 bp, 15 predicted proteins | sample RifCSPhighO2_01_FD_184028 | JGI IMG/M metagenome (GOLD analysis project Ga0209542, IMG submission 184028) | Soil microbial communities from Rifle, Colorado - Rifle CSP2_plank highO2_0.1 (SPAdes) (version 2) | ecosystem: Environmental > Terrestrial > Deep subsurface > Rock core/Sediment ... | reverse complement strand
CTTGCGCCGCATCATTCTCCAGAACGACATCGGAGCCGAGGGCTTTTGAAAGTTCCTCCCGTAAGGGTTTTCCTACCCAGTTTTGGAGATGGGGAGCGCGCACAAGCATTGTTTTTTCTCTATTCAAGGACCCGGGCACTCCCCCGGCAATCTCTTGAAAGCGTGCTCCGCCTGCCATTTCTTTCGCGATCTTAGAAAATGAGGCGACGGCAACGGAAAAATCCTGCGGCGTCGGGATAACACGAGGTTGTTCAAGTGCACTCCCGTCCCTTGAGACGACAAGTCGTGATTTTGTTCCCCCAATGTCAAAAAGAAGTTGCATGTTTATTTCATACGCGCTTTAAACACCTCAATAAGGGGGGTGCGATCACTTTCGTTTCCATAGCTCTCCGCAAGGAAAAGTGCGGTCGCTATCGCAAGCAGTGCCGAGTCAAAGACCCGCTCACTTGTACTACTTCCCCGCAGAGCGACATTCGCGAGTGAAAGACCGCGTTTTAAATATAACTCTTCTATGACATTCATGCGTTTTTGTATGCGGGGGTTATCCTCCGAATCACGTAAGAGTATCACATGGAGCGGCAGCTTCGGGTTTTTTGAGCCGCCGTCAAATCCTTCTATCTCGTTGTGGTTTGCCTCGGGCAACATATTGCAAAACGCGGGAATCTTAGCCGTTTCGTTGAGAGTTATTTTCCAATAGTAGGCTAAGGAAAAATTCTTTCGAGAAGCGTAGATGAGAGGAATTTTTCCTACGAGCGTATGCGTGAGGGTCTTCCCTGCTTCCGCAGCAGTTTCCGGACGAAGAAGATTCTGTAAGGTGTGCAATTCCTCACAAATATCTTTTGCACCAATAAGCACTGCAAGTGCAAGGGTGCTCCAGCCGGTTGCCACTCGCGGAGGGATTCCTCCTTGGGGCAAGACTACGTAAGGAATACCTTGCTCTTTAGCGATTTGAAGAAGTGCTCCGCCACTCGTAATTGCGGCAACCGAGTACTGTTGCTTCAGTGCTTCCTGCAGGAAACTAAGGGTTTCTTCGGTGTTGCCTGAATAGGAACTGGCGATGAAAAGAGTTTCTTTTGCGATTTCAGGCGGTAAGGGCGGGAGCCCATAATCTTTGTGTACAAAAAGATTGAGAGAAGGTCGGATGGTATTTAGAAAATCAGCCGCCAGATGAGACCCTCCCATGCCCCCGACAACTGCTTGCTTCCACGGTTGGAGCTTCTCGCCGTTTTGTAGTTCGGGCTTAAAGGAGAACTGGTTCGAGAATTGTACCAGCCAAGGGTTAATCATGCGCTACTCACGGGATTACAGGCGATACAAAGTCCCATGGTCTCAAGTTTTTCAAGATAATCAATGACCGTGTGCACGAATTCAGCATGACTCCAGACCAAAGGAGCTGCGGAGATCTGCTCACCGGTGTAAGGATTCAATTGCTCGGAGAGAACTCCGGAAGGAAGCGCGTACTTAGTTGCCCACTGCAGCCACTTCAGTACCTCTCGAAGATCTTTTTCTCCGGTTGCGGCGGCAATGTAATATTGGGCAAGCCAGAGCGTGGTGATGAGCCAAGGATTTGAGAGGCTGTTGTCGGAAAGCCGGTAATACTCATCCCCCGCAAAACGGGGCATTCCTCCAATCCCCTCTTTAAGGAGCAGTTTCTCTTCTATGGTCTTCAAAAATCGAATGACCCGTTCATCATATCCAAGGTCGGGTCAGGCAGTATTTTTCCTTCTTCATTAAGATCAATAAGCTTCAGGAAAAGATTATGTTCAGAATCAAAAAGATGCTTTAAAATTGATTCCTTGGTCGCAAGTGCCGCTTCATTGTAATGCTTCGCCGCGTCTTCCTTGCCAAGAAGATGGGCAAAATTTGCCGCCGCGATGAGCGCGCCGTATTTCGTCGCGACGGTATAAGTTGCGATGCCGTATTTTTGTTCCCAGAGATCGTAGCTCGGGTAGGGCAAACCTGATTTCACTTCAACATAGCTTGCAAGAAAATCAGCCGAGCCGCGCACGAGCGTATTATAGACTTTTTCTATGAATTCAATGTCTTTGGTTAAGCGATAATGCTTCCACAGCGCCACAAGGACGATAGCGGTTTCGTCTTCCTGAATCGGTAATTCTGATTTTCCATTGCGCAACCACGGCTCCCAGGAAGAGCCCAATGATTTATCGGGACGGTATTTATGCATGAAATATCCTTTATCCGATGCAACCTCATCACAAAATTCAAAGAATTTGCGGGCGACGGTAAAATCCCCCGCCCGATCAAGCGCCATTGCCGCGTAAGCCCCGTCGCGAGGCCACATATACGCATAGCTATCCCTCCCATGCTGGAGCATGTCGGAATCGCTTGAAGCAATGATGGAACCGTTATCATCGGCGTGTGCCCGGATAATGAGAAGTGATTTCTTGAAAAGAGTAACCACCGCTTCATCTAACCCGTAGAAACTGAAATTCTGGCGATTCACCCACGCGCGCCAAAAATCCCGCGTAGTTTGCATAAGATGTTCGGGTGTTTTTTCCAAACAATAGGTATTGAGCTCCTGCACTTCTTGAACGGATTCTCCAACGGTGATCCAGTAATGGATGGTCTGCAATTTATCCGAAGATATGGTCGTGGTGAGTCCAATCGCCGAATCAACGGTACCGTGTTCTATTGGGTTTTTTGAAAGAACTCCATCAAGCGCGTCGGTATGGGTTCCCTCTTTTCCTTCAACTTCAAAAAGACCGACGCTATAATCATCAAATTTACTCTTTCCCTGTAGTGCATTAATGAGAAAAACGCGCCGTCCTTTGTAATGAACAATTGCCTCGCAGCGCGGGTCAAAATAGGCAGTGTCCCCGCGATGGGACTCCGATATCTCAAATTGATGAGCAAAAAAAACTTTCACTTCCCTACTGCCCTCCCGCAGGTTCTTCAGCGACAATTGCCGCACTAAAATATTTTTCTCATTATAGACGACATCCGTCATTGAAAGAGCGATACCGAGGTGTTCGTTTCGCGCCGAAATTTTCCCCGCCATGGTTTCTTTTTCATAATCAACACCGACTTCCCACGCAGGGTCGGAAAGCCAGTGGAGCACCCCGTCGGCAAAAACGCCGACCCGATGCACATGCCCTACCCCGATATGATTCTCAAGTCCGACATACGGGTAATACAAATCACGAACTTGGGCACGGCTATCAAAGCCCACCAGCATATGTCCATTGCCTAGTGTTACTGCCCGCGGCATGAATAAAAGTTAGATACCGTGCCGCTTCAGTGCGGCAGAAACTGCCGCTGCTGCCGCTTTTCGATTACGCGCTTTGAGGAGCGCCTTTGCGCAGAGAGGGTCGTGCAATATTTCCTTTACCCATTTTGCAAAATCGTTTTTCTCCCGATTTGCATGGTAGGCATATTCCTCATCACTCATACGGGCAAGTGTATCCCGCAAGACTGCGAGATTGGAAATGACCATTCCCGAACAGGTCCAGAAACATTGCTCTCCCTGTGCTTCGGTGAGTCTACCCTTTTTTCCTCCTCCAACTTTCTTAGAAACTTTTGCTTTTGCTTTTCGTACCTTAGGCATAAAGAACTAGTATTAAATTATTAATGGATGCTCCCCGCACGAACCCTTTTCTTAGAAAGAGGTCGCACAGGTTTTCGACGCACACGATTGTCTTGTATCCGTAATTTTACATCGGAAAGGACATTCATAAAAGCAATATAAGCATCGTAGGGCGATTGGTAGGGATTGAAATACTTGTGGACATCACCGTCCCCGAACCACTTCGTGCACATGTAGTAAAAATGGTCGGAGGTCTGGAGTCTCCGCCAATCCTCAATAAGTTTTTCGTTCCTGGTTTCAAGCACGCTCTCTTCCAGCCCATAGATTGCGGTTATTGCGGAGCGCTGTATGTCATTGCCGACCCACGCTGAAAGGTCCCGCTCCGTATCCGCCCAGGTGAGAATATGGGGCACATCAAATTCGCCGACGGTCTCATACGCCTGCACGGTTTCCGAAGGCGTCTTAAACGTGGTTTCCGGGTGACGCATAATCTCTTGCGGCAGTGCCTCCAGAAAATGAAAGATACCGCTGTCTTCCCACTGGTGCTCCCCGAATGTTTCAAAATCCATAAAAAGATTTATGGTGTTACCGTTCCCATGGTTGGCATTTACCCAGCCGGAAAATTTATCAGCTGTTAATGGCCAGCCTTTCCAACTGCGCTCCGAGAAACGAAAAGCTACATCATCGGAAAGACGATAATTTTTGAGGAGCACCTTGATTTTTTTAGTGTCCTTAGGGCGATACAGGAAATTAGGACTGCGCCAACCGAGATAGTGTTCCCACCCTTCTGCCATAATACCGAGGTAACCCGCCTTTTCAGCCCACAGAGCCAGGTCATTGCGATACGAGAGCTCTGTGTTTCGTAAAACTCTCGGAGTGACGCCGAAGATGCGCTTAATGGTTTGTTCATGCTGCCGCACTTGCCGTTCAAATTCTTCCGGTGCATAAAAGAACGCGAGCGAATGGTGGTAGGTATCCGCAAGAATTTCCACCCGCCCCACTGCAACCAGTCGCTTGAACGAATCAAGTACTTCGGGAAAACCCGCTTCAAGTTGGTCAAGTAGAACACCTGAAAAAGAAAAGGCGAACCGGAATTCTTTATGGCGCTTCAAAAGCCCAAAGAGTATCTCATTTGTCGGCAAGTATGATTTACGGGCAACCTTCTGAAGTACGCGGGCGTTATTGAGGTCTGTTTCAGAACTATCGTTAAAATATTCGTGATCGCGCCCGATATCAAAGACGCGATAGCGCTTGATGCGCATGGGCTGATGAACATGAAAATAAGCGCAAATGGAAAGCATACTTACTCTGGTTTTGATAAAATATCCACGATTCTTTTGTAGAGCATAACACATTTTGCGGCCGCCTTTTGCCAGGTAAGGCTAAGCGCCTCCTGTTTCCCGCCGCGGCGCAGTTCATTCTTAAGCGGCGGATAGCGTAATACCGAAACGATCTTGTTTGCCATTTCATCCACATCCCAAAAATCCACCTTGAGCGCGTGTGAAATGACCTCGGAAACTCCTGATTGTTTTGAAAGAAGCACGGGGGTATCTGCAATCAATGATTCAAGCGGAGTAATGCCGAAGGGTTCGGATACCGAAGGAAGGACGAAAAGGTCCGCCGCATGATAGAGCCGCTCCAAATCGCCGCCGCGCACAAAGCCTGTAAAGAAGACATTTTGGGCAATCCCGAGTTCCGCTGAAAGACGTATCATTTGCCGCTCCATATCCCCCGATCCCGCGATGACAAAAAAAGTTTTGGGATTTTCTTCAAGCACACGCTTTGCCGCCCGTAAAAAATAATCGGGACCTTTTTGAAGCGTGAGGCGCCCCACATAGAGCACTATTTTGTAGCCCGGGATCTTAAGTCCGAAGTTGCGAACATTTTGAAATACTCCGCCTTCAGCTCCGTGCAGGTCCACATCAATACCATTGTAGACGACGTGAATTTTTTCCGGATTGATGCCGTAGCGGTCAACGATCATTCGCTTGGTGAATTCTGAAACCGCAATAATCGCATCCGCTTCTTCCATCCCCTCTTTTTCAATGCGCCACACCCGGCTATCCGCGTGCACTCCCCCGCCCTGATCAAAGCCGGTCGCATGCACATGCACAATGAGCGGCTTACCTGAGATGCGCTTCGCTTCTATGCCGGCTGGAAAAGAAAGCCAGTCGTGGGCATGAATGATATCAAATTCTTCTCCGGCAATAAGGCCCGGCACCAGTGCCGCATAGCGAAGCACTTCGGCAAAAAGGTCATCGCCATAAATGTCATCAACTCCAAGCTTCTTCCATCTTGAATATTGCGAGGCTGTTTTATAGGGGGAAAGTCCCGTTTTAGCGCCTTTAAATTTGATATTTTCAAGTCCGGCAAAAAGAAAGCGGATGGATGGCTCCAGAATATCAAGGGTTTTGGGAAGCACGAATAAGATGTCCACGTTTTCCTTCGCCAAGGCACGCGCCAAGCCGCTGCAAGCAACGCCCAGTCCACCGCTATTGTAGGGAGGAAACTCCCAGCCGAACATCAATACTCGCATATATCGTTCACTTGCAACTTTTGGAAAACACACATACATGCCACGTCGGGGCATGTTGCTCTGCTCGCCGCACGATCGCGCTGCCATCGTACTCGACAAAAAAGCAGCGCACACCCTGCTGCGTGCGGCTCCGCAAGGTTTTTCAAAAGTACAAGCTCGCTTTGTCGTACAGAACTCATTTTTACAGAAGAACTATTAATTACTTATTGTTCATGGATTCCAAGGGATCTCAAATCTATTGAACTCCGGCAGTAATTTTTTATCGAATAAAAGGCGCGCTATCACTTCGGCGTGCGACCAGGCGCCGGTTAAAGCATTGTGGGGTTTGGGTTCTTCCGGAATTCCGCAGTAATCGAGAACCGCATCAAGGTTAAGGGCTGAACGCTTGTGCTCTTCATCTGTAGGCGGCGCGATACCGTGCTTCACCATGTGCATATAGCAGAGCGTGTGCGTATCAATCGTGCGATGCGCAAAGGGCCAGTTGGTATGTCCCGCGCGCTCGGCGGCTGATTTCAGAAAATCGCGGTCAAAAGAGGGATTTTGTCCGGCAATGGTCCGCTCTCTAACGCCGAGGGCAAAATCAATAAAATGACGCACAAGCTCGCCTTCCGTTTGTTTTTTTGGATCAGTAATTTGTTCGCGCGTGTAGCCATTCACGGCAAGCGCTTCTTCTTCAATGCGCGCGCCATCCCAAATGCGGCATTCCTCGTAGAACTGCTTTTCCGGATGATCAAAATCCAAAGCGCCGACACTCACGATGGAATGTTTGTGGTGTTCGGTTCCGGAAGCTTCTACATCAACAACAATCATGCTAAAAAAATTAAATGCCTTTACAATTTGCGGCAGGCCGATACCCCGCCGCCTCGGCTTCTTCTTTTGTTCCGAACCAAATCTTATTTTGCTCCGCTATTGCCTTCGCACCGGAGCAGGTCGGGAGCGTGTAAGTTTTCCCGTTGCGTGAAGCAACGTATGTACCCTCCAAAGTTTCGTTTTGCGAAATTTTGGAGGGGATACCCTCGCTTGCGGCAGCAATAAAAGGATTCTGCATCGGCACGGCATTAGAAATAGAGAGAGAACCTTTCTCCTCTTCAATTTTTGAAAGCCTGCCAAGCCCAAAAGAAGCGCTACCGACTAAAATAATGACGAGTACAAGAATGGCATTTCGAGACTTGCCAATGCGAATAAACTCTGCTACTCTTGCAGATGCAATCATTGCTTTCAGTATACCTTGTGAGGTTAGTGTAAAAAAGCTATTTATCCGCAGTTTTATCGTGATTTGTAATTCTTAATTCGTACTTCTAACCCTTATGGCAAGTAAAAAGGCAGGCGGAACAGCTAAAAACCTACGCGATTCAAACCCTAAATATCTGGGGGTGAAGCTCTCGTCCGGTCAAAATGCCTATACGGGGATGGTCATCGTGCGCCAGCGCGGCACCCGAATACTTCCCGGCCGTAATGTCGGCATCGGCAAGGACCATACTCTTTTTGCCCTCAAGAACGGCAAAGTCTCCTTCAAAACAAGGCGCAAAGTTGGTTTCAATAATCGCACCCTCGTCAAGAATATCGTCGAGGTGCTCTAAGTAAAAAAACCGGCAAAAGCCGGTTTTTTTACTGTTATGAGATTGATTGAATCTGTAGCTTAAAAGAAATATTGTGCGCTCCTACCGAAACGGGGATTTCCTGCTCCCCTATCTGCTTAATCGGCTCCTCAAGCAATATCGCATCAACGGGAATTTCAAAATGCGCCTGCTTTACGATTGCCGCGACAATTTCTTCTTTGTGAATTCCTTTAAACAAGTGTCCTTTCTCGTTCGCTTTTGCTTCAAGAGTAATCGTCATACCACTAAGAGATTCTAGATTTTTCAAAAGCAAATCACGCTGTACTTTTTCATCCCCAGCGATGACCGCTTTTTCTTTTTCAAGACTTTTGATGCGCCCGGCGGTTGCGGCAGCGGCAAATCCCCGCGGAATGAGGAAATTGCGCGCATGGCCTTCGGCAACACTCTTTACTTCGCTCTTACGTCCGACACCCGCAACATCTTGGAGTAATACTACCTGCATACCCATGTACTACAATGTTGAATGATAATAATCTTTGAGCCGTTTTGCCAAAAAACGACGGCCTCCAGTCTGTTTGAAATACCTCTCTCTTCGATGTGCGTCAGACTCCGTAAGACATGCTTCGTAATATATGAGAGATAGCGGCCGTCGAGGTCTTGTTGCAAAACTTTTGCCGCTGTTATGTTCTTCTAACCGCTTTCGTAAATCACTACTGAAACCAATATAACGATGAGAATCTACTTTACTTTCCAATACATATATGTAGTAAAAGCGGTTCAACATTGTAGTACTGGGCATATTTTTTGATTATTGATTCAATAATTTGATTGCCGCATCAAGCTGTGGGTCCTTACCGGCGGCCGCATCTTCTTGCGTGCGCTTCACCACAATGTCCGGGTCAAGCCCGTGTTCCGAAATGGAGCGGCCCTGTGGCGTGAGCCAGCGGGCTATGGTGACCTTGAGGGACGCCTTATCGGTAATGTCCACCAGCTCCTGCACTGAACCCTTGCCGAAGGTTCTTTCACCAACTAATTTTGCAATGCCATATTCTTGTAGCGCCCCTGAAAGAATTTCCGAGGCAGAAGCAGAACCCCCATCCACAAGAATCGCCATTTTAAGTTTGTCGGGATTAAAAATATCGTATCCGCGACTTCGGTGGGTTACGGGCGAGCCATTCTTTCCCTGATCCTCGGTAACGATTGTCTTGCCGGTCGGCAAAAACCAACTTGCCATATCTACCGCCGCTTCCAAGTACCCCCCGGGATTCCCGCGCAAGTCCAGCACTAATTTAGGAGTTCCAGATACTATAAACTCGCGCAATGCTTCTCGGAACAGCTGCGGAGAAGGTGCTGAAAAACTATAGAGCGAAATAATGAAGACCCCGTCTTTCTGTCCCGTCTCTATCGTCGGAATTTGAATGGTATCCCGCGTGACATCAATTTTCAGAGCTATTTTTTCACCTACTCGTCCCACGGTGAAATGAACCACCGTCCCTCCTTTGCCCCGGATGAGCTTTACCGCGGCGTCAGTTGACATGCCTTGGGTAGATTTTCCGTCTATTTCAAGGATGGTGTCGCCTGCTTTGATCCCGGCGAGAAGCGCCGGAGAACCTTTAAGGGGAGCCACCACAACGATAAGATTATTTTTAATCGCAATCTCCATACCGACTCCCTCAAAAGAGCCGCTGATATCATCTTTGAAGGCTTTGGATTCTTCCGGCGGAAAGAAAACGGTGTAGGGATCGCCTAAAGAAGCCGTAAGACCCTCTATCAAACCGTACACTTTCTTTTCATCGCTTAGGGGCTGGGTCGTTGACGCCGGCACGAATTTTTCATTCAAGATATTCCAGGTGCGCCATACCGGTACAAAATTTACTCCGGCAGGTTCTGCATCGTTCGGGGAGTTCAAAATTTCCTGCACCGCCGCAGGAACCATCCCCTCGTTCGTCGTAACCACTCCTGTTGCAAAACCTCCGGCAAAAAAGAGCACCGAGGCTAGGGCGGCGCTTAAAATGACTTTGCTAGAGTTAAAACGCATCTGTGCATTATCGCAGATGCCGTTCAGGCTAGCAACGGTATAATGATTAGATGATTAATCGCTACGACCACAAGGGTTTAGTTTGGATTGACCTTGAGGCGCCGACCAATGATGAGGCACGGCAAATCATGGAGGAGTTTCAGATAGACCCTCTGGTTGCGGAGGAGCTCCTCACCCCTTCGGTAAAACCGAAGGTAGAAACCTACCCTGATTTTATTTATCTCATTCTGCATTTCCCGGCGTTCAAACATACCCACAAAGCCGAGCATAATCAGGAAATTGATTTCATCGTCGGTAAACACTTTCTCATTACGGCTCGCTATGACACCATTGACCCCCTGCACAAATTCGCAAAAGTTTTTGAGGTGCATTCAATTCTTGCCAAAGAACAAGGGGTGGAGCACGGCGGGACACTCCTCTACCACATGCTCCGCAAGCTCTATCACGCGGTAGAACATGAGCTTGATTTTATTCGTGACGAACTCTCCGACATTGAGCGAAACATTTTTGAAGGACGCGAACGGGAGATGGTAATTTCACTCTCTGAAGTAAGCCGAGCACTTCTTAATTTCAAACAAGCGATGGCGATGCACCGGACTATTCTTGAATCCTTTGATAAAGCTTCTTCGCATTTCTTCAGTGAGGATTTTTCATATCATGTGCGCACCGTTATTGGTCAGTATCAACGCATTCAAAATGATATCTTAAGCAACCTTGATACACTGGATGAGTTGCGGGAGACGAACAACTCCCTCCTTACCATCAAGCAAAATGAGATAACAAAGACGCTTACCATCATGGCCTTTACCACCTTCCCGCTAACGCTCATTGCCGCTATTTTCAGCATGGATACTAAAAATACCCCACTCGTCGGGAACCCCTTTGATTTTTGGATAGTCCTCGGTATTATGCTCCTGACCTCGACAACTTTTTTTGCCTATTTCAAACACCGCGGCTGGTTGTAGGTACGAATTACGAATTAAGAAGTATGAATTACGCCCGTGCCTTTACGATTACATAACACCCTTTCCGGAACTCTTGAACCATTCAAGCCGCTCTCTAGTGGCGTCGTTACAATGTATAACTGCGGGCCTACGGTCTATGATTATGCCCACATCGGAAATCTGCGCGCCTATATTTTTGCCGATACCCTGCGCCGCACGCTTCAATATGAAGGGTATGCCGTAAAGCAAGTCATGAATCTCACAGATATCGGCCATCTGCAAAGCGATGGAGATGAGGGGGAGGATAAAATGGTTTTGGCGCTTCGCCGTGCCGGAAAGGAAGAAACATTGGAGAATTTGCAAGAAATTGGCACCCATTTTGTTACTTCCTTCAAAGAAGACATGGGGAAACTGCACATTGAGGTGCCGGAAGTTTTGGCGCGAGCGAGTGAGCATATTGCCGAGCAAATCGCACTTATACAAAAACTGGAGAGCGGCGGCTATGCCTATACAACCACCAGCGGAGTGTATTTTGATACGCAAAAACTTTCCACCTACGGCAAGCGGATGCATCACGATATCGCGGGGGATGAGGCCGGTGCGCGAGTTTCAATAGAAAGTGAGAAAAGAAATCCGAAGGATTTTGCTCTTTGGAAGCGGGGCGAGACGATCGGCTGGGAAAGTCCATGGGGTAAAGGATTTCCCGGCTGGCATACCGAGTGCGCCGCAATGGCGATGCACTATTTGGGAGAAAGTTTTGATATTCATACCGGCGGTGAAGATCTCAAATTTCCCCATCATGAAAATGAGATAGCCCAAGGAGAAGCCTCTACTCGGAAAACTTTCGCACATTTTTTTCTTCATAACGCTTTTGTAACGGTTGAGGGAGAAAAAATGGCGAAATCAAAACAGAATTTTTTTACCCTTCGCGACATTGAGACAAAAGGGTATGCTCCGCTCGCTTTGCGCTATTTATATCTGACCACACACTATCGCTCCCCGCTCAATTTCACCTGGGAGAGCCTTAAAGGAGCTGGGGTTGCATTAGAGCGATTAGCACAGGCAATGACGCGCAGTACGGAGGGCGCCGATACCGATATCGGAAAAATCAGTTTGCTATATCATACTGACTTTTCCGAGGCACTTGAGGATGATTTGAATACGCCACAAGCACTTGCCGTTGCCTGGAATATGCTGAAAGATGATTCCCTCTCCCCTGCTGATAAGCGTGCGACACTCCTTGCTATGGACCATGTCCTTGGTCTTGATCTCGCTAATGCAAAAAGTGTGAGTATTTCACTTGATGAACTCCCGACTGAAGTTCAAAAGCTTGTTGAGGAGCGCGAAGCGGCTCGAAAAGCAAAAGATTTTGCCGCCGCTGATGCTTTGCGGGAAAAGATTAGGGAAGCGGGTTTTGAGATTGAGGATGGCGATGTGGGGCCTCATTTCACCAAAAAGAATTAGAAAGGCGCCGCTACTGCGGCGCCTTTGGCTTGTTCTTATTCTTACGTTCATTTCGCTCTGCAAATACGATAAGGGCAAGTCCAAGTACCCCAAACGTGATGAATCCAAGTGTTTCCCCTTGAAATGCAGCTCTTAAAGCCATCGTCCCAAACGCTAGGGATAGCAAAAATGCCCACCAGTACAAAAGTCGTCCCTGCACTGCCAAAAGAAAGGCAGCGCCAGCTACAAATAGCCCCGCGAACATGAGAAGATACCCGTCAAGAAAAAGAGCGTAGCCTGCACCCACGAGGAACGCAGTCCCCATAAATGCATGGAAGGAGCGTTCTAACCAATGCATTGAAAACCTCTCTTTTCCTGTTCTCACCTCGCCTTAAAAAAGCACACCTTTAGGCGCCCCGCAACTCCTTCCTTCCCGTCCACAGCTTGTGCACTTTCCGCTCTTTTGCTGAAAGCTTGAGGGCAGAGTAAACTTTGCCCATGGCCCGGTACTACAACTCTCATTTTTTTCTGTTTTACCCTTTCCTTAAGTCCGTAAAAAATGTCGGTCGAATGTTGCTGACCCTTATTCGCGTTAAGTTGTAGTACCGAGCATGGCCAATCCTTCTAACAGCAATCTCCGCATACCCCCGCAAAATGTTGAGTCTGAGAAAGCACTCCTCGGCTCCATCATGCTGAAACCCGAAGGCATGCATGACATCATTGATATTGTGAGTTCGGATGCCTTCTATGCCGAAAAGCATCGCATCATCTTTAATGTGATGCTTGAACTTTTCGGCAAGGGCGACCCGATAGATCTCCTCTCTCTTTCCTCGCGCCTCAAAGAGCGCAACCAGCTGGATCATGCGGGAGGTTCTTCCTACCTCTCCGAAATGGTGAACGTGGTCCCCTCCTCGTCAAACCTCAAGCACTACGCAGAACTCGTGCAGAAAAAATACATGATGCGCTCTCTTATTGAGGCCGCGGACGAGATTTCCCAGCTCGGCTACGATGAAAGCCGCGACCTCGAAGAAGTACTGGATTCGGCAGAAAAATTAATTTATGAAGTAACCGCAACCCCGACGCTCCAAAAATTTGTTGACCTGCGCGAAGCGCTCGGCGAAGCGTGGGAGCGGCTTGATAGGCTCCATAAGGCGAAGGATGAGCTGCGTGGCGTGCGTAC
>Ga0209542_10014737_pt1 | contig 13245 bp, 11 predicted proteins | sample RifCSPhighO2_01_FD_184028 | JGI IMG/M metagenome (GOLD analysis project Ga0209542, IMG submission 184028) | Soil microbial communities from Rifle, Colorado - Rifle CSP2_plank highO2_0.1 (SPAdes) (version 2) | ecosystem: Environmental > Terrestrial > Deep subsurface > Rock core/Sediment ... | reverse complement strand
TTATTAATTCTGCTGATGTTTGATCTTTGCCAAAAATTATTTTCCTGCCATTTTCAAAATAAATTTCATAAGATCCGTTATTGTATGAGACAAATTTATATGGAAAAACATTCAGGCCTTTTATAAAGTTAATAAATAAATTAATATCTCTAAATTTTTCCGAATCGAAAACACTTAGACCAATTTTTTTGTTATTTGATTCAGAATAATATTTGAACAATTCCTCTCCCCTACTCTTGTCAAAAATAAATCCGTCTTTATCTACAACAAAACAATTTTCTACCAAACTATTACCTTCTTCTTTTTCACACCAAAAGGCAAATGGTTCTCTTTCTGTTATCTTTATGCTTAAAACGGAAAAGTTTTTTAAATTCAAATCAATATTTTTTATTCTTGAATGTGTATCCAAAATATCTTTGATAATCCCATCATTCTCATACAAAAAAGCATTTCTTTTTGAAAAAAGAAACCATAAAAAACTTCCGTCTAGATGTTTCAAAGCGATATCACTAATTGCTGATGTCTCTATTATCTTGTTGCCATCGATATTAATTTTCTTTATATTTACAAAATGAAACTTTGATAATTCCGAGAGGCACAAAATCGTCAAAACAAAAGCAATAAAAAACAAAGATATTTTTACCCAAAAATCTTTTCTCTTTTTTTGAATTAATTCGGCTGAACGATATTTAGACATACAAAATAGTATACAGTATCAAGTAATAAGGTTTAAGTGAAAAAGTCAGACAATAAACATAAAAGGCGGGTTTTGCCGTAGGCAAAACCCGCCTTTTACTTACCCCTTATTCCTTCGCGCTTATTACTTCTTTATTCATATATTTTTGTAGTGGTGCTGGAATTTTTACCGAGCCGTCTGCTTGTTGAAAATTCTCTACCAAAGAAACCAAAATTCTGGGTGTGGGGATAGCTGTTGAATTTAATGTGTGAACATATTCAACCCTTCCATCATTATTTTTATATCTAATATTAAATCTTCTCGCTTGAAAATCGTGAAAATATGATGCGGATCCAATCTCTCTGTATTTGTTTTCCATCGGAACCCACAATTCAATATCATATTTTTTTACCTGACCTTGTCCCAAATCACCTCCGCAGTTTATTACTGTATGATAAGGAATTCCCAAAGATTCAATAAATTCTTCTGTATTTCTGTTTATCCATTCGTGCCATTTTACAGATTCTTGATGACTGGCCTCACATAAAATAACTTGCTCTACTTTGTAAAATTCGTGAACACGAATAAGTCCTTTTGTATCTTTTCCATAAGATCCTGCTTCTCTTCTGAAACAAGGAGAAAATCCCAAATATTTTTTAGGTAATTCTGTCTGTGACAAAACTTCACCAGAATGGTATCCAGTAACAGAAACCTCTGCTGTTCCGATCAAATAATCTTCGTCTTGAGTATTGTAAACATCTTCTGCGTCATTTGGTAGGTGCCCTGTTCCATAAAGATTTTCTTTTTTTACTATTGCAGGAGGAAGTATCGGAATAAAACCTTTTGCTCCAAAAAATTCATTGGCATAATTCCAAATTGCCCAAGACAATCTTGCTCCGTCGTTTTTCAAATAATATCCTCGGAACCCGTGCACTTTTGCTCCCCTTTCAAAATCTACCATATCAAGATTTTGCATAATATCCACGTGTGACTTTGGTTCAAAATCAAATTTTGTTTTTTCTCCCCATGCTTTTATTTCTTGATTGTCAGCATCACTGTCTCCGTCAGGAACAGACATATCGGGAATATTTGGAACTTGTAACATCAAAAGTTTCCACTCTTTTATAATTTCTTTCGAACTGTCTTCTAGCGTCTGTAATTTTGCTTTTATTTCTTTTGATTGTTCAACAACAGTGCTTCTTTCTGCACTATCGGTAATCAAAGGAATCTTGTCACTTAAAATATTTTGTTCTGCTCGAAGAGCATCTATTTTTCCAACGATTTCTCTTCTTTTATCATCCGCCAAAATAAGTTTTTCCACATCAAAATTGATATGCTTTTTCTTAGCAGCCATATCAATTAAGTCTTTATTTTCTCTTATGAATTTTATATCTAACATAGTTTAGTTTTTAGTTTTTAGTAATTAGTCCTTAGTATTTTCCGCCCAGCCGTATATTCAACCAACCCTACGCTACAGCTGGGCTGTTTGAAGTAGACTTTTTTTCAATTAAACCATTTAATAACATTGATAATATCGTAGCAGAAAAAAGATAAGAAAAAAAGCCGTTTCCGAAACCCTTGCGGGTTTCGGAAACGGCTTGTCGATTTGTCACTCGTCAGTTCAAAGTCTTGCACGGAGCAAAGACTGCGGAATACTTTGCCAGAGTTGTATAGGATTGAAGACCAAATGGATCGTCCTCGCATTGCCGAGCAAGTTCATCTCGGCTATTTTCTGCGAGATTGGACAAATATCTTTCATACGCCGTATAAACGACATCTTTTGGGATTGTAATGTCTGGATATTTTGAACGAAGTTCCATTGTTTTGGGGAAATCTTCCTTGAAAGCGTCCGCGAAAGAGGTATAAACTCGTTCACTCCATTCATGAGATCCACTGGACACGCTCAATTGTTGAAGGGCAAACTCCAACCTCTCAACCCCTTTAAGTTTTTCAAACTCAGCTACCGCGATTTTGTTCTGCTGTGTTTCCCACTCGACTTTTGTCGGTGGATTCTCCCAACGGAACGCCCAATTAAGCCCCATCTCCGGGAACCCTAAAATGGAAAACATTATCATCGCAAAATAAATTCCGCAAAAATATGCAGAGATGTTACTAATTTTTTTACATAAGGGTTTTGCATTTGAAACAATATCAAAGATCACCCAAGATAGAAAAGACAGAAGAATAGGAACAAGTAGAAATATCAAATCCTCATTAAACCATTTTAGTTCTTGCGGAACAAAATCGTGGTGTTCGAAAAAAACAAATATCCACAACACGGTGAAAATTGTCCAAAAAATGACAGAAAAAATAAAGTATCTGGAATAAAGATTTTTCTTCAGGATAAATTCTCTTTTTTTGCTATCTTTATAGACGCCATATGACATAGATGACATAAGAAAAGTTCCACATTTGGAACAGTCTTGTCTGACAGCGGATCTGTAAAGAGCGTCCACAAAAGTCCCGCAATTAGGACACCTTCGAAAATCGTGTGTCTTCGGCGAATCCCCTTCCGCTTTTACGATATAACTTTTTGCAAAACACCTCCGCAAAAAGTCCCCCAGCCAATTTAACAAAGAGCTAATTCGTGTCATGTGACACCTCCTTAGATAGAATTCAGTCTTACGATCAAAGCGATTGTTTTGGTGCGATGTCCGGTCAAAACCGGTATTCGCTACTCAAGTATATCGTCTTCGCCGATAGACAGATTCAAAATCCGGACCATCCGAATTTCTGCTATAATATTGCATTAAATATATGAATATGTCAATAAAAAAGCCGTTTTAAACTTTTTGCAAAAAGTTTAAAACGGCTTTACCAATCAAGGGAATCTGCGTATTCAATAATCCTCTTTATTGCTTTTTTACGCTCGGACTGTTCCCTTGTTTCAAAAGGTCTTATCTTTTCTTTTTTGTGACAACCGCAACTGCAAAAAGTACTTCCCACATTGTATCTACATTTTTTATGATATCCTTCTTTGCAATCTTCAAATAAAATAATCTTTGCCATGGTTTCCTCCACAAAAATTTTCCACAGATAATCCAATTCAAATAATACAATATTATTTTCAAATGTTAAAATATCAGCAATGACTGAAATAAAAAAACTATCAAAAGAAAATTTCCCTGAGAAACTTCTTGAGATTCCTCAACCTCCGAAAGAGATATACATGAGAGGAGAAATGCCAAATTGGGACGAAACAAAATCAATCGTCGTTGTCGGATCACGAAAATATACAAATTACGGCAAAGATGCCTGTGAGAAAATAATCTCGGGACTTCGCGGATATGATATTACAATTATTTCTGGTTTAGCAATCGGCATAGATTCTGTCGCTCACAAGACCGCTTTGAATATCGGACTAAAAACCGTTGCTGTCCCTGGTTCTGGTCTAAATGATTCCATCCTTTACCCCAGTACAAATAAACAATTAGCCAAAAAGATTTTAGAGTCAGGCGGGTGTTTGATTTCAGAATTTGAACCAAATTTCAAAGCAACACAGTGGAGCTTTCCCCAAAGAAACAGGATCATGGCAGGATTGGCAGATATCATTTTGGTAATAGAGGCGGGAGAAAAGTCCGGCACATTGATAACCGCCAGAATGGGACTGGATTACAACAAAGAAATTGCTGTTGTGCCCGCTTCTATTTTTTCGGACGGAGCAAAAGGTTCAAACAAATTATTAAAACAAGGAGCAACACCGATTACATGCTCAGAAGATTTGCTGGAATTGTTAGGTTTCGTTTCAAAATCAAATCCAGAGCAAAGAAAAATTATGTTTAATAATTGTTCTGACGAAGAAAAGAAAGTTTTAGAATTTTTGTCGGAACCAATTTCAAAAGATGAACTGGCAACAAAATCTCAAATACCTATATCAGAATTAAATTCTTTGATTTCTCTTTTAGAGATTAAAGGAATTATAAAGGAATCAGCTGGAGAAATATATTTGGTTTAGTTGATAGTTGGTAGTGTGTAGAAATAAAAAATTTATGTTTGTGCATTAAGAAACGATCGTTTCTTAATGCACAAAATATAAAGTACTCTGAATTACGAAACCCCTGGATTGCTTCGCCAAGGCTCGCAAAGACGACAGCTTCGCTGTCGTCGACGGACGAAAAAGCAAAGCTTTTTCGTCCGTCTTCACGAGCACTTTAAATTTTTTGAGAAAAAATTTAAAGCAATACTACGAAGTGATCCATAATTATAATAATGGGTTTCGTAATTCAGAGTAAAGTAAGTAGGTAAGTTAAAAAATTTAGCATTTAAAAACGATCGTAAATAAAAGCTAGATTTGTAGAATAAGTATTATAAGTATAAATCTAAAATTAAAATTACAAATTTAAAAAGCCCGTCGCAAGCGACGGGCTTTGAAATCTTGATACTTCAGTTTTTTAACATTTGGAGTAAAGACTCTAAATCAACAGTTATAAACCACAAGCAACGGTAACCGTAAGTGATACATACGGGCAATGATTTGTCATTCAACTTTGTTTCGGAAAGTAAGCGAAAGAATGTAAAACTACTACTCTCCTCGAGCAAAATAACTTCATCATAGAAACTACCGTTCTCACAACGGACCCTCGTATCCTCGACAACAACCAACTTACCCATCTGTATATCACTCGCAGGAATGGTCCACAACACAGGAAAGCGAATGTTGTCTATGAGAGCAAGCGCGATGACCAAAGAGAGGCGTTCTTTTGCAACAACAAATCACGACAATCTTCGCCCATAAACTTCACGCTCATTTCTATCGACGAGAGGTGATTCAAAGCCTTGTTTAAAATTTCTTTAAAACCTCCGTTTAAAATCAATTTGTCCGGAGTTTGATTTGAACGCTCTACTACTTGTTGTGTTTGCATACACGACCTCCTTAGTTGGCATGTGTAGAAATATCAAAATTTAAATAGTACCTTTCTGGAATTTAAGTCTATACAACTTTTATCAAATAAGCAAATTTTTAATAGAAAATTTAAGAAGTTTTATATTAATACTCGATTGGATCATATTATTTTTACTAGCTCGTCGGACGTCCGACGATTTATTTTAGCGAGGCAAATCTTGCTTATCAAGACTAATTCCAACCCTGATTTTTCAAAGCATCTTTCGCGGCTTCCTGTTCCGCAATCTGTTTTGATGCTCCATGTCCCACACCAACTTGGTTCTCATCCAAAAACGCTCCTACTTTGAATTTTCTATCGTGATCAGGACCAGTCTCTTCAAGCACCTGATATGACGGTGTAATTTTTACCACTTCTTGTGCTTTTTCTTGAAAAAAACTTTTTGCATCTTGCCAAGAACGGTCTTTTATTACATCTTCGGTTAAACACAACAAATTATCAAAAATAAATTTTTGTGCGATATCATAACCACCGTCTAAATAAATTGCTCCGATCAAAGCTTCAAAAGCATTTGCCAAAATAGACTCTCTCGCTCTACCTGTATCTTTTGATTCGCCCTTTGAGAGCAACAAATATTCATTCATTCCCAAACCTTTTGCCACTCTTGAAATAGTGATTGTATTAACCAAAGCCGAACGATATGAAGTAAGAGCACCTTCTTTTTCCTCGGGGAATTTATCATAAAGGTGTCTTGAAGAAACCAATTCCAATACAGCGTCACCCAAAAATTCCAACCTCTCATTATGGTCCCAATAAGAACCTCCGTGTTCATTTATGTAGGAACGATGAGTAAAGGCCTTTTTTAACAGGCCTTTATCATTAAAATTTATTCCGATTTTTTTCTCAAATTCTTCAAATTTCATAACTATTTCTTGGCTTTCAAAATGCCGATGGCTTTTGTCACAATAGGAAGAATATCATCATAAAAATTTAAATCAAGGATTTCTGACAACTTGAACCATTTTGCTTGGTCCAAACCACCTGCGTCTTCGCCGTCTTCTAAAACCAATGGGGCATATTCGGCACTCGCCAAATAATAGACAACCTGCCTTCTGGTTTTTCCTTTTTCCGGATCATAAGCAATATATTCATTGTCACCCAACTTTTCTTCTACTTTTATATCAATTCCCATTTCTTTCTTTACAACTCTGGCTGTACATTTCTCAGCATCTTCACCTTCCATACCACTCCCCTTTGACAATGTCCAGTGACCAAAAATATCATGAACAAGGGCTACACTGATTTCATTGTCTTTGGTTGCATAAACAACTGCTCCACATTTTTTCTCTACTAGCATTTGATCATATGGAATGTCTTCTATCTTTTTTTTCTTTTTACTGATTTCGTCTTTACCCGGTTCTCCCATTTCTTTATAAACCGTTCCCAAAACACCACTGACAAATCGTCCGCTATTTTCACCACCAAAATTTTTTGCCAATTCAATTGATTCGTTGATAGCAACTTTTGGAGGAATTTCTTTTTTATCAGAAAAAAGCAATTCGGCTAAACCGATTCTAAGAATATTTCTATCTACAACAGAAATTTTTTCAATAGGCCATTGAGGAGCTGCCTTTTGAATAATATCGTCCAGAACATTTTTCTTTCCAACAACAGTATTAATCAACTTTTGAGAAAAATCCAAATCACACATCCCTGTCGAAAATTCCTTCATGTTGTATTCCAAAATTGAAGAAATAGCAGAGTCGGGGCGATTGATAAAATCCCACTCAAAAAGTGACTGTAGTACTATTGTTCTTGAAAGGTGCCTGTTTGACATGATAATAAAATTTAAAATTGAAATCTCAAAATGCAAAATTACAATTTAAAATCTAAAATTAATTTCTTTCTTTATCAAAATAACACATTAATTAAAAAATAGGAAGTGGAAAAATAAACAAAAATAAAAACCCTTTATGCGGGTTTTTATTTTTTAGATGTTTCTTTTGTCTTCTTTGGCTTTTCTTCTTTGGCTTCATCGGGATTTACTCCCAACTTTTTTGCCTTGGCTTTCATTCTGGTATTTTTCTTTTCAATTTTTGCTACGACATCGATTATTTGCTTTCCTCTGTATTTTCCACAAGTCTCGCAAACCTTGTGCCTTAGATGAGCGGCTCCACAATCTGCGCAATTAGAAATACGAGGCGCTGTTAACGCATGGTGTGATCTTCTATTACGGGTGTGACCCTTTGTGTGTCTCATTCTTACTGACATGTTTCAAATTCAAAATGCAAACCTCAAAACTCGAAATGAAAATCAAGAGGTGCAAAATTAACTAAATATTTTCAATGGGTATAAATTTACTATATTATTAGAAAAAAAGCAACAACACCTTGGAACACAGGGTAAAAATAGAGGAAGTATCACAAAAAAATAATTCCTCCTATAATGATAGAGAATTAAAAAAAGGTGGTCCGAAGACCACCCCTAAAATCATTTCACCACCTTAACAAGAGGACAGACTTTCCTTTTTAAAGACTGAGCTATCTCGCGTGTTGCAACGAAAAATCCCAATTGAGATATTTTTTTAAAAATTAGCTGACCTAAAAACTGCACCACAGCAGCACCGATTACTACGACAGAAAGTGCAGCAACAATAACTATACAAGCAAAAACAAAATCAAGAACAAATAAAATGGACGATGCAAATCCATCCAAATAATATTGCAGTGAGTGCTTGAACAGAGAGTCTCGAACCGTAGAGAGGGTTAAAGTTATGGCGAACAGGACCAGTGTGTAAAAAATCTGGCAGAAAAAGATCCCTCTAAAGAGCCCGCACAAACTCTTCGGCTTTCCAAGACACAGATATTTAAAAATAAAACCATCTTTGACACGCAGTGTCCCGTCCGATTCTCTTTTTTGTTTGTCGAGCGACAATTCTACGAGGAAAATTGTCAGCAAAACAACCGTACAACAAAAAATTCCGATTCCCCAAAACAATACGCCAATGTTCGGATTCATACTTTTTCTCCTTTTCTTAAATCTCTTTAAAATTCAAAGTTACGATGATGAAAATTCTATTTAAACTTATATCAAAAAGAAACCTAGTCTGTCAATATAAATAAAAACAGCCCAATGTTGTTAAACAACAAACATCGGGCTGTTTGACCACGCTCACTTCTTCTTCATCGAAGCGAGGTAGTCGTTGATCTTACGCTTAATCTCCTCGTCCTCCAAGGCGAGGAGTTCGCGCAAAATGTTCACATTAAGGGACTTCCAATGGAAGTCCATAATCGTCTTGCCGGCATCAATCTGAATGTCCTTGTCACGCGAATGTAGGAAATACTCCAACTCCTGAAAGGACAGCTTACCAGCAAAATACTGCAACATTAATCTGGCGACGAGCTTCTTGAGAATGAGGTTATTCGTCCCAACCAATCCCCGAAGCTTATCCAATGCGTCGTCGGTGAGGTCACCCTTCTCGCCCTTCTCCTCGCCCTGCCCAAAGACAGAATCAAGGATATCGGTCAATTCTCCGAACCCCTCTGCCAACCCTTTCAAATCATCACCGTGCATAATGCACCTCCAAAAAAAATGAAATTTATCAAAAAATCCTCAAATCATAATACAAGAAGATTATGATTTTGTAAAGCCCCATAAAATCAGGGGGGGATTATTCAGATGTTACTTGGACATCCGATGTTCGAGTAACTAGATTCTTCAAATATGTTTTTCGATGGATCTCGGAAATACCATGTTTCTTAATTGCTTCCATATGAGCTTTTGTTCCATATCCTTTGTGTTTTTCTAATTCATAATTTGGATATTCTTTTGCCAATTTGCACATCAAAGCATCTCTCGTCACTTTTGCAACAATAGAAGCAAGTGCAATCACCATTTCTTTTTCATCCCCTTTTATAATAGTTTTTTGATTTACAAATTCTTCTGGCGCCTTCAATCCCCCATCCAACAACACCAAACAATTTACACGAGGTCGGACCTCGTGTAAATTTGAAAGTCTTGTTAAGGCGGTCTTCATACAAGATTTTATTGACGGAGCAATTCCAAACTCATCTATTTTTTTATTATCGACAAAAACTACTTTATAATCCAGCAGCCCTTCTTCTTTTGCTTTTTTTATATTTGCAAACCATTCATTTCTTTTTTTGGGACTAAGTTTTTTTGAATCTTTAAATCCTATAAACATTTTTTTTGTTTCTTTCAATTTTTCAGATGATATCATCAATGCCCCAACAGCCACCGACCCTGCCACAGGACCTCTGCCCACCTCGTCTATTCCTATTAAGAATTTATAATCAATATTCATATTTAAAACATTATATAACAAATTCTTTTTTAATTTCTAATTATTAATTTCGAATTTCGATTAAATTAATAACCAATTAAACATTAAAATTTCGAAATTGAATCGAAATTCAAAATTAAAAATTTAAAATTGATTTTTTGTCTAAAATTACACCATCGGAATACAAATTTTTAAACAGGTGTTCGATTTTAAAGTTTTGCTATAATAAACACATGGACAAAAAATTCACCCATCTCCACACCCACAGCCACTATAGTCTTTTGAATGCCCTACCTCAAATTCCTGAATTGGTAAAAACAGCAAAAAAAATGGGTATGTCTGCTCTCGCTCTTACTGACGACGGCAATATGTATGGAGCAATAGAATTTTACAAAGCCTGCAAAAAAGAGGGTATCATTCCAATCATTGGCGTTGATTTTTATGTTGCAACCAGAACCAGACATGACAAAGAACCTGGGATTGATAACCGCCGAAGCCGTCTGGTGATGCTCGCTAAAAATGAAAGTGGTTACAAAAACATGATCAGATTGGTTACCAAATCTCATTTGGAAGGCTTTTACTACAAACCAAGAATCGATAAGGAATTAATTGCAGAACATACTGCAGGAATGATTTGTATCTCTCCGCATTTTAGCGGCGAAATTTCGGGAGCACTCAAAGTAAACAACTTTGAAAAGGCAGAAGAAATTGCAAAATGGTATAAAGAAAAATTTCACAATTTCTTTTTAGAAATTACTCATCATCCAGAAATCGAAGGGCAAATCGAATTAAAAGAAAAAATAATTGCTTTGGGGAAAAAATTGGACATTCCATTAGTTGCAACTCACGATGTCTATTATCTAAACAAAGAAGACAAACGAGCGCGAGATATTTTGATGTCGATTCAAACTTCCGGCGGTGGTTCTTTTGGTGGAGAAAACGATGATTTTTCTTTTATTACACCAGAGCAAGCGAACGAATATTTCAAAGACACTCCCGAGGCAATCGAAAATATAGAAAAAATAATCAAAATGTGTTATTTGGAATTGGATCTTGCCAGTTGGACATTTCCCGATATTGAAATTCCTGCCGGCGAAACTTATGACACATGGCTTCGAAAAACCACTTATGCAGGAATAAAATTACGCGGACTGGAAAAAACAAAAGAGTTGGAAGACCGTATTGAATATGAATTAGAGATTATCAAAAACAAAGGATATTCATCTTACTTTTTAATTGTATCCGACCTGATTAAACACGCGCGAAGTGTTGGTATCTACACCAATACCAGAGGTTCTGCTGCCGGCAGTCTTGTGTCATATCTCAACTTTATTACAAAAGTAAACCCAATAGAATTGCGATTGCCTTTTGAAAGATTTATGAATCCTCAAAGACCGGGTATTCCTGATATTGATGTGGATATTGCCGACATCAGAAGAGACGATGTGATTGCTTATTTGAAAAGCAAATACGGCGGCAAAGCGGTGGCACAAATTGGAACATTTGGTACCATGGCAGCCCGTGGTTCTGTCAGAGATGTAACCAGAGCGTTGGGACAACCTTATGCACTAGGTGACCAAATCGCAAAACTGATCCCGATGGGGTCACAGGGTTTTCCGATGACGATTGAACGCGCAATAGAGATGGAAGAAGATTTGCGAAAGTTGATCAAAGACAACAAAGATGTTCAGGAAATAATAAAATATGCAAAAAAAATTGAAGGATGTGCCAGACACATTTCCACTCATGCTGCCGGAGTTTTAATTTCTCCGACCCGCATCGACGACTATTCCCCTGTTCAGCTTGATAAGGACGGGCAAATAATTACCCAATATGATATGTATACCGGCGACCGTGACGGTGTTGTTAATTTGCCAAAATTCGATATCTTGGGAATTAAAAACCTATCTATCCTCGCCAACTCAGTAGATCTTGCAAAAAAATTTAGTGGCGTAACGGTTGATTTAGACAATGTTGATTTAAATGACAAAAAAACTTACGAAATGTTGGCAAAAGGTCACACGATTGGATGTTTTCAACTGTCAGGTGGTGGAATGACAAAAGTAATTATGGATATAAAACCATCAAGCATAAACGACATCAATGCCGCTGTTGCTCTTTACCGTCCCGGTCCAATGGAATTTATTCCGGATTATGTAGAAAGAAAATTCCATCCGGAAAAAGTAAAATATCTACATCCAAAGTTGGAAAATATTTTGAACAAATCTTTTGGCGTCATTACTTATCAAGACGACATTCTTTTGATTGCGATTGAATTGGCGGGATATTCGTGGTTAGAGGTGGACAAATTCCGAAAAGCAATCGGAAAGAAAATTCCGGAAATGATGCAGGAACAAAAGGAAAAATTTTATGCAGGATGTATAAAAAACGGAGTAAGTATGAGAGTGATTGACGAACTTTGGGCAAAAATTGAGACATTTGCCGCTTATGGATTTAACAAAGCCCATGCTGCAAGTTACGGACGAGTAGCTTATGAGACTTCGTATATGAAGGCCAATTTTCCTATTGAATACATGACGGCATTACTGATGGCGGATTCAGGTGACACAGAAAAAATCGCCGAAATAATTACCGAATGTAAAAGAATGAATATCGCTGTTCTGCCTCCAGACATCAACGAAAGTTTTACCGATTTTACTATTATCAAAACCGACTTGGGTCCCCGAGACCCAAGTAACTTGGAGGTTCGACCTCCAAGTGAGGCGATTAGATTTGGATTGCAAACAATCAAAAACTTTGGCGAAGGAATTGCTAATGTAATTATTGAAGAAAGAAACAAAAACGGAAAATTCAAATCCTTGTCTGACTTCTTGGAACGAGTCCGCGACAGAAACTTGAACAAAAAATCTTTAGAGGCTCTAACAAAATGCGGAGCAATGGACAGTTTAGGAGAACGCGGACAAATTCTTGCCAATATGGAAGACCTCTTGAAATACAACAAGGAAGTCACCCAAAAACCGAGCGACCAAGATTCTTTGTTCGGTCTGATGGGCGGCGACACTTCCCTTTCAAAACTGACGCTGGCAGAAACAGAGCCTGCAAAAATGGAAGACAAATTGGCATGGGAAAAAGAATTGTTGGGATTGTATATTTCCGGACACCCGTTGGACAAATACAAAAATATTTTAGGGCAAGACGGAAAAAATATAAAAAGTATTCAAGAAAAAGCAATTGAGGGAACAATTACAGCGATTGCCGGACTAATAGAAGAGAAGAAAGAAATTTTAACCAAAGCAAAAAATCAAAAAATGGCGTTCCTCCGATTGTCTGACTTTTCCGGAACAATAGAGGCGGTAGTCTTTCCAAAAATTTACGAAGAATACAAAGATCTCATTTTGGAAGACACAATCGTCGCACTGAAAGGCAAAATTTCCAAACGCAACGACGAAATCAGTTTGATTGTG
>Ga0209542_10014735_pt1 | contig 13248 bp, 12 predicted proteins | sample RifCSPhighO2_01_FD_184028 | JGI IMG/M metagenome (GOLD analysis project Ga0209542, IMG submission 184028) | Soil microbial communities from Rifle, Colorado - Rifle CSP2_plank highO2_0.1 (SPAdes) (version 2) | ecosystem: Environmental > Terrestrial > Deep subsurface > Rock core/Sediment ... | reverse complement strand
ACTGAAGATTTGGAAGTTATCAAAATGGACGTGGAAATCATCAAAAATAATATCAGACGGAAAGTTGACGTGGAAGAATTTGAAACCTTGGTGAAAAGAGTCAGTGTGCTGGAAAAGAAGAGGTAAGTATATCAAACCAGAAGGGAGCCTTCCCACGAGAAGGCTCCCTTCTTTTGTTTGACGTTATTACGCGCGTAATAACGTTCGTAATAACGTTTTGCGATTCAGCCCTCGCGAGAGGTCTTGGTCACTTACCTTTGCTTACGAAGCCACTTTTTCAGAATCACTTATCGCATCTAACCCCTCTCCCATTATCCATCCAGCCACACAACTATGATTATGCACGGCCGGTCAAATTCATAGTTTATATAGTCAAGGTTTTTTTCATCAACTATGATAATTGACGCCCGGTCAAATTCATAGTATTTTTTAACTATGACAAAAAAGTCATCATCACATGTCGCCAAAATATTAAGTTTTCTGGGAGAAAGCTTTGAATATCTTCCGGCGCCTTTTGAAACCCCATATTCCTATATGAGAAGGGTAGATAGAATACCTTATAAGAGGTACTACGACAGTGTCTATCAGATGAAAAGAAGGAAAGTGGTAGATGTGTTTCAGAAAAACGGCAAAAAATTCATCAAGCTGACCCACAAGGGACAACTCGAGATTTTACTCCATGGTTTGCGTACCGATCGGAAGTCACCATGGGATGGTAGATGGAGAGTTGTGATCTTCGACATACCCGAGACGGCTAGAAAGCACAGAGCTACAATCAGAAGACTCTTGAGACAAGATGGATTTATCAGATTTCAGCATAGTGTTTTTATCAGTCCTTACCAGCTGAACAGACAATCTGTTGAGTACTTGAAAAAAACTCACCTCATCAACTACATCAGAGTTATGAGAGTGGATGAATTGGACGATGATAAAGATCTTCGAGTTCGCTTCAAGCTTTCAAAAAAATAGATTAAAAATTATTCTGAAAAACCTTACCATCTTGATTTGTCATAAACTATGATAATGACCGGCCGGACAATTTCATAGTTGTGTCAGCCATCTCTCTATCCATCGCAAAGATTTACGATTGTGAATATTTGTCGTGTGTTGACAGTCTATAGTTCTCGATTTTACCTGCCTGCCCTCGGCCCCGCATCTGCGGAGCCTCGCCTGTGGCGGGGCGTGGCCGTGGGTAGGCTCGAACGATATCAAACCAGAAGGGAGCCTTCCCACGAGAAGGTGCCCTTCTTTTGTTTGACGTTATTACGCGCGTAATAACGTTGTCAATACAGAATTTGATGTTGTAGCGGACTGTGTTATTATACGGTGATGCGAGCCAAAGCGGGCTTGCGGATAGGAGTTAGAGGAGGGACAATGTTCATACTGCGTTTGATCGTGGCGGTTATTGCTGGCATGGCTCTGGGATTTTATTTTACAGAACAATTTACACGAGTGCTGTTAAAGATTTTGAACGATTCGGGAATTGGATCAGATTTGGGCGGTGATATGTGGTATCTGGGATTTGGACCGATGATTTTTTTTGGCTTATATCCTCTCTGCTTTGCGTGCATGTCCTTGATCCCTAGGATAGTGCTGGGGCTTAAAGGATCGTTTGTCCGCATGATCGCGATGTCATATTTCGGTGTCATAGCGATCTTGATTACTTTGTTTGTGAGTCGTATAACCATCACAAGTGATCTCGCTTACGGCATATGGGCGTTGGTACACGGTTTGGCGGTAGTTTGCTACTACGAAGCTTGGTCTAGTAAATTGAGTATCTTAGGAAGTAGAATTTCATAGTTTCAGACCCATTTGGGGTCTTTTTTTTCAGGAAGCATACTATTGCGTGTTTTTGACATTTGCTCTGGATCGACACGAATCATTTGCTCTGTTTTTCATGATCCAGTAATCATACGAATGTCGCGAAATAATTTTACCCCTTCACTCGGATGAGATCAAAATTTATAGTCGTTTACTAGATTTCTTGAGTCTCGGATGTCCAACCCGATTTGCCCACTTTAAAAAATTGGCATTTTCTGTTATAATAATCAAAGTAAATTATGATATCGAATGAAGAAATCAGAGTTAAGCTTTAATATCGTTTCGATTTTTGTTGACGCTTCTATGATCATCGCCTCCGGGTCAGTGGCGTATTTTTTGCGTTATCGAGTAGAGAATTTTATCCCGCAGTATCCGGTTTTATTCGATCTTTCATATCCTGAATTTTTAAAAAACATTCTTATCGCCATACCGGTGCTTTTGACAGTCTTTGCTTTGTACGGCCTTTATAAGGTGAAAAGCACGCGGGGGTTCCGAGAGGTTTCCTTCAAGGTTACGGCCGCGATATCAACCGGTCTGATGCTTTTTGTGGCGGTGTATTTTTTTAATCAAGAAATTTTTCCTTCCCGGTTGATTATTTTGATGAGCTGGATATTTACCATCATCACTGTAAATTTTGGCAGATTGATTGTACTGATGGTGGAAAGAACTTTTCTGAAGAAAGGCATTGGGCTTCACCGGCTAGTCTTGATAGTTGGTTGGAATAAAGATTTCAGCCTAAGGAATGAGATTATAAAAAGGCCGGAACTAGGCTACAAAATAATCGAGACCTTAGACGGCAGTGGAGAAATTATCGACCAGTTGGAAAAAATCCAAAAAAGTCAGGGGATAGATGAAATTATTCAGGCGAATTATGATCTGGACAGGACGACTAATTCTAAAATTTTGAGATTTACTCACGATAACGGGATTACCTTTAACTACGTCCCCGACATTATGGAGGCCCAAAGATCGAATATCGGGATTTCTGATATTTCCGGCATTCCGATCGTTGAGCTAAAAAACACCCCTCTAGACGGATGGGGGAGAGTGGTGAAGCGATTGCTGGATATAATATTTAGTGTTTTGCTTTTAATAATTTTTTCGCCTTTGATAATCGTAATAATTTTGATGATTAAATTTTCATCGTCAGGAAAAATTCTGTACATTCAGGAAAGATATGGCCAGGGGCAACCGTTCCGATTTTACAAGTTTCGGTCGATGCATCAACATTTGTCGGTAGGTGATGACTACGGAGGCGAACAAGCGAATAATTTGAGAGACGAGCTGTGGCAATCAAACGCCAGGAAAGGACCTTTTTTGAAAATTAAAAATGATCCCAGAGTGACGAAGGTCGGCAGATTTCTTCGCAGGACCAAGTTGGACGAAGTGCCTCAACTTTACAACGTTTTGAAGGGAGACATGAGTTTGATCGGCCCCAGAGCGCACGTCATAGAGGAAGTAAAATTGTACCGTGACAGCTATAGAAGACAATTTACCATAAAGCCCGGAGTGACGGGACTGGCGCAAATTTCGCAGGTCAATCAGCCGGATTTACCTTTTGACGAAGAGATTAAACTCAATACTTTTTATATTGAGAACTGGTCTTTGAGTCTGGACTTTCAGATATTTATCCGGACTGTTATCGTCCTTATGAAGGGTGTGGTAAAAAAGCAAGATTACTAATAGCAGGGATTACGACCTAATACGAGGGCTCCCCTCGCAGACGAGGGGAGCCCTCGTAAACTTGGCGAATGAAGATAAACATGAAAATCGCACTGGTACATGATTTTTTGACTCAGCTGGGAGGCGCGGAGAGAGTCTTGGATGAATTGATTGAAATGTATCCTGAAGCGGATGTTTATACACTGGTGTATGATAAAGAAAAAACTTTTGGGAGATACACAAAGATTAGTCTCAAAACCAGCTTTATTCAATGGTTACCCGGCGGAGTGAAGCATTACAAATGGTATGTGGCGTTAATGCCTCTGGCCATTCGGTCTTTCGATCTATCAAAATACAATCTGATAATTTCTGACGCCTCTGCTTTTGCCAAAGGAGTGAGAATTACAAATAGAGCCAAGCATATTTGCTACTGCCACACTCCTACGCGGTATTTATGGCAAATGGAAAAAGAGTATGTTAGCGCGATGACATATCCTTGGATTGTCAAGCTGATGGTCCGACCGGTCTTGTATTTTTTGCGAATTTGGGACTACAGAGCGGCGCAAAGAGTGGATTTATTTATCGCGAATTCAAAAGAGGTGCAAGGCAGGATTAAAAAATATTACGGTCGCGAATCTCAAATTATTTACCCTCCGATCAATACGGAATTTTTCCGACCCGCGAATAATCCCAGTCGTGATTATTTTTTAGCTGTCGGGAGACTTGAGCCATATAAAAAAATGGATTTGGTGATTAGGGTTTTTTCCGATCTGGGTTTGGCCTTGAAAGTAGCGGGAACGGGTAGTCAATCCTTAACTCTTAAATCGAAAATCCTGAATCCGAATATTCAGTTTTTAGGCAGAGTGAGCGATCACGAATTGCGAGCGCTTTATCAAAACGCCAAAGCTTTTATTTTCCCGGCTCTAGAGGACGCGGGCATGATGGTTTTGGAATCACTGGCCTGTGGCACGCCGGTGATTGCCTATGGGGCCGGGGGCGCACTGGAATTTATCCGGGAGGGAATTGATGGAGAATTTTTTTCAGAACAATCCGAGTCTTCATTGAAAACGGCATTGAAAAATTTTGACCAATCAAAATACGAAAGTTCTAATCTATCAAATCAGGCGCTTCGGTATTCAAGGCAAGTTTTTAGGGACAAGTTAAAATTAGTCGCTGAAAATTTTGAAAATTAGAATTTACTTAGTCAAAAGAAATAACCAGAATCTGTATTATATTACCTCTCCTGGCGTGGAGAGGGTAGGGATAGGTCGAATCTTTGCTTGAGCATATTTATCGATGATATTTTTCGAAAACTTTTCTGGTTTACGATCAACCTCTCCCTTGATCCCTCCCCACTCTTGGGGAGGGGAAGATGAGATTATATTTTATGAACAAACGTTATAGAATTGGAATTGACCCTCCTTCGCCCCGATTCAGATCGGGGCTACGGACGGGCGGGACGAGGGGATTGAGGATGTAATATTTATAGAGACATAATAGCTATGGATATAGTCAAACGAATTGGCATTGACGTTAGAGTTTTTGGAGAAGGTAAGATAACCGGGGTTGAGGTGTACACCCTGAATTTATTGCGAAATTTATTTGAAATCGACCATAAGAACGAATATATACTTTTTTGCAATTCTTTTGGTGGCGCCTGCCGGAATTTGCCTAAATTTGAATATTCTAATGTCACAGTCAAATCCTATGGCTATCCTAATCGGCTATTGAATACCAGTCTGCTTTTTTTAAAATATCCGAAGATAGATAAATTATTGGGAGGGCTTGATGTGTTTTTCAGTCCACGCTATCTTTTTTGCGCGTTGAGCAAGGAATGTAAGCACGTTGTCACGATGCATGATTTATCCTTTGTCCACAGAAGGGATTTATTTTCTCTAAAACAACGTGTCTGGCATAGAGCCATTTCGGACAGAAGAGTGACAAGAAAGTCTGCTGGTGTGATCACGGTCTCGGATTCGACGAAATTGGATTTACAAAAATATTTCGGTGTTTCCAGTGACAAAATTCACACCATTTACCCCGGCATTGATCATAATGTGTATAATTTAAGGAAAGACCCGGAAGAGGAGAAAAATTTAAAAAATCGATATAACTTGAAGGATGATTTTTTTCTATATCTAGGGACTATAGAACCCAGAAAAAATCTTACAGGTATCATTCTAGCCTATGAAGAGTATAGAAAAGCAAGTAATGTAGATACACAGTTGGTTTTGGCCGGCAATCTGGGATGGCTATACAAAAAAATCCTAGCTGTTGTTGATAAATCCATTTACAAAAAAGATATTAGGTTGATCGGCTCGGTGCCCGAGTCTGCCAAACCTCACCTCTACCGCATGGCGAGTATTTTAATTTTTACCAGTTTCTATGAAGGTTTTGGATTCCCTCCATTGGAGGCCATGGCGTGCGGTACTCCCGTAATAACTTCCTTATCAGCCAGTTTTCCGGAAGTATTGGGGGACGCGGGATTTTATGTCAATCCGTATAAATTGGAACAGATTCACCGGGCTTTCCAAGAGCTGTCGCGAGACGAATCTTTGAGAAATGATTTGATCCGGAAAGGCATTATTCAAGCGAACAAATACGATTGGGAGAAAACCGCGAGGAAGACTTTAGAAATACTGGAATCTGTGTGACGAAACCAGTAATATTTATACGGAGACTTAATTGCTATGGATAAGTTCAAACGGATTGGCATTTACCCGCCTTTGCCCCGATTCAGATCGGGGCTACGGACGGGCGGGACGAGGGGATTGAGGATGTAATATTTATCGACATACTTTGCTATGAACAAACGTTATAGGATAGGCATCGACATGAGGATGGCGGGGGATGGGTTTGGCTTGGGACGATACATAGTGGAGTTGGCCAAAGCTCTGCTAAAAAGAAAATCTGAATTTGAGTACGTGTTGTTTTTTGACAAGAATTTTAATGAACCGACGTTTCGAAATTTTCAAAAATTTCACAACCAAAATAAGCTGGTGAACGCGAAGTATTACACTCTGGAAGAGCAGATAAAAATGCCCGGAATTTTGAGAAGAGAAAAACTTGATCTGGTCCATTTTCCCAATTTCAATACGCCGATTTTATATACAGGCAAGTTCGTGGTAACAATCCATGACCTGATTCACCATCGGTTTCCGGGTAAAAAACGTCGAAATTTTTTACATAGATTATCGTATCGATACATTATCAAACAAGCGGTTCGGAACGCGGATAAAATAATTGCGGTTTCTCAATCCACGAAAGATGATATAATTAAACTGTTGGATGTCGAGTCTGAAAAAATTGAAGTCGTTTACGAGGGTATCGCGGATAATTTTACCGGTGAAGCAGACAGCGCGCGAAGAACCGCGACTCTCCAAAAATATAATATCACAAAGCCTTATATCCTCGCCGTTTCCGAATGGAGAAGATATAAAAATCTTGATTTCCTGATCAAAGCATTCCTGGGATCAGGAGATGAAATTTTGGAAAAATACAATTTGGTAGTGTGCGGAAAAATAGATCCGAATTATCCGGAAATAGGAAGAATTTTGGATCAAGCAAACAAAGATCGGGTGATCGCGGTTGGAAAAGTTACCGAAAAAGACTTGGTTGACTTGTACTCCGGGGCGAGATGCTTTGTCAGCCCTTCTTTGGTGGAAGGTTTTGGATTGACATATTTGGAAGCGCAAGGGAATCATTTACCTATTTTGGCTTCTGATATTCCGGTGGCAAATGAGATCTTGGGCAATTCCGCCATTTTCTTCAACCCTCGTGACCTAAAAGATTTAATCTCCAAATTGCATCGGGTATTGAGTAGTGAGGACTTACGAGCTGATTTGATAAAGAAAGGTAGCGCGAATTTACAAAGATTCAGTTGGGAGAAAACTGCTCGACAAACAGAAGAAATTTATCGAAGAATACTATCGCAATGAAAATATTATTGGTTGGTGGAGGATCAGTTGGTTCCATAGCTCCATTGTTGTCCGTCAAGCGATACTTGGAAAAGCAAGATCATAAAATTCAATTTATTTATTTCGGTTCCAAATCAGGTCCGGAAAGAGAATTGGTGGAAAAAGAAAAAATTGCTTATTATTCAATTCCCGCGGGTAAATGGAGAAGGTATTTTTCGCTCAAAAATATTTTTGACGTATTTGTCACCTTGACCGGTTTTTTTATCGCCCTGGCAAAACTGAAGCGACTAAGACCGGATCTAATGTTGTCCGCGGGATCCTTTGTCTCGGTGCCTGTGGCATCCTCCGCGAAACTGCTTGGAATAAAAATCGTCATTCACCAACAAGACTTGCAACCCAGCCTGTCTAACAAAATAATTTATCCTTTTTGTGATAAACTGACGGTAAGTCTTCCCGAAAGTCAAAAATTGTTCTTTCAAGGACTGGGTCTTTTGAAAAGACGCTCTAAAGCGATATCAAAAATTGTTTTGACCGGAAATCCTGTAAGAGCTGACCTGGATTTAGGCGACAAAAAAAGAGCGATAAAGTTTTTTAGCTTGAACACGGAGCTTCCGGTACTTCTGGTGCTGGGAGGCTCAACAGGGGCGGAGGGTTTGAATAAATTGATCGTAGGAGCCCTGGAACCCTTAACTAAAGTTTTTCAGATTATCCACGTCACGGGGAAGAATAAGACTTCAAAAACCGCGCAAAATTCCAATTACCATGCCTTCGAATTCCTTTCAAGTGAATTTCCAGACGCGATAAAAATTGCCGATATAGTCCTAAGCAGAGCCGGATTTTCCACCATCACGGAGCTGGCTTATTGCAAAAAAATGAGCGTGATCATCCCGATGCCGAATTCTCATCAAGAAGACAATGGGCAATATTTATTTTCAAAGCGGGCGGCGATTATTTTAAGGCAAGATGGAGTTACGTCGGAAAATTTGACGACATTTTTAAGAAAGCTGATTTTTGAGTATAATCTCCAAAAAATTGTTATAAAAAATATATCCAAGCTCATGCCGAAAAATTCCGCTGAACGGATCGGAAAGGTAATCCTAAATATTATCTAACCAGATTAATGAAGATGCCAAAAGATTTTTCAATTGATAATTTCAAAACCATCCATTTCGTGGGGATTGGGGGGATTGGCCTTTCCCGACTGGCAAAATATTTCCATCACTATGGCAAAAAAATCTCGGGGTCTGACATGGAAAAGTCTGAAATAACCGCCGAGCTTTCCGAACTTGGAATAAAACTTTATTTTGTTCACAACGCGACCAATGTCCCGACTGACGCCGACCTTTTGGTATACTCGGAAGCAATCCCGGAAGACAACCCAGAGCGCAAGGAGGCCAGGAACAGAAAAATCGAGGAGATGAGTCAGTTTGATTTATTAGGCAAGATAACACAGTATCACGAGACAATCGCGATCGCGGGGACAAACGGCAAGTCAACGACGACCGCGATGATCGGACTGATCCTTGAGAAAGCCGGTTTTGACCCCACGGTTTTTATAGGCAGTAAGGTGGGCGCGTGGAAAGGTAATCTTCGGATTGGTAAAGGTAACTTATTCGTCATTGAGGCCGACGAGCTGAATCGGCAATTTTTGGGACTTTATCCAAACGCAGTTGTGGTGACAAATATTGAGATGGATCACATGGATTACTACAAGGACCTAAACGATGTAAAGTCGGCTTTCTCGGAGTTTATAAAAAAAGTTTCGGATCAAGGAAAAATTATTTATAATTGCGATGACAGTGTGAGCAGGGAAGTGCTGGAGCATATCCATCATCCCAACGAAATAAGCTACGGTAAAGATTCCGAAGATGTAAAGCTCAAAAAAACACAAGTCATAGAGAAACTGCAAAAATTTGAAGTAAAATTCAAAGGATCTAAAAAAACGGAAGAATTCGAATTGCAAGTTCCGGGCGAATTCAATGTGCAAAATGCCCTGGCCGCGATTACGGCGACTAAAGCATATAACGTTCCGATGAATGTGATTTTTGAGACACTCAAAAAATATCGGGGAATTTGGAGGAGATTTGAAGTTTTAGGCAAAGTGGGAACTACGACTGTTGTATCAGATTATGCCCACCATCCTTCATCAATCGCCGTCACGGTAAAAGCCGCCAGGGAATTTTATAGAGACAGCAAAATTTTGCTGGTCTTTCAGCCTCACCAAAAGAAACGAACCAAATTGCTACTTGACGATTTGGTGGCAAGTCTTGCTCAAGCGGAGGCTGATCATTTAATCATAACGGAAATTTTTGACGTTCATGGCAGAGAACAAGGAGAAGATGGTATGAAAGGGATTGATTTTTTTGAGAAAGTGTCAAAAAGGATCCCCAACGCGGAATACCAGCCAAATCTGAAAACTGCTTATGAGGCTGTAAAAAACCAAATTGGTTCGTACGATCTCGTCATTGTCATGGGAGCGGGAGATATTTATAAGGTGGCGAATAAAATGATTAATAATAAATATGAAATTTGATCGGGAAAATCTGAAAGCTATCATCGAAAATCGTCGGACCATATATCCGGAACAGTTTTCCGGGAAAAAAGTTTCCCAAGAAGATATTAAACTGATTCTGGATAGCGCCCGTTTTGCCCCGACACATAAATCCACGCAGCCGTGGCGTTTTAAAGTATTTTCCGGCAAGGGCTTGGAGGCGCTTGCCAATTTTCAATCCGAAAAGTACAAAGAGATTACTGCCGAGGAGGAATTTAATTCAGGCAAATATGATAAAATGAAAAGCAGACCACTTAGGTCTTCCGCCATGATCGCCGTTTGCATGACAAGAGACGTTAAAGAAAGCGTACCGGAAATAGAGGAGATTATCGCGACGTCAGCCGCTTTGGAAAATATGTTTTTAACCGGAACTTCAATGGGGATAGCGATGTCATTTTTAACGGGTGGTATGACTGGCACGAAAGAGATGAAGCAATTTCTGAACCTGCGCGAAAAAGATATTCACCTGGGATTTTTTTATCTGGGATATATTGATACCGATTGGCCAAAAGTGAAAAAGCGAAAACCAATTGATGAGTTTACAGAGTGGTCGGAATAAAAAAAGTGCCTAGCTATTGGATTGAGCTCTGCACTAAAAATAAACGAGTGGACATGCTTTGCCGAATTTCCGCAGACAAGATCCGTGCTTTCTTCTTTAGATTGCTTGAGGAACTATTGGAAATTACCATGTTCAGGTGCGTCAATGCTTCTACGAAATTATGTCTGCCACCAAGACGATAGAGCAGGTTAGCCAGAAGTGAACGAGCTGCCCAGTATGTACCACTGGTTTTAATCGCTTTTCTTGAGTATTTGATGGCAAGCGCGATCTCGTCCAATTCCTCATAAACTTGAGCGAGTCTGAAATTTGCCTCGGAGTGAGCTGATCGAAGTTCAAGCGCATCAAATATTTTAAAGAGGCTTTTTCCCAGCGATAATGATTTTGCTCGATTATTCCGAGTTTCAGCCAGGCCATGAATAACTTTGGATCAAGCAAAGTCGCTTCGCGGAAACAACTTGCAATATCCAGTTCATGACCTCTCGCATTCTCAAAAGAAAGGCCCATTTGATACCACTCTTCCGCAGTACAAGGACGGCTCTTAACATTTTTCGAAAATTGGATGATCTTCTCCACGGTTTCTCCTCCTTGGTATTAGGATTATTCTACCAAATTTACACAATCATGCAAATTCAAGAAAATATCCCCCTTGCCCCGTTTACGACATGGAAAATTGGCGGACCGGCCAGCTACTTTACGCGCGCGAAAAATATTGAAGACGTCATGGAAGCGATCGCCTGGGCAAAAAGAAGCAACCAGAAATATTTTGTCCTAGGGGGTGGGAGCAATATCCTTGTTTCCGACAGTGGCTTTGATGGATTAGTGATCAAAATCGAACTGGATTATGTGAATCAATCAGATGGTCAATTAACAGCCGGCGCGGGAGTCTCGATGAGTCGACTGGGCGCGATAACCATGCAAAAGAATCTGGGTGGATTGGAATGGGCGATTGGTATTCCCGGCACTGTGGGAGGCGCGGTTTTTGGGAATTCAAATTGCTTCGGCGGTTCTACGGGACAGAATATCAAATCAGTAAAACTTTTGAACGCGTTTGGTCATATCCGTGACGAGAGCAAAGACTATTTTGAGTTTGATTATGATTATTCCAAACTGCAAAAGACTGGCGAGATTGTATTGGAAGCGAGTTTTTCTTTGCAAAAGGTACCGTCGGAAACTATGACGCAAAGAAGAAAAGATATCACCAAGACTGCCGTGGAAAGAGTGAGCGCGCAACCTTTAGGAAAAAAAGTCGCGGGCAGTGTTTTTAAGGCTTTCAAACAGACGCAAGAAATTGTCAAACAAATGGACAAAAATTGTCCGGAATGGAGAGAGCAGGGGATTCGCGATAATTTGATCTCCGCTGGTTTTATTATTGATAAATGTTTGCGACTGAGAGGCTACAAACTGGATCAAATGAAAGTTTCCGAACTTCACGCGAACTTTTTTGAAAATATCGGAAGCGCGACTGCTAAAAATGCGAAAGCTTTAATTGACTTTATAAAAAAAGAATGTAAGAATAAATTGGATATCGAATTGGAAGAAGAAATTAAGTATGTGGGAAGATTTTGAATGGCGATCCTAATTCAGTCCGAATACATCCGAATTATCCGAATAGAACTGAAAAAGCTTCTCACTGCCATCCACTTGCAAAATTGGAAGGTGTTCTCATTAGGATCATTCGAATGTTATTAGTAGATTAGAATCGCTTTATGAATATCAAGATCAAAGCAACCAATCTGCATTTGTCTGGTCCGATCAAGCAATATACTGAAGAAAAAATCAACTCGCTTGAAAAATTTCAGGATGATTTGCAATTAGCCAGAGTAGAGCTTGAGATGAGAGCCGAAAAGCACACAGGGGAAAAATTTCGCGCCGAAATAACGATTGATGCCCCGCATAGGGTGTATAGAGCGGAAAGTCTTGCCACGGACCTTTACGCCGCAATAGACGGGCTGGTACCAAAGCTCAACCACCAAATTGAGAAAGAGAAAACCATAACGATTAAAAAATCTAGAAGTCAACGTAGAATTGAAAAGACAAGCCAACAAGAGCTTGAGTAGCAACTAACCCATGAAAAGAAGGAATCACAGAAAAAGTAAGGCAAAACTTAGAGTAAGAAAACATAATTTCAAGAAATTTTGGAAACTTGGCGACCCAGAAATGGCAACCAAGCATTTTGACATGGACACGCACGGGAAGATGATTGTGAGACAAGGCAATTATCAATACAAAATTTTTGATCTGATCAAAAGGTTTGGCACATCTCTGGAGGTGGTTTTTCCTTTTATCATTGAGGAGCGCTTGGAACAGATCATAGACACTTTTCAATATTATATTCGAAGCAATAAATACAAAGGTAAATTTTTTTTTCATTATCCGATGAAGGTAAATCAGAATAAAGAATTCGTCATGCCTATCATTGCCAACGGAGGTCACGTCGAGGTCGGTAGCGGAAATGAGCTATGGCTGATCAAGCAATTGTGGGAGCAGGACGCGTTTTCCTCAAAAATTAAAGTAATTTGCAACGGACCGAAAACTAAAAAATATTTGAGCTTGATTGAAGAGCTAAAAAGCAAAGATCTGGATATTGTGCCCATAATCGAAAATTTCACGGAACTTGATTACTTGAGGAGCTACCGCGGAGATTTGGGAATCAGGGTGGATCCCGAACTAAAAATAAAATCTCATTGGGACAAAAAAGTTGACCAATTCGGATTTGCTTTTGCCGACCTTGTGGAAAT
>Ga0209542_10014734_pt1 | contig 13248 bp, 17 predicted proteins | sample RifCSPhighO2_01_FD_184028 | JGI IMG/M metagenome (GOLD analysis project Ga0209542, IMG submission 184028) | Soil microbial communities from Rifle, Colorado - Rifle CSP2_plank highO2_0.1 (SPAdes) (version 2) | ecosystem: Environmental > Terrestrial > Deep subsurface > Rock core/Sediment ... | reverse complement strand
TGCTGTGGCTTCTGGCCTTGTGGCGGAGCTGCCGGCGCCATATCCTTAACTTTGTTCTTTGATTCGCCCATGTTCCTAACCCAGCTGTGCTTTCAATTCTGCAATCACTTTCTTCGCGTCGCCTTCAGCAATCACTGCAACTGCGCCGGTCGCAACGCCGATTCCGGCGGCTGCACCAAGCTCTTCTTTGCTGTTGACTTGGACACACGGAATTCCCTTTTCTTTTGCAAGGATCGGGAGGTGTAAAACGATTTCCGCGGGCTGGACGTCTTTTGCAAATACGACCAATTTTGCGGTTCCTCTCTCAAGAGCCTTGGTGGCCTCGTTGGTCCCTTTCTTCAATTTACCTGTGTTCTTTGCAACTTCAATCGCTTCTAACGCTTTTTGTGCTACATCATCTGCCATAAGTGCCTCCTTCGAGAGAATAAAACCCTCGTTCAACCCCGTAGGGTATCATAACTCATTGGTTAACCAGAAAAACAAAGGAGGTTGTTTATAAAGGTTACGGTTTAAATCAGTTTGTTTTCTTAGCGCCGTGGAACCGCGCTCAGTCTTGCGGCGAGACAGAAGCGCAAGTAAAAATCCGTTCCGCTATATTAATAAGTACAACCTCTCTTTTCCAAGCCATGCTCTGGTTCGTCCTCTTCATCTGCCTTGCCATGCTTCTTATCGCGACCTTCACTGACTTGAAATCACTTGAAGTCCCTGACTGGCTAACACATGGTGGAATTATTCTTGGAGTGCTTCTTGGACTTTTCTTTTCTCTTTTGAATTGGAGCATCTGGCCTTTGGCTTTAAGTCTTGCAGGACTTGCCATCACGTTTGCCATCGCATGCCTGATGTTCTACACCGGACAATGGGGCGGAGGGGACGCAAAACTTCTCATGGCAATGGGAGCGCTAATCGGATTTGAACTAAATCCTTTTTCATTTGGAGTGAGCTTCCTTGTGAACCTCGTTTTTCTTGGAGGAATCTGGGGGATCGCGTGGAGCGTCTATCTGGCGCTACGCTCACGAGCAAAAACCTGGAAAGTGTTCAAAAAGATACGGCAGGAACCAAAGTACAGACGCGTTCGCGCTGCAAGCGTGGTCACCACAACCATCCTTCTTGTGCTATCCTTCTTCTGGACTGAAGTCCAGGTTCCGCTTGTCGTACTTGCAATACTCGTTTATTTACTTGCGATATTAGTCATATTCACTAAAAGCGTCGAGCTTTCTGCAATGGAACAATGGGTGACTCCTGACAAACTCACCGAAGGAGACTGGCTGGTGAAACCTGTCAAAGCAGGAGGGAAAACCATTTCTCCACAAAAAACAGGACTTGCCCAAGAACAAGTTGACCTACTCAAGAAAGCGTACAAGCACAAGAAAATCGACAAAGTATTGGTCAAATACGGAGTCCCATTTGTCCCTGCGTTTTTACTTGCGTTTCTAGCAACCCTTGGAGTCGGAAATATCGCACTCCTTCTGCTTACAGTTGCGCCATAATGATGTTTTAATCAGTTAGAACAAGAAAGGAAGTTCTGTGAAAACTGCGGCTTTGCACAAATAATCATTTCTGCACAAGTATTCCGTAAACTGCACAAAAATAGAAGCAAATGATAATAACCACTATAAAGTGACTAAATATAGAAAGCTTTATAAACTGCCAAAACGTAGAAAAATACATGACTGATGCTATACAAACACTCACTGTCGAAGGCATTTGCGATGAACAAACTGCCGAAATGCTCAAACAAGGAAGTTCGTTTGTTCAAGACACGATCACTAAGCTTCACGATAAGTGGAAAAATGTGCCAGATCTAAAGCCAGCTGCTCTGAAAGAAAAGCAATACGAAGTTGGCAAAAAACTCTTGTTTTTAGAAGAGTTATGTATTGCTCCAACTGAAATACAAAAACAGGTTGAGGATTGGCTAAAAGATGAAAAACGAAATTTCCTGTTCACCGAATCTCCACAAGGTAACGTATATGGTGAATTACTTCTTGCAAATGCGCAAGGAATCATAGATCAATTTCGTGAAAGATATAATCCTAACGTGCCAAAAAAGCCCACCTTCAAATATGACAAGACATTCAATGCTGTTGCGGAACCAAACTCGATTGGAAGAGAGCTCATCGTTCGAAAATTAAATGCTGTACTTGACACAATAGTTACATCTTACGAAGTTGAAGTCATTCGTCCTGTAGAAGAACTTACTAATCCCTCAATTTTAGAAGCTGAAGGTCAAAAAATTAACGAAAGAGAAAAAGATCTGGAGAGTAAATTAGGTAAAGCAAACACCGCATCAACGAAATTTAAAACTGATGATGCGGGTGCCGCACTTGACGAGTTCTACGATAAACACGATGCCCTTGATGAAAATGACGCGTTGATAACTACAACAGTTTCTAAATTAAAAACCGCCATCCAACAGCAGAGAGAGTATGTTGTGCTTCTAAGAGAACGTGTGTCAAATTCAATTCATGATGTTGAAGGTTTAGAAAATGATCTTCGGCGTCTTCGAGTCTCAAAAGAACAAAGAGCAGAACTAAATACTCTGGCAGAACAATTCCAAAATCTTCCTTCCCAAGATACATCGAAACACCTCAAGGAAGGTAAGTCGCTCACGTATTCATTTGAACTCTCGCCAAAAGACCCCCTTGATGTACGTTTTGGAAACGATGGAGGTTGTTGTATTGGAGTCTATCCGAATACAAAAAGTATCGGCAATGCGTATGGACTGCCTCATATGATCGCAGAAAATACGATTTACCTTTTTAATGTCAACCAAGCAATAGGCAAAGGACAACCGCATAGAGTGGGAATTGTGCTTGCATTCCCCGCAAGGGAAGGAGATAAATATGTTCTTGCGTGTAATAGTCTCGAATTATCACCTTCAATGAATCCAATAAATGCGCTTCGAGGAATCACTACCTTTGTAGAAGAAGGAATAGCAGAATTTGCAAAAGCAAATAGCTTTGATGAAGCTGTTATGAGTGACCACGAGTACAACACGAGCAAAAATTATTCTACACGGTCCGGAAAACCAAAATGGAGATTGATGAAACGAGACGTAGAACCCACCGAACCAAAATTCTATTCCGAAATAACTTTTAAAAATGCAGATCTGGCTGGCGGTTTCTACACACTCTGGTCAAAAAGTATACAGTGAAATTATTTTTTGAAACGTATGACTTTCACAATTATGTATGTTTTGGGATAATTTTTTATGTTTCCTATTAAAAGGTATTTTTCGTAACTGTCATCTGATATGTGAAGGTTGTCTCCAAGTTTTTTGCAATATTCTTCATCATCGGGGTGTTTTCGCATGAATTGATAGCACCCCCACTCTACAATCTTTGATGTATGTGGATGTGCCGATATGCATCCTTGAGGACACTCGTATTGAATATAAGGCAACCACTTGAAATCATTTTGATCCATAATAGTGTGATCAAGCTCAACAAGTGTTGTTTGCTGTGTTGAAGACTCTCCATTTTTCCTCAGAAAGAAAGTTAACTTTGTAGGATTGATTATCCCAAAACTTCGTGCATTATCTCGAACATTTGAGAATGTGTCGATAGCAAGTTTATGGGTAAGTTTGATACATGCATCACGTGATAATTTCACGCGTTTATTGTTTTTATCCTTATGAACAACAATACACTCCCACATTTTATCCCAATTGGTTTCATAATTGTTAAGCGTGAATGAATTTTCGCGTCCGTCATTCTTTGGCAAACGAACGTGAAAATCAACTACTTCCCAATCATGAACAAAACCATATGGTACAGGATAGACGCGACAATATCCTCTATCTTCAGACCAGAGACACAAACATCTTCCTTGCCTACCACCCAAAGAGTTTATGCGATTGGGAGCACCGTGACCTAATACAATCATATTTTTCAACCAAAAAGGGTCTTCTTTTCTGCCAGATTCAGTCATGTAGCTCAACCTCAAGTAATGTGACCTATTCGCCAGCCTCTCTTTTTCAGTTCCTCTCCAATAATATTGCGATGACAAGTTGCGGGATCTTTTTCAAAACACAAAATTGCAGTTCTCTTCAATTTCGATAAGCCCTCCAGCTGAGTTATTCCATCTTGAATATCAGGATCAGTTATGTGTTGGCGATACTCTGTGAAGAATTTTTCATAATTCCAGTCACGATGCAATTCATGTCTCAATTCACGTGGTGAACCTAACATTGACAAGTGTTGATACCTCACGCCTCCTTGCTTCAGTGAATCGCGAAGTACTCCTTTTGAAAAACCATTTTTTCTGCTTAATGCGATTTCTCGTACGTCGATTAATTGTTGAATATTTGAGTCTTTTAATTTTTTAACGAAAGCAATTATATCAAGTCCCTCATACCCTATCGTGTAAATAGTATCTTGTTCTAATTTCCATACCATCTTACCACCACTTCTTATTCTTTTTAGACCTATGTCTGCTTCTAATTGACTAACCCATTTGTTATTTGGTGCTTTTTGTGCGTAGTTCAACTTATCTTTAATTTCAGACCAAGTTAAACCAGCACGATAACGTTCAAGTATATTCTTGATTGAATTTTTGAAGTCAGAGTAAATCGGTTCTTCTTTGTTTAGAACTTTATCCGTGCTTCTTGCGGCACGTATGCATAAGTTATCGCCTTTTACTTCATCAAAAAGATCGAGACCTTCTTTCCAACCTAATTGAGTAATGCGATCTTGTGGAAGAACGAGAACCCATTTTACGTACTCCGCATCACCTATTTTTCTGGAAACTTGCCTTTGAAGCTTCATTTATTAACCGTAGGTACCTAACGATATATAAATTTATCGGTACCTAATACGAAATGTATTCTTAGGTACCTAAAGATTTAAATAGTTATTAGGTACCTAATAGGTTGGCGAAGCATAACTCGCAAAGAAATGACTAAACCTCGAAGAAGGAACCCACAAACTAAAATGACGTACTGGATCGACAGGGCAGAACCCCGACAAACGTACCCGCAACAATGGCACGAGTACAACTTGAGCCAAACATCAGAAAAGCTGATGTTCATGGACATGTTGCGAGAGCTTTCAGGATACTTGGAAGTCAAAAAGTCCACCGGACGCGGCAGACCATCGCTAAACGTACAGGAGATGGTTTACTGCATGGGCTTGCTCATCTACTGTGGAAAATCATCACGCAGAACAATATCCGAACTACACATTTCCAAAGACCGCCACCTCATCAGCCAAGTGCCACATTTCAACTCAATTCTCAATCACTTCAACGAGAAATCATTAAGCAAGAAGTTGCAGGCGTTAATCACGCTCTCGAGTATGCCTTTGAAGTGTGTGGAGAAAGATTTTGCCGTTGATTCAACAGGATTCACCACCTCCGTCTTCGGACGATGGTTCGACCACAAATGGGGAAAGAAAAACGACCACCGCCTCTGGCGCAAAGCTCACGTGATGACTGGAGTAAAAACCAACATCATAACCTCAATAGAAGTCACCAAAGGCACAAGCGCAGACATCAACGAGTTTCCCACACTTGTAGAAAAGACAAGCGAACAGTTCCAACTACGCGAAGTATCAGCAGACATGGCATACACATCACGAGAAAACATGAACCTTGTATCAAGCAAAGGCGCAATCCCCTTTATCCCCTTCAAAAGCAATGCCACAGGCAACTCCAAAGGTTCAATGGTCTGGAAACGCATGTTCCAATACTTCCAAGAACACTACGACGAATACATGCAACACTACCACAAGCGTTCAAACGTGGAAACAACGTTCTCAATGATCAAGCGCAAGTTTGGCATGCATTTGCGAAGTAAGAGCGATACCGCTCAAGAAAACGAAATACTCTGCAAAGCACTCTGCCACAACATCGTTGTACTTATTCATGAAACGTTTGAACTGGGCTTAAACACGGAATTTGAGCCACATCTTAGCGCGATTAATTGTGCAGCACTCCATTCTGCACAAAAAACCCTTAACTAAAGCTATTTAATGTGCAAAGCCGAAAACTGCGCAACGTTTATAAATTCCACTAACCACTTATTCGCCAATGATGCTCGAGCCTGATTTTATCGTGATGATTGGACTTCTCACCATGTTCGCGATTGTGGCAATTATTTTGAAAACATTGAGAACGAAATTATTCGAGATTGGGTAATCTACTCTAGAACAGCTCATGCAGGCACTTCAACTTCAATATTCTGCATATCCTTAAGTATCGAAGGCATCAGTTCCTTAACAAATAAAATCTCAATTCCGAGAATGTTACCTTTTGAATCATAATCTACCATCATGTTGGGATCAACTTCCTTGGTCTTGGCGACCTTTCCTCTGATAAGCTTGATGTACATCGCGTCCGCATCCTCATCGTAGGTGATTTTCATTGTATCCAAAAGAGGGCAATTATCTTTATATAAGTTTCTTTTACACATACTACTTTTAGTGTTTTGCCATTCAGCTTCTTTATCGCATAGTGCTTCAATCCATCAATTCTTAACTCGTCTGGACATTTTACGGTTTCCTCAACCCACACGCTATCAACTTTTCTCTCATCAAGCTGATAAAGCGCATGTTTCGTATACTCTATCTGCATTCAAGAGCAATCCACGTTTCGCTTAACATGTCTTTGCACGTAATTTCCGGAAAAGTTTCAAGAACACAAGAAAAATATTCAAACATCAAGGGATTCTTCGTAAGAACTTCACGCGCGGGTCCTCTTTCTGGACTTCCTTTGGCGCTTCAACCTCTTTGGGCTTTGGCTTTTCCCGCTCAAAGCTTCCGACATTTTTTGTAGCGTCATTGATGGTACCTTCCGATTTGGTGAGCTCTTCCTCACTTGCTTGTTTTGGAGTCCAGGAAAGGTCCACCCCATCCCCTTCTGCACGAGGAATAATATGCAGCATCGCATGATTCTGTTTCTGCCCGGCAACCGGACCGCTTTGCACGAGCATGTTCGTCCCCTGCGCACCAAAAGCCTCGAATAACGCCATGCTAATCTTGTTCGCCACCTTGAACAAATCCCCGACCACAAAATCAGGGACCACTTCAAGAATTGGAGCGTGAGCTTTTGGCAGAACAAGAACGTGACCAGGAATCGCAGGCTGCGGGGAAAGCATCGCAAAAACGTGCTCGTTCTCAAAGAGCATGTTTGTCTTCTTCTGAATGTGCTGGCAATACAGGCAGTCGCTCATTTCGGACCCCTCGTCAAAAAGTCAGCAATATCATCAAGCGAATCCTGCCCCTTTGCATTTTTCGCAGTATTCTCCTTCTTTGGAAGCGGAATCTGATTAGAAGGCAGTGTGTCCGCTTTGTTTGAATCATCAGGGACTGGTTCTTTTTTTGGAAGTTTTTCTTTTTCGGGCTTGACGTTCTCTTTTTTCTTATCTGGCGTTTCCTCTTTTTGCACAGAAACTTTTGGCTCAAAACCAAGCTGTTTTCCAACCGCGGGAGCAAGCTTGACAAACACCATATTCATCATCTTCTCATCAAGCTTTCCTTCCGGCAAGTCCAATTTGACCCCATCGTTTTTCGAGCGAGGCATGATGTGCATCATGAAATGCGGAGCCCGCTGTCCGGCTGCCGCGCCATTCGCGACGAAAATCGAGGTGCCTTCCACTTTCATCGAACGGATAAGACTTGCACTAAGCTGTTTTGCAACCATACCAGTGTGTGCGACAATCTCATCTTTCATCTGCGGCATAACCGCAACGTGCTCTTTAGGCAACAACAGAATGTGACCCTGGACCGCAGGATTGATGTCAAGGACAGCCAAAACTTTATCGTCTTCGTACACTTTCTTGGCAGGAATGTTCCCTTGCGCAATATGACAAAAAATACACTGGTCTTCAGCCATGGCTTATGAGAAATTTAGTGCGTTTAAAAAGATTAGTGTTATAAATGAGTGATTTTTCACAAAACAACATGTCACACTCGCACAATGTGGTGATTGCTAACACTCTCTCCGCAATGGAATTACTTCTTAAACAAAACGGACAATGTTTTCAGGAACAAGACTCTAAAAGTGTTCAAAAAAAAGGATACCGTGCAACACTTGACGGCCTCACACTTACCGCCTACACCTTAACACCTGATAAAAATCAAAAAAACAGCTATTGGGAAATTTATCAGGGAAACAGCCCTTGTTTTGCGACACGAGTGCAAACTACTCACGCAGTTATCAAAGGTCTCTCACAAGGTCCATGGTATAAACAACTTCATCAACTTTTTGAAGAAACCTCTGATTTCCATTCCATTGCTGCTGAAGAACCCAGTCCAGAAGAATACGAATATGTGGCACAGCTTGTCAAAAAAGCTGTGCTCGAAAACCTGGCAAAAAAACTCTGTGAAACTGCACAATGCATCCTTCAGCACGGAATTCATTTCGCAAGTGAAAAACAACGGTCAAAAAAACAAGACACGCTGACCTGTAGAGCTTACGAAAAAGAAGACCTTGAGCTGAGTCGCACACGACGTGAGCGAAGACGTCCAAACAGTGTTTCTGAACATCTAGAACTAACGATTTGCTACGAAGACCAACTCAGACTGCGTGCTGAAGCAGCACACACCTACTTTCCCAAAAAACCAAATAGACAAGAAAATCCACGAATAAATTGGGAAATCACCTTGTTTGATCAAGACCCTGGCTGGACAATCGCATTACAACAAGCATATGAGAACTGCTATCCGAAAAAGTAAAAACAAAAGAAAAATAAAAAAATTAGTCAGCCATCGTGCCGACTGCTAACGAAACAACTGCAATTGCCAAGTGCAACCAGTTATCCGCTGTGTTGACGTTCAAGAAACCAAGAACGCCAAAGAAGCCAACAATTCCGACCAAACCATAAATCACACCAAACGTGGTGTTGACTTGCTTTGTCGGAGCTCCTGCAGAAAGACCTGCCCAGAGCAAGACTGCGCCCGAGACCAAATGGACAACGTTGTGCAAGGAATTAGTTCCAAACACGAGCAACGTTTCACCCGTAAAAAAGCCCAAGATGCCGATTGCTAAAAACACGACACCCAAGATTGTGGCCCAAGTTTTGTTTACTCCCATACTCCACCTCCGAGTTTAAGAGACAAGGATGAACAGTTGTCCATCCAATCCCTTTCAGAGTCCTAGAGATTAGAGGTATATAAGTCTTACTTCGAAAAAATGCTCGCACAAAGAAACATATTTAATGGGGAAGTACGTTTCTTATTCCATGGCACACACACTACCACCCTTACCGTACGCGTATAACGCGCTTGAACCGTTCATCGATGAACAGACGATGAAGCTGCACCATGACAAACACCACCAAACATATGTTGACAAATTAAATGCAGCAGTCAAAGGGACTCCTTTTGAAAACACTCCCGTTGATGAAATCATGCGCAAGCTGGATACTGTGCCTGATTCCATTAAAACTGCAGTCCGGAATCATGGTGGCGGGCATTCAAACCACACGTTTTTTTGGAATATCCTTGCAAAAGGGACCAATATTTCAAAACACTGTGAGGGTGCACTCAAGAAAAACTTTGGTTCGTTTGATACGTTCAAGGAAGAGTTTACGAATAGCACAAACACTGTTTTTGGTTCTGGTTGGGCATGGCTTGTCTCTACAAATGGCAAATTGGAAATCATTACGACACCTAACCAAGATTCGCCACTTTCGACAGGAAAAGTTCCGCTCATTGGAATCGATGTCTGGGAACACGCCTATTACTTGAAGTATCAGAACAAACGTGCGGAATACATCGAAGCATTCTGGAATGTGGTCAACTGGAACGAAGTTGAAAAGCTGATGAAGAATTGTGGTTAATGCTGCTGTGGCTCGACAGGCGGATTTTTGAGCCGCTCAACCGTATTCTTGAACGCCTCTATTTGCTTATCGCTCAATTTCCCAAACCGCAGATACCCTGACTTGATTGACCTCAAGAAAGAACTTTGCCGATAGAAATCTTCAGGAACGTTGAACAGCTTCTTCATCTTCGGATCAGAAATTTTGCCACTGAGCTCGCTCTTCTGGCAATCATAGCATAACGGAAACTGGCTTCTGCCAACGATAAGAACCATATTCTTCTTGCACCGGGCACAAAGCTGCTTGTATGACACCATCACAAGACAGATATTGACGAGAGTATTTAAGGCTTGTCACAAGATTTAAGAAGAACGCTATCTTTAAACCAATAGGGGAGGTGCGTCATGAAATCTACCAAAGAGTTATGTGAATGCGGAGCGCCTAAGAGCTGCAACGGTTGCGAGTGCTGTTCAAGCTGCTGCGAGTGCTGACTTTTAAAAGTAATTTTTCAGTGAAGCGTAAAATCGTTCATCGTCTTCACGTCTTGGTTTTCTTGGCGCTCCAATGATTTGACCACCCGCCAGGATGTTTATCGTCGCAGAGTAAACTTTCCGTGGACTTATAACGTCGTTTTCCGCAACAAGGTTTTGAACGCCGAATTCCAAATTCAGCAAAACTGCGCCAGAAAGACGGGCAGTGGGGTCTTCGAAACGGAACGTCCTGCCTTCCACAAATACCCTCTTTGGCTTTTTCCCATCAGTCATTACTGGTTTTCCATCTTCACCAATAACTGGATGCTCCCATGTCCCATAGTGCGCACTAACAAGACCAACACCACAGTCAATTCCAGTGACTTCGACGAGCGCTCGGGCAAACATTTGAGCAGTGTATTGATCACCTGGCGTCTTTGCTTCATGGCCCAACGCAGAACCATAATCTGCGGCGGAGTTTCTTCCTAATTCCTTAGCGAGCTCTGTAAGTGTGCGGTGTTCTTCTTTAAGTGCCTTAAGATGCTCAGGCACGTTTATCCTAACCGGAATTACTATTGATGTCATTTTTACTCCTCCGAACTGATTGAATTCAAGCTGGGAAAATTATATAGATTATAAAGTTAGTGTTTTGAAGAGGGTGTATTTCCGAATATTTATAAAGTAACAATCCTTTTTTCACGTCCATGAGTATGCAAAAAAGAGTAATTGAACTTCTTGCATTAGCAGAAATTCACGTCAACGGACCAAATCCTTGGGACATCAAAGTCCACAACGATCGATTCTACGCACGAGTACTTGCTGGCGGCTCGCTTGCCCTTGGCGAATCATACATGGACGGCTGGTGGGACTGCCCAGCACTCGACCAACTCTTCACACGCATCTTCAGCTCCCAACTTGACAAAAAAATCCTCACCTTTGCGATGGCATGGGCAGCAATCAAAGCGCGACTGCTCAACCTGCAACGGACATCAAAAGCGTTTGAAATCGGAGAAGCACATTACGATATCGGAAATTATTTGTACAAAGCAATGCTTGACAAGCGCATGACATACACCTGCGGCTACTGGAAAAATGCCAAGAATCTTGATGTAGCACAAGAAGCAAAACTTGACCTGGTCTGCAAAAAAGTGGGTTTAAAAAAAGGAATGCGCGTGCTTGACATCGGCTGTGGCTGGGGAAGCTTCGCCAAATTCGCCGCAGAAAAATACAACGTATCAGTTGTAGGAATCACCGTATCAAAAGAACAAGTAGAACTTGCACGCGAGCGATGCAAAGGACTTCCTGTCGAAATACGATTGCAAGATTACCGCGAAGTCAACGAGAAATTCGACCGCGTTGTTTCACTAGGCATGTTTGAACACGTCGGTTACAAAAACTATCGCACGTACATGCAGGTCGCGAAACACTGTCTTGCACCCGACGGACTATTCCTGTTACACACGATTGGTGGAAATGCTTCAGTCACCACCACTGACCCGTGGATTGGAAAATACATCTTCCCAAACTCCATGCTGCCATCCATCAAACAGATCGCTGAAGCTTGCGAAGGACTTTTCGTCATCGAGGACTGGCACAACTTCGGCGCAGACTACGACAAAACACTCATGGCCTGGCACGCGAACTTCGAGAAAAAATGGAACAAACTGTCAAGTCAATACAACGAGCGCTTCCACCGAATGTGGCGCTATTACCTTCTCTCCTGCGCTGGAAGTTTCCGCGCGAGGAAAAATCAGCTCTGGCAAATTGTGCTTTCAAACGGAATGAAGGGCGGATACAGGTCGTCACGATAATGGGCTTCTTTGAAAAATTCTTTTCACGAAAAGGTGTCACAAAAGAGTTAGAACTCGCTGACTGGGAAATTATCGGTATATGGAAAAACTATCTTCAAAGTGTCGAACGAAAAAGTAAAATCGTCCAACAGATGACTTCTGAGAACTATGCAACTTTTCTTGACCAATTAAAAGAACTGGTCGACTTGGAACTTGTAGAGATTACTGATGAAGAAAACTATGGAAAAAAGTACGTTGAAGACATTCAGCGAATTGAACATGACGAGCGCATCCAAAGAGTCAAACGCCTTGAACAAACACTTTTCTATGTTGAGTCAAAACATCGCTATCTTGACAAACTACTTGAGCAGTTGCATGAGGTACTTAGACTACAAAAATATTACGTGGACAGCTTATCTGGCTTGACAGTGCATTCATTTCTTCCTGCCCTTGCAAAAACAGTGCAAGAAGAAGAAGCCATTATCAAAGAAGCAGATCTTCCTGACTTCCACGAACTCTTTCTTGCAATCGCAAAAGGAGAAGCGATGGTCAAACGGATGAGTGCACAAGAAAAAAGACTTGTCCACCTGATGCGATTCAAACTAGAGCCAATATTCAACCAACAAGTACAAAGTGGCCTTATCTACGAATGGGCGAGTGCAGTTATGGGCGGGCTCCAACAACAAACATATTCGCTCATACAAAGTGATGCCCTTAAACAACACTGGTACGTTGATCTGGAATTTGTCAACCGGCCGGAGTTTGAAGATTTTGTCAGGAAGACCATTAATGGACTGCGAAAACGACCTGTTTCAGAACAAGCCCTCACGTCATTTGTTGAAGTCTTCCGTGACTGGTACAACCACCTGCCCCGCGAAGAAGAACCTTAATTCACTTTTCAAGTGGAATAAAGAAAATACCTGAAAATGAGCTATCCCCGCAGCAAGCTGACGGGGTATTACGCTCATTTTCTCGACTGCGGTCGACCGGTATTTTCTAATTTCAAAGTTGGATACTGCAAACCGCAGCAAGCTGCGGGGTATTAAACCCAACATTTGAAATAAACCGTGGACCGGTGTAGCTGTTCTCGCTTACTTATGCAAAAAAGTCAGACTCGCGCCGCACAAACCAAGGCTTGTTACCTAACACTCTACTACAGTATTGTCCTTCATAAACAATGTAAGATTCATCGGAAACCGGCCAGGAAAAATTCCCACACACCACTTCTAAGAAA
>Ga0209542_10014733_pt1 | contig 13249 bp, 17 predicted proteins | sample RifCSPhighO2_01_FD_184028 | JGI IMG/M metagenome (GOLD analysis project Ga0209542, IMG submission 184028) | Soil microbial communities from Rifle, Colorado - Rifle CSP2_plank highO2_0.1 (SPAdes) (version 2) | ecosystem: Environmental > Terrestrial > Deep subsurface > Rock core/Sediment ... | reverse complement strand
GGAATTAACGAAGAAGATATAGATGCAATTGCCTTTTCTCAGGGGCCCGGACTTTCGCCCTGTTTGTTGGTTGGAAAAAGATTTTCAAAGTATTTAGCTGGTAAATTAAATGTTCCTCTAGTACCTACTAACCATTGTATTGCTCATCTGGAAATAGGTAGGATTACTGGAGCTAAAGACCCCCTGCTGCTTTATGTTTCTGGAGCGAACACGCAAGTAATTGCTTATGCGTCGGGGAAATATAGAATATTTGGCGAAACTCTTGATCTAGGGGTCGGAAATTTTATTGATACATTTGCTAGAGAAGCGGGCATGGGTTTTCCTGGAGGACCAAAAATAGAGGCTCTGGCTTTGAAAGGAAGAGAATTTATTGAGTTGCCTTATTCTGTAAAGGGAATGGACATCTCTTTGAGTGGAATACAGACTAATCTAAAACAGAAATTAAAATCCAAGAAATACAGGATTGAAGATTTATCTTTCTCACTTCAAGAAACAGTTTTTGCTATGCTTGTTGAAGTCGCTGAAAGGGCTTTGGCACATACAGGCAAAAAGGAGCTTGTTTTAGGGGGAGGAGTTGCTTGCAATTCTCGTCTGCAGGAAATGTGCAAGATTATGTGTTCTAACAGGCTTGGAAAAGATAAAACAAAGTTTTTTGTGCCAGAGAGAAGTTTATTAGTAGACAATGGAGCAATGATTGCATATTTGGGTGAAATAATGTTTAATAAGAAAGTCAGTTCAGTTGCTAAGCCCAGAACAAAGGAGTTTGAAGATTTAGATATAGCTCCGCGGCAGAGAACAGATGACATCAAAGTTTCTTGGAGATGAAACTTTGGGGCCCAGAAAATCATTTATTTTCTGTGTGTCTTAGCAGATTGGAAATGAAAATTGGGGGTAGTTAACGGCTTGGTGCAACATAATTTTTAATTCTATCATGTAGGTTTGGACCTTTATATTCTCCGTAAGATTTGTGTAAGCCGAAGGTGACTATATATGGGCGGTTTTTCTCTTTATTTATTACGCTTCCTTCAACAACAGCACCTATTAAGTGACGTGATATTGAATCTTTCCTTTGAAATTCTCCCATTATCATTACTGACAATCTGCTCATCCTGAAGATTATATTATCTCTTTCTGATGCGGAAATACTTTTCATAGCATCAAAAAGGCAGACCGGAATAATTGGATATATGTTAAGTATCTCTATATCAAGTGGTTCATATTTGGATAAAGAAACTTCGAGGAGGGTTTTACTCATTATTTTATTTGAATAAAACTGTATATAAGGATTTATTTTATGGATAATATGATAATTTTTATTCCCAAAAGGTTTTTAAACCCAATTAAGTGAGTATTATTATCCGATGAGCTCTATGCGAGGACGAGCGATTTCATTAAGAGTATAATTTGATGGCTTAATGAGGCTGCAAGCTGAGTTCTGAGGTAATTAACTAAATAAAATAATATTGAAAATGGCTGACGTGTATGGTATTGTTGAAAAGGCAAGAAAGACAGGCAAGATAGAGAAAGGCACGAATGAAGTTACTAAAGCTATTGAGCTTGGGACTGCAAAACTAGTTGTATATGCATCTGATGTTGATCCTAAGGAAATAGTTATGCATCTTCCCTTATTATGCAAAGAGAAAGGAATTAAGTGTCATGCAGTTGACAGCAAGCAAAAATTAGGCATTGCTGTTGGAATTCCGGTTTCTGCTGCTTCGGTTGCAGTTATAGATGCTGGAGATGCTGATAAAGAAATTGTTGCTTTGAAGTAAATATAATATAGTTTTTTGAAAAATGGCAAGGGATAAAGAACAGACAAGAAATCTTCAAGGGGAATTTGGTGTTTCTAGAGGTCAAATTGAAAGAACATTAGAAAATGTAAAGAGAGTTAAAAATTTAACAAGTTCAGATTCTGGAAAGTATACTATACTTTGTATAGACAAATTTGACGGAGAGGATTTTGTATATGGTCATAGAGATACTGAAGAGGAAGCTTTGAATCTAGCTAGAGATTTAACAAGAAAGGCAATGTCTTCTTCATCTGACGCTTCGGTTGCGACAGTTTTTTATGCTTATGATCCTAAAGGAAATTATCTTGGGGGAGATGTTTGGAATAACGAGTAAAATGGCAAATACACAACAACAAAAACAACCCCAACAACAGAAGAAGTCGACGGGAAGCAAAGGAAGTGAGAAACTATTATCTAATACTGCTATTCCCGCTAAAGTTGAAGAGATAGTCGGCAGAACTGGCGGAAGAGGCGAAGTAACACAGGTAAAATGCAAACTTCTTGATGGATATGAAAAAGGCAAAACAATGAGAAGAAATGTTAAAGGAAGTGTCAGAATTGGCGATACATTAATGTTAAGAGAGACAGAAATTGAAGCAAGAAGAATAAGAACAAAGCTAAGCAAGGGGGCGTACAGTTAAGATGACAGTCGATGAACAAGTTCAAGTTAAGCCTTATGTAGGGTGGGTTGAGATTCCTGAAGGAATAGTAACATTTATGAGAGTGATTGGAATTAAGGATATTGATCCTAAAAGGTATTCACAAAGAACTGATAGAGGTTTTTTGGAATTGATGAGTCATAGTAATACACGAGGATATGCCTTTTTCACAGGTCCTAATCAGGAGACAGCCTCTGATAGATTTTTGAGCGAAATGGGAAATAGACAAATTTTGAAATATGGTGAAGTTGGCAGAGCCAAAGACACTACCTTTATTAAATGGCAATTGAAGGAGGCTGCTTAAGATGACTGGAAACGGATATTATAACCGAAATGGAAAAGAATCTAAGAGAGTTTTTGATGGTATTAGGAACGTAGACTTAAGGGAAAATTATCTTGAGGAAAGATTAAGAGAATCTGAAGGTGTGGGAAATGATGTTACACCACAAATCTGCAATAGGTATCATGTTATTGATTATTTAAAATCTGTCGCGAGAACATTTACTTTTTTAACTAAAAGCGGGAGGGTAGCTTAAATGATATTTCATGCATATAGATCTCCTTTTGTTAATGTTACACCAATTGGTAGAAATGGAATGCCAAATCAAGTTGTTGCTGTTAATGATCAAAGTATTTTAGGTGAAGTTTATGAAGATTTGGAGTGCCAAGGATATAAAGTTGTTAGAGAGTTGGCTGACCCTTCAGATTCAAATTGCAGACATCTCATAATAAACCCAATAAAACCATTTTCACTTGAAGGGGGGGTTGCTTAATATGACAATTAAAATTGAGGAACTTTTACCTGTAGAAAATAGCTTGAGTGATATTCAGAGAGAATTTTTAGCAAGATTAAGTCTTAAAGATAAAGATAGACTTGCTATGTTTCATCTTGGTGAGATGTTGGGTGATTTTGTTAAGCAAATTGTGACAGCTGAAAGGATAGCCTATGAATTAAAAGATATTGGCTCTCATTTAAAGAGAGATAAAGAAGCTCTTGAACAATTTCTTGAATTTTATGAAGATAGAATAAATACTTTCAAGAGGATGAATATTGATTATTCAGCATATGAACCAAGAGTTAAAACAATAAAGGATCAGTATGCTGCTATGAGAAAGGGGGTTCCATCACATGCCTAAATTTTCACAAGTTCAAATTTCGGACATCTTCAAAATTAAATTAATGGAGAATTTTGAACATGCCTAAATGCTCATTTTGCGGTAGAGATTACAAGAATCCAAGAGGACTAACTTTAGTTCTAGTGGATGGAAGTGTGAAAAATCTTTGCTCAAGCAAGTGCAGAAAGAATTATGAACTTGGCAGAATAAGCAAAAAAGTCAATTGGATTAGGAAGTCTGAAGAAAGTAAGAAAAAGAAGGAATAAAACTTTTAGATTTGCTCTTTTATAATTCTTGTCAGGTCTTCTGTAGATAATGAGCTTCCTGTTTCCCTTGGCGATCCGCCTATTGTATCACTTCCACCCCATAGATTCCCATTTTTAATTAGTTCATTTTCAGCCTCATTGAATTTTTGATATAATTTTGGAATATCAAAAGGTGTCCAGACAGATTTTCTGCCAATTACGTAGACTGAATTTCCATTTGGTTTAACTGAAACCTGAGCAACAAATGCCTTTATTCCATCATTGTACATTGCCATTCTTGAAGCGGGTCCAGTTTCTTTTACCATGATCCACCCGTTTCCCCCACCTATTTTTTCATAATGACCTTTCAAGGGCAATTCTCCGCCTTCGGAAAATATGTGCTGACTTATTCTAGAATTTACAGCCTCTATTATACTTCTCATTCCAGAATCATCAAGTTCATATAATTTTTCTTTAAATCTTGCTTCGTTATAAGGCTCAAATATCCATGCCATTTTTCTTCTCATTGCTGTATTCCCAAATGGATAAGCACCTGCAGTACAATCCAATCTGTCTTCACAATATACAAGTCTGTTTATTTGTGGTTTTGCATGGTTTATTACTAGTTCATGATTTTTTAGAAGCCAAAATGCTAGGCAAGTATCTTCATCGGGATCATTAACATAAATATTGGCTTGTGGTATACCCTCTTTCCTAAACGTGTCAAATAAGCCCAGGTTAATCTCCATGTGGACTTGTTCGGCACTCGATCTTGTTGCTATTCTATCGGCTCTTGTGTGATGATCAAAATTAGCATAAGGTCCGTGAGGATCTCTATGTGTTGGAGAGTCTATAATTCCATCTAGACCTATTGAGTAGGGGGGTTTTTCCTTTTTGAATTCTTCCAATGAGTAAACTTTTCTAGGTTCTACAAATAGGCTTATTGCCATAAAAATACCATATCTGGTGCTTTTTTAAAGCTTATCATTTCCTGTTTAAATTATTCGTCTTAATATTCAACATACATATTTTACCGTCGATAAACACTAACTTTAGTGCAGAAAGCTTTTTAAACTTCTATTCTTTTTTACTGGCATAAAGAAGCTACAAACTAGCTCTTTTTTAGATAAAAATTATTCAAAAATTACGCCGGTTAGTAAAAACTGGCTCAATTGTAAAATGGCTGATAAATCGAGTTATAGTGCTGAATCAATAAAAGTTCTAGAAGGTCTTGAAGGGGTTAGAAAAAGACCTGCAATGTATATTGGTAGTACTGGCAAGGATGGTTTGCATCATTTAGTTTATGAAGCGGTTGATAATTCTGTTGATGAAGCTTTGGCGGGGTTTTGTACTGCTATAAAAGTTACTTTAGCAAAAGATGGTTCTGCAATAATTGAAGACGACGGCAGGGGTATACCTGTAGAAAACCATCCTACTCTTAAAATTCCTGCAGTTCAGGTTGCTTTGACTAAGCTGCATGCCGGAGGGAAATTTGATAAAAAGTCCTATATGATCTCTGGAGGATTGCACGGGGTAGGTATAAGTTGTGTAAATGCTTTATCAATAAAATTAATTGTTGAAGTTAAAAGGGACGGGAAGGTTTACAGGCAGGAATATGCCAGAGGGGACGCAAAAACAAAATTGCAGGAAGTTGGCAAGGCAAAAAATAATGATGATACTGGAACAAAGATAATTTTCTGGCCTGATGATGAGATTTTCTCGACTTTGAATTTTGACTACAAAGTTTTAGAAACAAGATTAAGGGAAATAGCATTTTTGAATGCCGGATTGAAGATAATTCTTATAGATGAGAATAAAAACAAGAAAGAAGAGTTTAGCTATTCTGGCGGTTTAGCTGAATTTGCCAAATGGATTAATGAAAATAAAGAGGCATTGCATAAACCTGTGTATTTCAAAAGGGAAACTAATGGTACAGTTTTAGAAGTTGCAATTCAGTACAATACAACTTATCAGGATAATATTTTTGGCTTTGTTAATACAATTAATACTGTTGAAGGCGGTACACATATTTCCGGATTTAAAACTGCATTAACACGGGTTATAAATGATTACGCTAAAAAAACGGGAATGTTAAAAGGCAAGGATGAGTCTCTTACTGGGGATGATGTTCGGGAAGGATTAACAGCTATTATAAGCTTAAAAATTCCCGAACCCCAATTTGAAGGACAAACAAAAACAAAATTAGGAAACAGCGAAGTAAAGGGTTTTGTTGATAGTGTTGTTACTGCTGCTTTAGGTGAGTTTTTTGAAGAGAATCCTACAGTTGCGAGAAAAATAACCAGCAAGTCTTTGGATTCCGCTAAAGCCAGACTTGCCGCTAAAAAAGCAAAAGACTTAGTACGAAGAAAAACTGCTTTTTCTTTAGGTGGATTGCCCGGAAAACTTGCTGATTGCTCATCAAGAAAGAAAGGAGAAGAAACTGAATTGTATATAGTTGAGGGCGAGTCTGCAGGCGGTTGTTTTGATGGAGATACTTTGGTTGCTTTAACTGACGGGAGAAATATCTCATTTAAACAATTAGTAGAAGAGCACAAACAAGGAAAGAAAAACTTTTGCTATACTATAAAGGGTAATGGAAGTATAGGAATAGAAAAAATTGAAAATCCAAGATTAACTAAAAAAGATGTTGAAGTAATAAAAATTATTTTAGATAATGGAGAAGAAATAATTTGTACCCCAGATCATAAATTTATGCTAAGGAATGGAGATTACAAAGAGGCAAAAGATCTAGCAAAAGAAGACTCTTTAATGCCACTTAATAGAAGAATCTCTAAAATTGGCGGACGAATAACAATAGATGGCTATGAAATGGTTTGGGATCAAAATAAAACTTGGATATTTACTCATTTGTTAGCTGATGAATATAATCTAAAAAATGGAGTTTATTTAGAAGGCCAAGGAGAACATAAACATCATATTGATTTTAATAAAAGAAATAATAATCCTGGCAATTTAATAAGATTAGGTAAAAATGAACATTTAATTCTTCATACGCAACATTTGGAGAAAACATTACATAGAAAAGATGTAAAAGAAAAGGCAAAACAAACTCATCAAACTGAAGAGTACAGGAATAGGGTTAAAGAGTGGACAACAAAACCCGGGGTAAAAAAAATGCTTTCAGATAATGCTAAAAAACAATGGGGAAATAATGATTACAAGGAGTTTATGGCGGTTAAATTTAAAGAATTTTGCATGAATAATCCTGAATACATTGAGTTTAATAGAAGGATTTTAGATAGGGCACAAAAAGAGTATTGGTCTAGCGGGGAGAATAGGAAAAAGGCTTCTGAGAAAGTTAAGAAATTCTTTAATGAAAATCCCGACGCCAAGTCTTATTTGTCTAATTTAGCAAGGGAAGAATGGAGTAATCCGGTTTTAATAGAGTGGAGAAAGCAAAAGACAAGAGAACAATGGACTCAAGAATTTAGAGATAAGAGAATGCAAACTTACAATAAAACATATTATAACAAAACTATTAATTTAATGAAAGAAATATTGGAAAAAAGTGGAAATTTGGGGGAATTTGATAAAATTAGAATAGAAAAAAACGATAAAAGTATTTTGAGCAAGAAAGAGTTTCTTAATAGGTTTTTTAAGGGTAATAATAATGGGATGTTGGAAGCAGTTAACAATTGGAATCATAAAATTAAGAGAATGGAGTGGCTTAATAAAAAAATAGACGTTTATGACCTTGAAGTTCCAGAAACACATAATTTTGCTTTGACTTCCGGAGTTTTTGTCCATAACAGTGCCAAGCAGGCAAGAAATAAAGAGTTCCAGGCTGTTTTACCATTGAAAGGAAAGATTCTGAATGTTGAAAAAGCAAGTCATACTAAAGCATTTTCAAGCGAAGAAATTGCAAATTTGATTACAGTTATAGGAACGGGAGTTGGAGAGCAATTTGATCTTGAGAAATTAAGGTATAACAAAATAATAATCATGACTGATGCAGATGTTGATGGGGAGCATATAAAGACTTTATTATTGACTTTTTTCTTCAGATTTATTCCACAGCTTATAGAAAATGGGGGGTTGTATATTGCAGTTGCGCCATTGTATAAGGTCAGAAAAAAAGAAGACTATTATGTTTATAATGATAAAGAACTGCAAAAGATTACAGATAAGTTAGGGGGAAGCGGATTATTAGTTACAAGATTTAAGGGACTTGGAGAAATGAATCCACAGCAGTTATGGGATACCACTATGAATCCTAGATCAAGGTTAATGAAAAGAGTTTCAATTGAAGATGCAGTTGAAGCTGATAGAGTTTTTTCAATGCTTATGGGCGACGAAGTTCAGCCAAGGCGTGAGTTCATACAAGAAAATGCAATGGAGGCAAATTTGGATATTTGAAAATTCATAGAATTTTCAAGCCACAAAATCCTAAGATTTTGATGTATAATATGAAAAAAAAGACAATATTTTTAGGCCAGAGAGTAAGTGACGAAGATTGGAATACTTTGGTAGCTGATACAAAAAAAGTCTGTAACACTCTTGATAAAATGAATTATATTACCTATTCAACATTAGATGAAAACGAAGAGCAATTTAAAAATTCAAGTGATTGGCTCTTTCATGCCTTTAAAAAGATAGATAAATCAGATATTTTCTTAGCAATTGTGAAATCAGAAAAATGGAGTGAAGGTTTGTTAATGGAGGTTGGATATGTTTTAGCAAAGAAAAAGATTTTTGTATTGGCAATAAATAGAAAAGTTAAAAATACTTATTTGAGGGAGATGACTGATATTATAGTTGAATTTAATGATACTGACGATTTAATAAAGAAATTTAAGAAACTAAAGATTTAAAATGGGAAAACTATCAACGCCAATTAGTTTGATAATATTAGGCTTTGTATGGCTTGTTATATTGGTAAATTTTGTTAATTTCGGAGTTTGGATGTTTTCCGAAAGAGGTTTGCCGTTATTTCCAGAAATTTTTGGTTCTTTTGTGATTCTCTTCTCAGTTTATATAGGGATATGTTGGTATAATCTATTTATGGGAAAATCTTGGGCAAGGACTTCATTAATAACTATTACTTTATTAGTTGCTTTTTGGTTTTTATTTCTTGCAATCGTTACTTATTTTGCTATTAGTACTTCATCGCAAGACAATATTGGATCTTGGCCTTTCAAGGTTGTTTTTGAATACCTTTTTGTAGGGGTTTTTTCAATTATAACTGCAATGTACATTTTTTTAAAAAAGAGTATTATCAAAGAGGTTAAAACGAAGTAAAATGGGCAAACTATCAACACCAGATTGGATAAGAGAAGGGTACGACTCTCCTGAAGCTTATAATAAGGCTAAAGGTGTTAAAGGTAGCTCTGGCAGCGGTAAAAAATCAGTAAAGAGCGGGAAAACTTTCAAAGTAAAAATATGTCCAAAATGTAAAAGCCATGAAGTTTCGGTAGTTTTGCAAGGAGAGGAAGGAAAGAGAGCGGATGAATGGGAGTGCAGAAAGTGCAAATGGACTGGGAGAAATATAGGTGAGAAAGAATTAAATGAAGATGATTTTCTTAAATTAATGGAGGAAAAATAATGGCAAAAGACGAAGAAGAACTTGAAGAAGAAAGTGAAGCGCAGGAAGATGGGAAAATATCAGAAGAAGACGAAGATTCTGAAGACGATTCTGATGGTAAGGACGACTTGGCTGAAGAAGATGAAGAGTCTGATGCAGATTCAAGTGATGACGACCCAGACGACGAGATGGTTGAAGTTGATGTAACAGAGATTTCTTTATCTGGCGAAGAGATAGACGAACTCATTGAAAAGCTTAGAGAGCTGAAAAAAACCAAGGAAAGTGTTGGGTTTGAGCTTGATGAGGAAAACGATTTGGTTATAAATTACACAGAAGACGATTAGAAAATGAAAAAAATAAGTGAATTGTTAGGTTGTTGCGGTGGTTGTAGCTGTGAATGTGGAGGGAAGTGTGGTGGTGGATGTGAAGGAAATTGCGAGGATTGTGAAAAAGACAAATCAAAATCTAAGTTTAAGACATCAAAGAAAATTGTAAAAAGTGCAGGTGGTAGGAGAAAGTAAATGAAAAAACAAGTGGTTGTTGCAGCAAGCGGATACTTTGATCCGATTCATTCCGGCCATATAAGGTATTTGAAGGAGGCCAAGAGTTTAGGAGACAAACTTGTTGTTATTTTGAATAATGAAAAGCAATCCACCTTAAAAAAAGGTCATTCGTTCATGCCTTTAAATGAAAGGAGAATAATCTTGGAGTCAATTAAGTATGTAGATGAAGTCTTTGTAAGTATTGATAATGACAGATCAGTTTCAGTAAGTTTAAGCAAAATAAAACCAAATATTTTTGCGGTCGGAATGGACAATTATAAAAATAAAATTCCCGAGAGATTTGTCTGCGAAAAGCTAGGTATTGAAATAGCTGACAAACTTGCCAAGGGGATGATATTACATCCTTCGTTAAAGCAGTCTTCATCAAAAATTTTAAAGAATTATCTTAAGAAAAATAGTGCTGTTGATGATGAGGAGGACTTTGAATAAAAATGGCTGAACCTGAAAATAACAAAGAACCAGCAAAGGAAGAGATAGAAAAGGGAATTGTACTTGCAGAAATCTCTGAAGAAATGAAAAAGGCGTACATAGATTACGCAATGTCAGTTATTGTTTCAAGGGCCTTGCCTTCGGTTGAAGACGGTATGAAACCCGTTCAGAGGCGTATACTCTACGCTATGGACTTACTTGGCTTGCAGAGTGGAAAGCAGACAAAAAAGTCAGCAAGAATTGTGGGAGATGTTATAGGTAAATTTCATCCTCATGGTGATGTTGCTATTTATGACGCCTTAGTTAGATTAGCACAAGACTTTTCTTTAAGATATCCTCTTGTTTCAGGTCAGGGTAATTTTGGAAGTTTAGATGGAGATCCAGCAGCGGCGATGAGATATTGTGTTTCAGGTGATAGTTTAATAGTAACTGAAAATGGTTTAGAAAGAATAGATAAAATCTCAGATAAGGAAGAGATTAATCTTAAGCTTCTTTCAAAAGATAAAAAGATAAATAATTCTTTCAAGTGGTTTGATTCTGGAGAACATGAGACTATAAGAATAACCACAAATAAGGGCTATCAGGTCACAGGAACAAAAAATCATCCAATTCTTACTTTATCATCTGATAGATTCGGTAGACCTATTTTAATTTGGAAATTGCTTGAAAATGTTAGAGAAGGGGATATATCTATAATTGATCGGAGAGAAGATGAATTCTGGCCTCAAAATGAAGTAAACCTAAGACGATTTTATCCTGCAATTGAAAGTAACCATCAGCACAGAAAAATTCTTCCAGAATCACTAAATGAAGATTTGGCTTTTATTTTAGGGTCTTTAGTCGCAGAAGGGACAATAGGTAATAAAAAAATAGAATTTTGCAATTCTGATAAAGAGTTCATTGATAAATTTGAAGAAAAATGGAATAATGTTTTTCCAAACAGCAGACTTCACAAATTTGAGAAAAAACCCTCTTCATACGGCAAGAAAATCTATTGGAGATTGGAATGCCACTCAATTTATACAATAGACTTTTTGAGAAATATAGGTCTAATTGCAGTTAAATCAGATAAAAAAACTATTCCTGAGTTGATTTTACAATCACCAAAGAAAATAGTTGCAAAATTCCTCCAATCTTATTTTGAAGGTGATGGAAGCATAAGCTACTCTTCTAAAATGGTAGAACTAAGCTGTTGCTCAAAAAGCCTTGAATTAATAAAGATTCTACAGATCATTTTGTTAAGGTTTGGAATAGATTCTGCAATTAGATTTGACAAGTACAAAAATATCGATAAACTATACATTAGGGGAAAAAGAAATATCTTAAGATTTTATAAAGATATTAATTTTACCTTTGAGAGAAAAAGGAAAAAATTGGAATTCTGTCTTTATAATTACAAAAAAGATTCTAGTCTAAGTGACTTTGTTCCTTTCATCTCTGACTTTGTCAGAGGTCTTTCTCATAATGAATTTATAATGAAAAATAACTTTGATAGATATGGAAATATGAAGGAAAATTATCAAAGAGTTGTTTCATTGGTTAAGGAAAGGTCCGGAATTGATCTGACGCCGACCTTCGAGTATTTTTTGACTTATAATTATTTATTTGATCCTATTGCTAAGATAGAAAATGCTGGAATTAATAGGGTTTTTTCGGTCAAGGTGGATAGTGAGTGTCATTCTTTTATTTCCAATGGATTCATAAGCCATAACACAGAAGCCAGAATGTCTCCTTTTGCTGAAGAAATGCTTGAAGATATTGACAAGGAAACTGTAAAGTTTGTTCCTAATTTTGATAATTCTGTTAAGGAGCCCTCCTTATTGCCTGGAAAATTTCCAGCCCTAATTTTAAACGGCGCTTCAGGAATTGCTGTTGGAATGGCTACAAATATTCCCCCTCAAAATTTAACTGAGATCTGTGACGCAATTGTGGCTTTGATCAACAAACCTGAAATTACAATTGAAAAGCTTGCAGAAATAGTTAAAGGCCCCGATTTTCCAACAGGTGGTTATGTTTCAGGTGAAATTCTTGAAATGTATCGCACAGGTAAAGGCAGATTGATAATGAGGGGCAGAACAACGACAGAAAGCATTAACAAAAACAAAGATGCTGTCATAATTACCGAAATTCCTTATATGGTTAATAAGGCCGATTTAATTACACAAATTGCTAAACTAATCCAAGATAAGAAAATTGCAGATGTAACTGATTTAAGGGATGAAAGTGCAAAAGGAAAAATAAGGATTGTCATAGAACATAGAAAAAATGCAAATTCTAAATTTATAATAAATAAGATATTCAAGTTCACGCGACTTCAGGAGAGTTTTAATGCGAATTTACTTGCTTTAGATGGCAATGTTCCAAAAGTGCTTAACTTGAAGCAGATTCTTGAAGCTTATGTCAAATACAGGAAGAAGATAATAACAAAAAGAACTGAATTCGACCTGAAAAAAGCTAAAGAAAGACAGGAGATTGTTGAAGGACTTCTGATCGCCTTAAAAGATATTGATCATGTAATTGATCTAATTAAAAAGTCTAAATCTGCCGTTGAAGCTTCTGAAGCTTTAATGAAGAAATATAATTTATCTAAAAGACAGACACAAGCGATTCTTGAAACAAAGTTGCAGCAGTTAACTTCCCTAGAACAGGACAAGTTAAAAAAAGAGGCTCAAGAATTAAAGGAAAAAATTGCAGAGTATGAAAAGATATTGAAGAACATAGAAGAAGTGCTTTCTATAATCAAAAAGGAAGTTAATGAAATGAAGAGAAAGTATGGTGATAATAGACGAACACAAATTTTGCAACAGGTTAAAGAGCTTTCCGAAAAAGATTTGGTTCAGAAAAAAGATGTTGTTGTTACAATAACCGACAAGGGATATTGCAAAAGAATGGACGTTAAAACTTA
>Ga0209542_10014730_pt1 | contig 13251 bp, 12 predicted proteins | sample RifCSPhighO2_01_FD_184028 | JGI IMG/M metagenome (GOLD analysis project Ga0209542, IMG submission 184028) | Soil microbial communities from Rifle, Colorado - Rifle CSP2_plank highO2_0.1 (SPAdes) (version 2) | ecosystem: Environmental > Terrestrial > Deep subsurface > Rock core/Sediment ... | reverse complement strand
CATTTTCGCCCGCGTGCAGGAGGTCTGTAAAGGGAGGATAACGCCAGAAGTGATTCTGAAGACCCGCCCCGCGCGATTTCGCGCCGCCGGCCTCTCGGGCGCGAAGGTGAAGACGATTAAGGCGATTGCAGCTGCGGTTAAGAATAAGAAGCTCAAACTCCTTGCGCTGAAATCAATTCCCGAGGAGGATGCCGCAGAACAGTTAATGCAGATATGGGGGCTTGGCCCCTGGTCGGTGGAGATGTTTATGATGAATACGCTTGGCCGCGCCGATGTCTTCTCCGCAGGCGACCTCGGGCTCATCCGCGCGATAGAAGCTATCTATACGTTGCCCAAAGATACTCCGCGCACTTCCCTGCTTCGCATCGCAGAGAAGTGGTCTCCATACCGTACCTACGCCTCTCTGCTTCTCTGGCGCTCTAGAGATACACAAGGGGGTTGAGATAGGCGTTTATTGGGGCAATAGGAATGTTCACAACGGCTTTATTCCAGCAGATGTAGTTCTTGAAAGAGATTGCCTCGGCGATGTATACGCCGAAGTGGAGGTGCGGGCCAATCGCGTAGCCAGTATTTCCAGCGAATCCGATAACCTGACCGGTTGTAACGGTACTCCCCTGCTGTACGCTTACTTCGGAGAGGTGGGCATAGAGCGTCGCGAGACCGTTCAGGTGTTTAATAAGCACCCACTTCCCGTACTGGCAATTAGGTACTGCGCCGAGATTGGTCGCCATCACCGTTCCGGTGAGCGCCGCGTGGACCGGTGTGCCGATCGGCGCCTTGAAGTCCACGCCATTGTGGGTGCCCGAGACATAGAGCCGCTGTGAGGAGGATGTCTTACCGAATTGTTGCGTGATAAAGACACTCGCGAGTGGCCATCGCAACACTCCCTTGCCCGCAGGAGGGATGCTGTTTGGGTCCAGCACATACTGGAGTTGCGATTCAAGCTCAAACAGCATTGCCTCGAAAGAGGCCTCCTCGGCCTTCTTGCTCGCGACAATCTTCTGATACGCACCCTCTTGGTTCTTTGTATCGGCTAGGAGTTTCTGTTGTGCCGCTTTCTGGAGGTCGGTGGATTTCTTCTGCAATGAAAGTTCGTTCTGAAGCGAGACCAGCTTCTGCTTCTCCGCGGTCACATCGTCGCGGTCGCCTGCAAGCTCCGTCCGCACAGCCCGCAGTTCTTTGACATCTTCGCCGAGCGCGCGATTGAACTGGATCATTGATTCAGCCGCCTGCCACGCATCGCCGAGCGAGCGCGAGGAGATGAGCTGAGTAATGAGTGGTTGGCGCTCGCCCTCCGCCATGATGCGCAGTGCCTTGGCAATCGCATTTTGGTCGGCGGCAATCAAAGTTTCCTTATCCCCGATAGAATTAGAGAGTTCCCGTATCTTCAGATTTGCCGAAGATATTTTATTTTGCGTTACCTGAATCTGCGTTGCGAGTTGTTTCTGCGACAGAGCAAGCGAATTCACCGTTGATTGAAGGGTATTCTTCTCTACCGCGAGACCATCCAGTTGCCGCTGGTACGCGGCAATTTCTGCTTTTAGAGTTTCAAGTTGCTGGTTATTCGCCTCAATTTGCGCCTGAATGTCCGATAGGGTGTCAGCGTACGAAATAGTAGGTAGGAGGAAGGAGGCAAAAAGCAGGAATACAAAAAGCGTGCGCGTCATTCTCCCAGTATACCAATCGCTTTCTGTATGCGTGCGACCGCTGCTTCCTTCCCAAGAATTGCGACAAGTGTGAAAGGGTCGGGCGACCGCTCCTGCCCTGAAAGGGCGTAGCGCAGCGGCCAGAGGACGGCGCCGCGACCTCCCTTCCCTTTTGCCTCCTCGGCGTTCCCAAGTGGCATTAGGGCCTCTTTTACCGCTTCCGTGGATAGGCTCTCGGGAAGGGATTGTATGGCCCCCAAGAGGCTTTCTAGGGCCAATTTCGTCATTCCTACACGCTTAGGGAGCTCCTTAGCCACCAGGAGGGCGCGGTCCAGAATGGACTCGTTAAAGAGGCAGGAAAGCTCGCCGGAGAGCATCTCGCGGGCCTCGGCAAAGGTGTGCGCCCGCTCTTTCAGAAGCGGTACCGCCTTCCGAAGTTGCTCCGCGTAAAAGTCGGACATCCGATGTCCGACTTTTAGATGGGCGAGGAAGTCGTCGTCGGAGAGTTTGCGCATCCAGTGCTGATTGACCGAGAGGAGCTTTACCTCGTCAAAGATGGCGCTCCCTTTCTGCACGCGAGAAAGGCCAAAGGCCTCAATAAGTTCTTCTCGCGAGAGATACTCGCGTTTGTCCCCGGGATTCCATCCAAGAAACGCAATGTAGTTCAGCATTGCTTCGGGCAGGATTCCCTGGTCGCGGTACTCCGAGAGAGGTTTAGCACCGGAGCGTTTAGAAAGTTTCTTATGATTATCGCCGAAAATAAGCGGGAGATGGGCATACAGCAGCATCGGCAGACCGAGCGCCTGTTGGATGAGCATTTGGCGCGCGGTGTTTGAGATATGGTCGCCGCCGCGAATAACATGATTGACGCCTTCATCAGCATCGTCTACGACCACGGCGAAGTGGAACACGGGTTCATCAAATGAGCGGGCGATAATAAAATCACCCAGATCTGTGATATCAGTGGTTATCTCGCCGTGGATAATATCCATAAAGGTGACGGTACCGCCCGGATTCCTGAAACGAATCACCTCTTCCCGGTCGCCTGGTGCCTGCGGCGTTTCTTTAGAGACATACGCCGTATCATCCTTCACCAGCTTCTCAAGAAGTTCGCGGTGGCGAGGACGATGCTCGCTCTGGCGGTAGGTCTCGTCCGGGGAGAGCTTGAGCCACGTGAGCGTCTCAAAGATGCTCGCTTCATACTCCGGCGAAGAACGCGCGACGTCCGTATCCTCAATGCGTACGATGAATTTCCCACCCGAATGTTTAGCGGAGAGATAGGCGAAAACGGCGGTGCGATAATTGCCGGCGTGCAGGTATCCGGTTGGCGATGGCGCGAAACGCGTAACAATCGGGGTCATGATTCGTGGGTAAGCGCAATGGAAAGAATCTCATCTGCGAGCACGCGCGCGGCGTCCGGGTCGGTAAAGCCGGCGGCAGAGGCGCTCATCCTCTTCTCAAGGTCGGGGTCATTGATGACGCGCTGTATTTCAGAGACGAGAAGGTGCGGGGTGAGGTTCTCTTCTTCAAGAACGATAGCGGCACCCGTACGCGCATAAGCGTACGCATTGCTGCGCTGGTCGTGACTTATCACCTCGGGAATGGGAATAAGAATCGCCGGTTTCTTCCACAGACTTATTTCGGCAATAGAATTTGCGCCCGCGCGCGAGACGACGAGCGTCGCCACGCCCGCCGTGCGCTGGAGTGAGGTCTGGGAAAGGTAGTTAATCGGATGATAGCGAGATGCGTTTCGCGACCCGGCAAGCACAACTTGCGCAACCCCCTCAACATTCTTGATATGCGCGTGTCCGGTCTGATGGATGATATTCGCAAATGCCACGAGATTGGTGAGCGATGAAAGCACCACTTCGTTTATTCGCACGGCGCCCTGCGAGCCGCCCAAGATGAGAATGGTGGGGAGATCTTTCTCCAAGCCAAGATATTGTTGGGCGCCTTGCGTCTCCAGATGCGCAAGCGCTTTGCGGATGGGAATGCCGGTGCGCGCGATTCTTCCCCGAACTTTCTCGGGGAAGAATGCCGCCGCGCTGTCAAAGGAGATGGCAATCCTCTGTGCCCACGGGGCGGCAAGCAGATTGGCCCGCCCCGGCTTCGCGTCGGACTCGTGGATAATAATCGGGATACGCAGCAACCGCGCCACAATCACGGTCGGGACACTCCCATAGCCGCCCTTACTGACCACGACATCAGGATAGAGACGGAAGAGCATCAGAAGCGCCTTCATCGTCCCAAGAAGGGTGACAAAGAGGTCGATGAAATTCTGGAATGATGCATAGCGCCGCTGCTTCCCTGCCGGTATGGAGATAAAGATGAGCCCGTTCTCAAACAGCGCCTTCTGGTCAAAGGAATCCGGCGCAAGATAGTAGAGCTTGGGCGGGACGAGACGCTTCTCGCGGACAAGGTCGTTTATCGCCTCGGCGATAGCGATAAGCGGATAGAAGTGTCCGCCCGTCCCCCCTCCTGTAAACGCAATGGTCATAGGAATAAGTATACCGTGCTTATGTTCTCTGGTGCGCGGCGACATTCAGGATGAAGCCGCACATAAGGAGCGTTGCCATAAGCGCGGTGCCCCCGTGCGAGATAAACGGCAGTGGCAGACCGGTGAGCGGGATGATGCCGAGCATCGCCGCGATATTAGTAAACGCTTGCAGAATAATAATGAAAGAAAATCCGAGCGCGATGAGGCCGCCGAAGAGGTCGCGCGATTTTCCCGCTATCACCACCCCGCGCGCCGCAAGGGCGACGAAGAGCGCCAGCAAAATGGAAGCGCCAAGAAAGCCGGTTTCTTCGGCGAAGACGGCGAATACCGAATCGCCATCGGGCTCCGGCAAATAATTAAATTTACCCACGCTTTGTCCGAACCCCCTCCCGAGGAGGCCGCCGGAGCCGATGGCGATTAATGATTGCTGAATCTGGTACCCGGTGGTCAAGGGGTTCTCCTGCGGGTTTAAGAATGTCTCAATACGGTCAAGCACATAGGGCCGTGCGAGGATGAGGACGCCAAATGCGACAACAACTCCAACGGCAAGAATACCGAAGTCGCGCCACGGCGCTCCTGCGGAGAAGTACATAACCGCGCCCGTTGCGAGCAAAAGAAGCGCTGTTGAGGTGTTTGGTTGCGCGAGCAAGAGAACTGCCGGCACGGCAAGCATCGCAACAAAGGGTACGAGCCCCCTCCATACGCTTGTAAGTTTCTGTGCGCGCGGGGCGAGCCAGGCGGCAAGGGCAAGGACAAATCCGATCTTCAAGAACTCTGCGGGCTGCACGGTTGTGAAGCCGAGGTCAACCCAGCGCGTTGCGCCGCCGGCATGGAAGCCGATACCCGGCACGAAGACAAGCGCGGTGAATATGATGGTCAGCAAGAAGAGGTAGGGCGCAAGGCGGCGTATCCAGATGAGCGAGATTGCGCGCGCAGCGAGAAAGGCGAGAAACCCCAATCCGAGCCCGAGGCCCGCCTGCAGTAGAATATCCTGGGAGACAGAGCTGTTCTCGCGCGCCAAGAGGCCGAGTGTCGCTGAAGAAAAGATAGCGAGACCCGCAAGCGCGATTGAGAGCACGAGCATCAGGAATATGCGGTCGCCAGAGAGGAGTTTCATTTTACTTCAGGAGCGCTACCGTCATCCCGACGATGGCGCAGATAATTGAGATAATCCAATAGCGCATCGTGACTTTATAGGAGGGCCAGCCAATCGCCTCAAAATGGTGGTGGAGCGGTGCGATACGAAATACTTTCCTTCCATAAAATCGCTTTGAGCTAATTTGGACAATATTTGAGAGGACCGTAACGACAAGCGGAAAAGCGATGATAGGAAGCGCAGCGATACCATAACCATTGCCCGGAGTGTCGGTCATAAAGGCGATGACGGCGAGCGTCATCGTGAGACCCATCGTTCCCGTTTCGGTCATCCAGAAGCGAGCGGGCGGAATATTAAACCAGAGAAACGCGAGTATCGCTCCCGTAAGCGTCGCAGAAAAAGCCGCAAGGTTGATTTGGTTCTGGAAATAGGCGATGCCCGCGTACGCCATAAACGCGGTACTGAAGATGCCGCCCGCGAGACCGTCAATCCCGTCAATAACACCGCCGGCGTAGAGACCAAGAGTGATGATGATAAAGAGCGGAACGATGAGCGGTCCGAGGAAGAGCGTCCCGTCGCTTGGTATACCGATAGAATCCACGCCAAGCTTGGCGTAGAACCACCAGCCGATGAAGCCAGAGATGAGTGTGACAAAGAGAAGGCGGGTACGCAGACGCACCCCGCGCTCTCCCGACGGGTGAATATCAAGCACATCATTCATGAACCCCATCAGGGAACCTGTGAGCAAGGAGAATAGCGGTATCCAGGTCTGGCTGCGGCTAAGGAAGTCAAGCTTCTCAAAGAGCGGTATAGGGACGAGTCGTGCAAGGAGCCATGCCCCCGCGGTTACTACCGTGACACTGACCCAGATCAGAATGCCGCCCATACGTGGCGTTGAGGTCTCGGTACCTGTATGGACATGCATGCGAATTTTCTCAAATTCAACCGCCGGTGTACCGTCAAGAGAAATCTTTCCCGCCTTTTTCTTCCATACGCGATACTTGTAGAGATAGTGTGTAAGCAAGGGTGCAAACGCAATACCGATAACGAATGCCGCTGTTGCAGGAATAAATACTTTAATAAGGTCGCTCGTAATCATAGCGAAGCGACGCCGGCGAAATGCGCCAGCGTCGCGGCGATGAGCGCGGCACCGTCCGTGAAGCGTTCTTTCTGCGACGAACCGAGAACAACAACCGCGACAGGATGGCCAATACCCGCATCAAAGACGAGCACAAGATTTCCTCCGGCAAGATCGGTGTAGCCGGTCTTTGAGAGCAGGAGCCGCGGGATAGTGCCGACCATCGGGTCAGTGTTCTTCACCGAGAAGGCGGTGCCGCCCTCCGAGACCGCCTCTGCGGAGGAGTGGGTTGTGGCGGCGGCAATGTCCGGGGACTGCGCAACAAGCGCGCCCGTAAGACGCGCAAGGTCATAGGCAGACCCATACCCGCCGGACACCATCGTACTCATATCAAGTCCACTGCCGTTAACTGCATAGGTCTGCGAGAGATTGAGCGCGGCTGCCGCACTCGCAAGCGCCTCGTTCTGCGAACGATTTTGTTGCGCGGCTGCCGCCTCAATAATAGCGGCCGCGCCGTCATTTAATGATGCGGTGAGCGTGAGGCGAGCGAGATCGACGAGCGAGAAGGTCTGCCCCTCATTAAAGGCGCGCGGCGCCTCAAGTTGTGTAGCGGCGAGGGGAATCGTAATCGGCGTTGTTGGCGAGAGTTCGCGGAGCGCAGCGTAGACCGCGAGAAGCTTGGTGAGCGAAGCCAACGGGAGCTGTGCATCGGCGTTGTGCGCATAGAGGGTTTCTCCCGTTGCGAGGTCATAGACAATGGCCGCCTTCGCCTCAAGGTGAATGGCTGCGAATGCGTTGGGTGCGGTCGGTATCGAAGCCGTAGCGGGCTCGGCGGGAGATACCTTCGCCATCAGCGTTGAGATGACGAGCGGTATGGCAAGAAGACCAGAGGCGAAGAGAAGTGCGAAGCCGGCTTCGCGCATGGAGCGGGTGCGCTTAGCGAGTTTCTGAAGGTCAGCGGAGTCCATAGGTTATGCTGGCTCTTTTACCGCTTGCGCGACTTCCTCCTCGGCAATAACGGCCGCGGCATTAGCGCGGAGTTCCTCCGCGCGCGGGAGTTCCTCGGCGCTCCTGATACCCAAATGTGCGAAGGCCTCGGTGGTGACGCTATAGCGGATGCGGCGCTTATCGCGCTCGTCTTCCCTTCCCTCAATCAGTCCGCGCAAGAGAAGGGTCCGAAGCGAGGTGGAGGAATTGACTCCGCGCACCCAGTCAATCTCGCCACGCGTCGCTCCTGTCTGATACGCAATGACCGCGAGCGTTTCAAGGCTTGCCTTCCCGAGGTCGCGGGTGAGCTCGCTTTCGCGAAGCTTCTTCACGATAGGAGCGGCTTCAGGCGCGGTGCGTAGCTCCACCTCGGTCTCGGTCTGAATCAAGGTCGTACCACTTCCCACAAGCGAGGCGCTAAGCGCTTTCAGCACCACCGCAAGTTCGGCGCTCTTAATGCCCAAGAGCTTCAAGAGGTGCTTCTTGGCAAGGGGTTCTCCAGAGGCGAAGAGAAGTGCGTGAAGGGCGGCAGGTGGCGTAAGCATTCCCTCCAGTATAATCGTGCCTCCCCTCTCGGGCAACGGTCTTTCTTGGGAATTGTTTTAGCGAGCCGTGCACAACCCCTCACGGCACCACCGACCACGAACCAATGGGAGGCAGGGGGTCTCCCGTCCAGTTCACGCCGTCTTTGGAAAATTCAAAGTAGTAGGTGAGGTTGAAGTTGGCGGGGCTGACGCTTTGTGCATAAAGCTGGTAGCCGGTGGGGTCGAAGCTGGGGACGGCGGGGCCGCGATAGGCTCCTGCTTTGTAGAGGCCGGAGACGGTGGGGGTGCTCGGGGTGCAGGTGGCGTTTGAGGGTGGCGCGGGGGTGGTGCCGGTGCAGACGCCATTGCAGTCAGTCAGGCCGCTTCCGGTGGTTGTTTGACCGCAGGCGTTGGGGGCGGAGGTGAGGGTGCAGGATTGACCGTAGTAGGAGGGGTTTGCTGGAGCGGTGGTGGCGGAACAGGCACCGTTACATTGAATGGTGCCAGTGGTGGTCACTCCGCAGGCGTTAGCGGGTGAGGTGCAGGCGGTGCCGTATCCGGCGGGATTAGCAGGAGTGGTGGCGGAGCACACTGCGCTGCAGTTGTAGGTGCCGGTGGTGGTCACTCCGCAGGCGTTCGGGTATGAGGTGCAGGCGGTGTTGTAGTAGGGGCGCTCCGCAGGAGCGCCGCTTGCGCTACAGGAACCGTCGCATTGGATGTACCCGTAATTCTGGTCGCCGCAAGAATTCCCGCCGCCGGAACATAAGGCGCCGTAGCTGGCAGAGCAGACATAAAAACTCGTACCGGAAAACAGGCCCCACTGCAAATACCAACTCCGGTCTGTGACAACGGCGGCATATAACGTGTGCCATCCTTGGCCTAGCGCGCCAAGACCAATGGAGCCGCCGCCGCCGCCGGTTGCCTGCCATCTTTCGCCACCGTCCACAAAATAACGGATATACCATGAGCCGCAACTTGGATACAAATAACCGTTGCTGTACCACGCCGTGACCCCCTGGCCCGCAAAATAGGTCGGGACGTAAAGTCCCGGCGAATAATAGCACTGCGCCGACGCTTTCTCGGGGGAAAATCCAAGCACGGACACGATGATGAACAGGAAAAGGAGGCTACGACGTATTGGAGTGTTCGTCGCCAATATCATTGTGAAGGAGCTATGGGGGTAGCCGGTTTGAGGGTCACTCTCGTTGCTGTAAATTGGTTCTTGGAGAGGATATTTCCTGTGGCGGTTATAGTGACGGTCTCGCCCGCATCGAGATCAGCCAGGGTGATTGGTACGAACGTGAACGGAACAGGAATATCCTTGAAATCATTCATCGAGAACAGCGGGCCGGTTGCCCCCGCAGTCTTTATTCTTACGTTAAAGGCATTCACTTCATTTTGATATGTCTTCTGGTCTTTCGGTACCACCCGCTCAAAGACGGTTGCGGAGTCCGTGATTACCGTCCGTGTTGTCCGGGGAAAGAGGGTTTCCAGAGTAATGGTCGTATCCGTAATGTCGATGATAGCCCCCGTAATGGATTCCATGTCTGTCGGTGTCTGCATTTTGGCTGTTGTTACAGATGCAACGCCGGCATCATAGCCGACTTGGCGTGCGGCGCACATGCCGATGACGAAAGCTGCAGTTGTCATGACTACGATAAGCACATCAATGATTGCTCTTCGGTTAAGCATATGTTCTGAGTATAGAACAAAGTAGGTGCCCGTGTTGTGATGCTTGACAGGAAAGTGGGTATCTGCTATTCTGGGCATATCAACCAGAGTTGGATCCAGAGAAGTGGGATCGAGCTTCTATCTTCGGCTACTGATTTGATACTTAATTAGTCACAAAAATATCTATCTGCAGTATGCAAAATGGTACAGTAATCAAGAAGAACGAGAAGGGCTTCGGCTTCATCAAAGTCGACGGAGCACCGGACGGTTCTAAGGACCTGTTCTTCCATTCCAACGAGCTCAAGAACATTTCGTTTGATGAGCTTCAGGAAGGAAACAAGGTCTCCTTTGAGATCGGCGACAGCCCGAAAGGCCCGAACGCCCTCAACGTCAGCAAGGTCTAACCAGACCCTGCAAAAAGCGCCCCGCTCACGCGGAGCGCTTTTTGTTATACTGGCGCTATGCCGCCGTCGCTTGCGCCCAACAAAGGGAAAAATATTGATATCGTGGTCGCGGGCGTCCGCTATCTGCGACTCCCTATCAAGACGCCGCTCATACAGGTTGGCGACAATCTGATGGAATTGCTCAAGACATATGTCGCTCCCCACCTCGCCTCAAACGACCTCCTTTTCATCAGCGAGAAGATTGTGTGCATCACCCAGGGCCGGATTATCCACCGCGATAAGGTGGTGACCTCGTGGCTCGCGCGCTTTCTCTCAAGCAAGGTGAGGAATTATGCTGGCACACCGCAATTTCGCGGCCTCGGGCACGGCACTGCCCCAGCGATGCAACTCCTTATTGAAGAGGCGGGGTACCCGCGGACTCTGTTTGCCGCAGCAGTCTCGGCGCTCACGCGCCCGCTTGACATCGGCGGCGCTTTTTACTATTTGGTCGGGAAGCAGGCCAAGTCCATTGACTGCCCGATGTCGTGGACCATTGAGGAATTCAAGGACTATGCGAAGAAGGCGCCGCTTGCGCCGGACCGCGTTGCGCGCGAGGTCCGCGACGCATTTGGGGTGGAGACGGTGATTGTGGACGCGAACTACCGCGGCGCGTTCTCACTCGGTAAATCCACTTCAACCATCAACGAGAAGTTTGTCCGCGAACTCCTCGCCGACAACCCCGCCGGACAAGACAGCGAGATGACCCCTTTCTTCATCGTCCGTAAAGCACCTGCCATATGAGCACTGATACATCCTTTCCACAGGTTTCGTGGTTGTCGTTAGTATGTGTGGCATAGTCGGATATATCGGAAGAAAGGACGCCGTCCCATTCCTTATTGATGGGCTCAAGGCGCTTGAGTATCGAGGATATGACTCGGCTGGTATCTATGTCACGGGTTCAGGGGCGGTGAAGCGGGCTGGGAAAGTGGCGGTGCTCGCCTCCTCTCTACCCGACACATTTTCCGGGAATGCGGGCATTGCCCACACGCGTTGGGCGACACATGGTCCCCCAACTGAACGAAATGCCCATCCGCATACGGATGCTTCGCAATCCGTGTGGATTGTCCACAACGGCATCATCGAGAACCACGCGGAATTGCGCGATATGCTTATCCAAGAAGGCATCCACTTCTCTTCCGACACTGACACCGAAGTACTTTCCCAACTCATCGGCACCTATCATACAAGAGGTGATTTGCTTGAGGATGCGGTTGAGAAGGCATTGAAAAAGATTCGCGGCACGTATGGTCTTGCGGTCATGTCCAACCGCGAACCAAGCAAGATAGTTATCGCACGACTCGGCAGCCCTCTGATGTTTGGCGTTGGTACCGATGAGTATTATATCGCTTCGGATGCGACACCCCTACTTTCTCGCACCCGTAATGTCATCTACCTTGAAGACGGCGAGCTCGCCATTCTCACAAAAGAAGGATACGTCGTGCGCGATATGTCGCGCCAACCGATTGAGAAGACTATTGAAACGCTGGAGTGGAGCACTGAAGCGGCACAGAAACATAGTTTTGAACACTTTATGTTGAAAGAAATCATGGAAATTCCAGAAGTCATACAGGACACGCTTCGTGGCAGAGTAGCGACGAAGGATGGAGATGCCGTACTGGGTGGTTTGCGCGATGTTGCCAAGCGGTTCAAGGATGTTCGGAGAATCATCATTACTGGCTGTGGGAGTGCGTACTATGCAGGATTCGTCGGCAAGCATCTGATTGAGGAATTTGCAGGCATTCCTGTTGAAATCGAGATAGCATCTGAATTGCGGTATCGTCCATTCACCGCCGATCCGAAGCATACGGTCTTGCTCGCGGTGTCACAGTCGGGAGAGACCGCGGACACTCTTGAAGCTATCCGGCTCGCAAAGAAACAGGGGATGCTCACTCTTGGCATAGTGAATGTTGTTGGGTCAACGATTGCGCGCGAGACCGATGCGGGTATCTATAATCATGCGGGACCCGAAATAGGAGTCGCATCCACAAAGGCCTTTGTTTCGCAACTGGTTGTCCTAATCCTCGTTGCACTATTCCTCGGACGCATGCGCACATTATCAACGGCGGAAGGAAAGAAACTTGCGAAAGCACTTCTCAAACTTCCTGAACAAGTACGCACTATACTTGCAGGGCGAAAGGCAATAGAGAAAATCGCGAGGAAATATAGCAATGTGGAAAATGTCCTCTACATTGGGCGGAAATATCAATGCCCCGTCGCCTACGAAGGAGCGCTCAAACTCAAAGAGATTTCCTATATACACGCAGAAGGATACGGAGCGGGTGAAATGAAACATGGCCCTCTGGCACTTATTGATGAGTCCTTCCCGACCGTAGCGCTTGCGCCGAGAGATTCGCTCTATGAAAAGATGTGTTCAAATATTGAAGAAATACGGGCACGAGGGGGCAAAGTCATCGCGGTAACAACGGATGGAAACAATGCTATTCGCCGCATTGCTGACGATGTTATTTTCGTTCCTAAGACTCATGAAGCACTCTTGCCTATCCTCACGACCATTCCGCTTCAACTCTTTGCGTATTATGTCGCTCGCGAACGCGGTTTGCCGATAGACAAACCGCGCAATCTGGCGAAATCTGTAACTGTAGAATAACAAACGACGTCTTAGGTCCGCGGGTCGGACTCTTTCCACTCGACAAGTCGGCCGGCTTTGCGCTCCATCGCGTCGGCCTTGCGCACGAAGCGCCAATTCCCTTTCGGTACGAGGAAGTAATGCTTCCGTTCGCCAAGCGCATCAGCAACTTCCCACAGGTTGTTCCCTGCCGTAATCCACTCCGTGCCGAAGTGCCGCATATCAAGCGGCTTGCTGTAGCACTCAAGCGTCTTCTCGCCCGAGGGGAGCGACCACTCATGGAAATACGAGAGGGCGAGCTCGCGCGGCGTACGGTAAACCGGATCGCGGAAGCGGATAACTGCGTGGTTCGTCTTGCTCACCGCGCCGTAGCGGCCGCCGCGCTTATAGAGCGTCACCACATGGTCAACATCTCCGCGCCTCATACGCGCCGACAAGTTCATAATGAGCGGCCGCTCGCCAGCTATCCAGAGCGCAAGCGCCGCAAGCATTGCTCCCTCAATACAGTGTGCCTTTCCTTCCAAGAGGACACGGCGCGGCGACAGATGCGTATCGCCCCTTTTCTCAAAGTTGAAGGGAAGCGCATCCAGAAAGTCCTGTATCTTGCTCGGGGTGGAAAGACGCTCCAGAGTCCGGTATTCTTTCTTCGTTAGTCCCGATGCTTCGCGCGTGAGACGCTTCATACACTCCAGCATACCGCATACAAAAGACGCGGCGCCCTC
>Ga0209542_10014729_pt1 | contig 13251 bp, 16 predicted proteins | sample RifCSPhighO2_01_FD_184028 | JGI IMG/M metagenome (GOLD analysis project Ga0209542, IMG submission 184028) | Soil microbial communities from Rifle, Colorado - Rifle CSP2_plank highO2_0.1 (SPAdes) (version 2) | ecosystem: Environmental > Terrestrial > Deep subsurface > Rock core/Sediment ... | reverse complement strand
TTTTGGATATTCTGGATAATCATGTTGAACATCAATACTGATTTACCGGTGCCGGACTTTCCGAGCAGATAAATATGCTGACGCCTATCTTTGCGCTTGATACCAAAAAGAGTATTTTTATCCCGGTAAGTGCTGATTCCGAGGTATGTGATTTCTTTATTTAAGGGTATTTCTGGTAATTCCATATATGCGAATTATATCCTTTATTCCTTTTATTTTCAAATAATAAATTGAATTTATCTATTTTGACCTTGACGATATTAAAAAATAATGCTATTATTTAGAGAGTTTCGCACGCCCCACCACGAGGTACTCGTGGTAATCATCACATAAAGGATTAGAGATGCCCGCACTCAACATGGCGGTTCCACACCGCCTGACACAAGACGAAGCTCTAACACGGGTCAAGACGCTCCTCGGCGAAGTCAAAGCTCAGTTCGCCGACAAAGTCACCAACTTGAGAGAAGATTGGAGCGGCAACGTCGGTACGTTCAGCTTCAAGGCAAGCGGGTTCGCCGTTTCGGGAACCCTGACCGTGAACGCTTCCGAAGTAAAGCTCGACGGCTCGCTCCCCTTCGCAGCGGCCATGTTCAAGGGAAAAATTGTGAACACGCTTCGGGAGCGCGCCGAAACCCTGCTCGCCTGACAAAACGAAAAACGGCGACAAGTGAACCGAGTCCCTCTTCTCACGGGGGCTCGGTTCAGCAATACAAAAAATCGTGAGAATCTCAAGCACCAGAAGCATCGCTCTCTGGTGCTTTCTTAATTCTCTGCACTAGCAAGGACGGTCCTAGCTAGTACGCTAGTCCTTAAATTACGCTTTCGGTGCTTCACCTTCCCCTTCTTTGCTTTCCTTGAACTCTGCATCTTTGGGTTCCACTTTTGGCTCTTCAGGAGCTGCGCCTGCACCAGCGTCTGGCGCGGCTTTTGCCATCGCCTCTCCTATTTTTGACATTTCAGCGGAAAGTTCTTCGGTAGCTTTTTTAATAGCTTCCGAGTCAGTACCATCTTTTGCGGTTCGGAGTGTAGTTATTTTAGTATTCACAGCATCTTTTAGTTCCGTAGGAATTTTGGCTTCATTATCTTTAAGCGCTTTTTCTGCAGTGTAAATAACCATCTCCGCAGTATTTTTTACATCTACTACTTCCTTCTTTTTCTTATCTTCCTCGGCGTGAAGCTCCGCATCCGCCTGCATTTTTTTGATATCTTCTTCTTTAAGTCCGGAGCTTGCTTCTATCTTGATTGACTGCGTTTTCCCGGAAGCTTTATCTTTCGCCGTTACATTTAGAATACCATTGGCATCCACATCAAAAGCCACCTCAATCTGAGGCATACCCCGAGGCGCAGGCGGAACTCCGTCTAAGATAAATCGGCCAAGAGATTTGTTATCGCTCGCCATCGGACGCTCTCCTTGCACAATATGTATTTCCACAGAAGTCTGATTGTCAGCCGCGGTGGAAAATACTTGTGATTTGCTTGAAGGAATTGTTGTATTTCTTTCAACCAATTTCGTAGCCACTCCGCCCAATGTCTCAATACCAAGCGAAAGAGGTATAACATCAAGTAGCAAGACATCACGCACATCTCCCTGCAACACGCCGGCCTGCACAGCGGCGCCAAGAGCCACGACTTCATCGGGATTAATAGTAAGGTTCGGAGTCTTGCCAAAAACTTTTTTCACTTCATCCACAATTTTCGGCATTCTGGTCTGTCCGCCCACCATAATAATCTCATTCATATCTTCAATCTTGAAACCGGAAGCTTCCATCGCGCGCTTAGTTATTTCTATAGAACGGGCAATATATTCATCCGCGATTGATTCAAGCTGGGCGCGAGTCATTTTCAAAAGCAAGTGCTGAGGGCCAGCGACGGTAGAAGTAATAAATGGTATATTAATTTCACTTTCCACCGCTGTGGAAAGCTCTATCTTCGCTTTTTCCGCTGCTTCATCCAAACGCTGTAATGCAAGCTTGTCGCTGCGCACATCCACGCCGGAAGTTTTTTTGAATTCTTCTGCAATCCAATTGATGATTTTATGGTCAATATCGCGGCCCCCGAGATGGCTGTCGCCATCGGTTGACTTCACTTCTATCACATCATCACCGATTTCCAGCACCGACACGTCAAAGGTTCCGCCACCGAAATCATACACCACTATCTTTTCATTTTTCTTTTTATTAAAACCATAAGCCAGTGCCGCAGCTGTCGGCTCGTTGATAATTCTTTTTACATCCAAACCCGCAACCACTCCCGCATCTTTTGTAGCTTTTCTTTGAGCATCATTGAAATACGCTGGTACTGTTATCACAGCTTCGGTAATTTTTTCTCCTAATTTTGCTTCCACATCCGCTTTTATTTTACTTAAAATCATCGCAGAAATTTCTTCCGGACGCATCCATTTGTCTCCTATTTTCACTTCCACTCCGCCGCTCCCACCTTTTTGAATTTTAAAAGATGCATTTTTTAAATCTTTCTGCACTTCCGGATCTTCAAAATTATGGCCCATAAAACGCTTAATACCGTAAACAGTATTTTCCGGGTTTGTTACCGCTTGTCTTTTGGCCAGCAAGCCCACCAACCGGTCGCCATTTTTGGCGACAGAAACCACCGAAGGAGTGGTGCGGTTTCCCTCCGTATTTTCAATAATTTTTGGCACACCACCTTCTATAATAGCTACCGCTGAATTTGTTGTACCTAAATCTATACCTATTATTTTACTCATATTTTATAAGGTTAAATTAATACTAATAATTTTTTGACATTTATTTTGCGACCACTAAAAATTTGTATAATAAGAGTATATATGATAGGCTATAAACATGTCAAGTCCAAAAGAACATTACAGCAAGAAAATTCTTAAAAAACTAGCCGGGAGGTCGGCAGTTTCCGTAGAAGAATTAAAAGACAAGGAAAATAAGAATATAAAAACCTCCTATGCTGTTACCCGTGCTCTGAAAAATCTGGTAGAAAGCGGATATGCGGAAATTCATAAAACTGAACGGCAAAATTATGCCAAACTTACTCCTCTAGGAAAAACAAAACTAAACAGTATAGCGTTAGAGAGCGAAGATGCATTAGTGCCCCAAACTTGGGATGGTTTCTGGAGAATTATTCTTCTAGATCTTCCGGAAAATAGAAAAAGTGAGCGTGAAAGCCTGCGCTATCTTCTTAAAAAAGCGGGCTTTGTCTGCTTGAAAAATTCTGCTTGGATTTCCCCCTACCCTTTTGAACATTTATTTACAAATATAAAAAAAGATTTGGAACTTACAACAGAAATGATGATCATCGTCACGCAATTCATAGATGAAGAAACAAAAAAAGTTCTATTTGAAACTTTCGGAAAATAAAAACTTTTGGAAATAACTTTTTGAAGGGGTTTCGAGCGCGACGGCGCGAGAACTTCAGGATTTTTTAAACTTCAAAAAATTCGTACCGGAAAAAAGTTTATTTCCAAAAGTTTCTAGTAAACTTCTTTGTTATAACAACTCTCGCAATAAACTTTTTCTTTTCTTTCTGGAGCATAAGTCGTTTCAAATTTATTTTGGCATCCCTCCTTCATGCATTTTCTATGCCAAAGTTTCCTTGGGGGGCGTAAATCAAACCTTCTTTTGTAACGGCAATTCGGGCATCGTCTTGGAAATGGAACATTTTCTTTCCGGTAAAAGAGAAGCTCGTTTTGAGTAATGTTGTAATTTTTTGAGCAAGTAGTACAGACAAAAACTTCACTCAAATATGAGTCCGGCACATCTTCTATTTTATCAGGAATAGATGCACTTGAAATAGTTTCTTTGCCGAAAGTTCCAGGAACATTGTCCTCCCAATGCCAGCCTTTCGCCAAAACTTCCTCCTTTTTCATCGGCATATAAAAATTTCCTTGAGTCTCATTATAATAAACCGGGGCAATTGAAGGAGGAAAAAATTCACCGTACTCCCCCGTACTCTTCATGTACTCAATAATTTTATCTTTAAGCACCAGATATTCTTCTTTACTATATTTTTTATTAAAAATCATATACTCGCCTTTTTTCACCGAGACACAACCAAAAAGATTCTGGCTATTCTGGCAAGTATCACAATAAGTTAAATCCATATTGTCATAGCATAAATGGCAAAACTTGCAGTTTGAAAGCCTGGTACATCCGTGTAATTCATAGCAAAGCTCTGTGTTAACCCCAACATGATAAATATCCATGGAATCTTTCATGTCGTCTACTGCAAATACGTACCTGGAATCTTCAATTGTATTGGCATCAAAACCTTGATATACATTCTTGCAATTAAAAATAAGACTGCCGATACAGTTCACATTTCTTTCACTAAATACATATCGGTGAATGGCATTTTTGAGAAGATCTAAAAATTCTTTGTTTAATCCTTCGCGCTCAACATAAGAGCTAAGCTCATGTTCTTCCAGCTTTTTCAAATATTCCTCGCGAGAGAGCTGCTCGTTTCTCCACACATAACTTTTATTTCGCAAATTAGAAGACATAAAGCAATCATTGCAGCCACGACAATCATAACAGTATAAGCAATTAGAGCAATCCTTCAGGAGAATACTATACTGGCACTGGTAAGATGATCTAGAACTTATAACTTCGTATAAACGCTCTCCTTTTTCATAAACAAAATTACAGTCCATACACTCCCGGGAATGCCAAACCCAAGATCCGTAAAGAACATTTTCTGAAAACCATGTTGAAAATGAAAGGTATGCGTTCCTGTTATCACCGGAATGATTGGTGTAATCAGAATTTACGCTATTTTTATTCAAAAGTGCCATGCGAGGCACATCATGCTGAAGCTCGGCAAACTGTTCAAAAAATGGCCTCGTAAAATCAAAATCCCGCCCATATGAAGCTGAGTCCCAGCCGTCGCCCCACCAGCATTCATTGCAATATACTTTATAGGGCTTATTTTGTGAGTAAATCGTCACGGTACTTTTTTCACATAAATCGCAATTGCGCCTGTAAAGCGTGCGTTCATTTCTCCATGCATACCTGCGAATCTGCCGGCACTCCGGGCACCACGTCGGCGCCGGAACTTTTATCTTTTCATAAAAATTAAAATCCTCACTATCTATCGTGAAATCTTTTTTGCAGTTTTGGCAGTTTTTATTCTCCGTCTTTGTATTCATAGACATTAACCCGAGCTGGGCGGAGCACGCGCTCGCCCAATTTGTAGCCTTTTTGAATAACAGTGGCAACTTTATGATCTTCTTCTTTTTTATCAGTTGGCATCATTTCAACCGGCTGGTGGATAACTGGGTCAAAAGTTTCTCCCGTTTCTCCTATTGCTTTAACTCCATATTCCTCAAAAATTGTATTCATTTGAGAATGGATATATTCCACACCACGCCTCCAATTCTCATCCACTTTGTCCCAAGCTTCTTTATTGGCAAAAGCCATACTAAAGCTGTCCATCACGGTCAAAAACCTGCCTAATATCCTCTCCCTCATTGATTCTGAAAACATGGCCTTGCGGTCATCTTCCTGCTTGCGATAGTTGGCAAACTCCGCCCGCTCCTTCTGCCAGCCAGTCAGATATTCCTCCTTTTCAGCCTTGCATATCTTCAAATCGGCTCTAAATTTCTTTAGGGTCTTTTTAAAATCCTCTTCGCCGTCTTCATTGAATTCAAATTCTTCTACTTCAACGTCCTCTTCAGGTAGAGCTTCCTCTTTTTTTATTTCTTCATCAGACATTATGATTAATATAACACAAAAAAATCCCTCTTGGAAGAGGGATTTTTTTGTGCATTTTTTAAACTTTCCCTTTAAAAACTTTCTAAAAATTATAGAAAACTTTTGAAGAGAGAAGAGGTGTGAGCCAATCAAGGTCAGCATCTCTTCTTCTGTGGTCCACTACACGTGTGGACATACGCCCTGTTTTTAGAAAACAGGGAAAATAAGCGCTACAGAACCTGCTTCGGATTCAGGACCTGAGAGAGCACGGTCGCGACGGCGTAGATGCCGATGTAACCGAGCCAAACCTGTTCGAAGTCCATCGCTGGTCGCGCCGCCCAGAAGAGCGGCAACACCTGCGCCCACGCCAGCGAAAGAACGAAAGGCAGACCTGCGAACTTCACGAGCAGGTTGCCGATGTGTGTCAGCGTAAGGTCCATTCGAAGCAACCGGAACCCCACATACGCCAACAGTCCTTCTGCAAAGCTGAATGGAAGCGAGCCGAAGAAACGCTCCCAGACCACCTTGATCACCACGAGTGGGAGGAGGATGGTCACAACCCCCAACAATACTGATCCCATCGGAACCAGAACGAGAAATCGTTGCTTGCCCTTTTCGCCTCCTCCAAGCTTGGCAATCAACCACTCGTACGCGGTTTTTCTCAAGTCCATGATACACCTTTTACGAAGAACGAACTCGCCTTTGCGGAAGACGCACCGGTTGACTATACTCCGCGGGACTTCACCACGCCGGAAATAATCAACCCTTACATTATAGCACATTTTATTAAAATTTGCAAGCAAAAAGCCCTTAATTTATAAGGGCTTTTTGGATTTATTGTAAATTTTACTTTATCGCTTACTCCATTGCGGTGCCTTTCTTGCTTTTTTAAGTCCGAATTTGCGACGCTCCTTGGCTCTCGGGTCGCGTTTTAAATATCCCAAACTTTTCAAATTTTTGCGAAGCTCACCATCTGACAATACCAGAGCGCGGGCAAGCCCATGGCGAATAGCCTCGGCCTGAGAGTGAGTTCCCCCACCGGAGACCTTGGCCTCTACATCCCACTTCAAACCTGTCTTACCGGCTCCAAGCCCTCCCGCCATCGGGTCTAAAACCAAGCGGCGTTCTCCTTCTGTTTTAAAATATGCTTTAACGTCTTTTCCGTTAACAATAAAATTTGTTTTGTTAGATTCTAAAATACGCACCCTGGCAGTTGAAGTTTTTCTTCTCCCTACTGCTTCAATATATTTTCCTGTTGTTATCTTTTTATCTTTATCCATATATATTTAATCTTCTATCTTTAAATGTTTCATCATTTCCCTGCGTAATTTATTATCCGGAAGCATCTGATAAGTCGCAAGCTTGATTAGTTCTTTCAACCCAAGCTTGGAAGCTGTTTCCGTACCGCTTAAAATACGCAGACCGCCAGGAATACCTGAATATCTAGTGTGGTAAATCTCCGCGAGCTTTTTAGGGGTAATATGCAACTTTGAAGCATTTATAACCTTGACAGGCATGCCGCAATATTTATTGCGCTCATATGTCGCCTTTGTTTTGCCCATTAAAGATAATGCCACCTCGCTGGCCACTCGGCCCAAAGTCCTTCCGCTGGCGTCTACTGTCTTGACATCTATTGTTTTACTAATTGTTTCTTTTGCTGTTTTATTCATGGTATTTTATTATATAAATTCTATTACAGCCATTTTAGCGCCGTCTGATTTCCTCGCACCTAATTTCAAAACTCTGGTGTATCCGCCTTTTCTATCTGCATATTTTGGCGCAATAACTTCAAAAAGCTTCTTAACTTCGGAGCGCCTACCTAAAAGCCTGGAAATTAAGAGGCGACGCGTGGCCATATCTCCACGCTTAGCGCTAGTTACCAGCTTTTCTATAAAAGGCCGGAGCTCCTTCGCTTTTGGTTCTGTGGTTTTTATTTTTCCGCGCACAATTAAATTAAGTGCCAAGGAATTAATCAAGGCATTTCTTACTTTCCTCACTCTGCCGAATTTTCTTTTGTTATTGCCGTGTCTCATATTTATTCTTTCAAATTCAAATCGAATTTACCAAGTACTTTCTTAATCTCGGAAATTCCTTTTTCACCGATGCCTTCAACTTCCAATAAATCTTCCCTTTTCTTTCTGGCTAGGCCACCTAAGGTACGAATATTGGCGCCAGTCAGGGCATTCAATGTTCTGGTAGAAAGATCTAAACTGTCGGTTCTGGTTTTTAAAACATCGGCAAAAACATCACCTTTTTTATCATCTCCTGCTTCAGCATCGGCCTTTTTATCTTCTTTGGATACCTTCTTTTCAATTTTAATTACCTCTTCCGGCTCTTTAAAGTCTATGATGGCTTTAAGCTGATTGATCATGATTTCTATAGAGCGGGAAAGTGCTTCGCGGGGAGAGAGGGTTCCGTCTGTTTCAATTGAAATTCTCAAGCGATTGTGGTTGGTTTTGTCGCCCACACGCATATTTTCAACCTCATAAGAAACCCGACGAATCGGGGTAAAGATAGCATCCACCGCAATAGTGCCGACATCCACTTTGTCCTTCTGTAAATTTTCTTTAGAAATAAATCCCAGACCCTTTTCAATCTTCATCTCTATGCTCAAATTTACCTTGCCGGTAACTTCCGCAATATGAAGCTCTGAATTTAAAATCTCTACCTGTCCGCCAGTTTTGATATCTCCCGCCAGAACTTCCTTCGGCCCCTTGGCGGAAAGTATGACAACCTGAGGCTCATCAGAAAGCATTTTGAAACGAACTCTCTTTAAATTGAGAATCATCACGATCACGTCTTCTTTGATTCCATCCATGGTCTGGAATTCATGCGTTACACCGTCAATCTTGATGGAAGTAATGCTAGCACCCGGGAGAGAGGAGAGAATAATTCTCCTTAAGCTATTACCCAAAGTGTGGCCATAACCAGGAGACAAGCCGTCTATCTCAAAAACTCCTTTATTGCCGTCTTCTAAAACGACACGAGGCTTAGAAGGCATAATTATTTTATATTCAGGCATAATTTTAAAAAGTTAACTTTTAATTTCTAATTTTTAACGGCTATAAAATTCAAGCACGGCATTCAAATCAAGGAAGCTTTCTGTATTCTTCGGTTTGTCTAAGATGCGTCCTTCCATGCTGTTTAAATCAAAACTTATCCAGACCGGCGGATTGTAATCCTTTATTCTTTCGGCCATATTTTCAAAAATTTTCTTGGCCTTGGATCCCTCACGGATTTTAATGATATCTCCCGATTTTAATTCATAAGACGGAACAGTTACCTTTTTTTCATTGACGATAAAATGCCCATGAGAAACCATTTGCCGGGCGGCGCGTCTGCTTGCAGAGAGACCCATCCGATAAACTGCATTATCCAAGCGAAATTCCAGCCCTTCGTAAAGTTTTTCCGTGGTGCCGGCGCCTTTAACCTGAGAAGCTTTTTTAACGTAATTGGAGAGCTGACGTTCGGAGATACCGTAAGAAAAGCGGATTTTTTGCTTTTCCATAAGCTGGGCTCCGTATTCAGAAGGAGCTTTTGGGCGACGCGCACCGGGGGTCATGCCCTTACCAGATGCAGCTTTAAACTTAGAAGTCTGGCATTTGTCATACACTCCGGGACCGAGCCTTCTGCAAATTTTAAATTTTGGTTTGGATATCATAAATTTTTTAAAATAAATACTTTTATACTCGTCTGGGTTTTTTAGCTTTCGGCCCATTGTGAGGCACCGGTGTAGCATCTTGGATGGAAGTAATTTCAATGCCGTGGGCCATAAACGCCCTGATGGCCGGCTCGCGACCGGAGCCGACCCCGAGAATCACCACATCCGAATCCTTGACCCCGAGCACTGCCGCTTTACCCCCGATAACATCACCCACCTTGGAAGCCGCGAAAGGAGTCCCTTTCTTTGCTCCACGGAAACCCAAAGACCCGGCGCTTGACCAAAATAATGTATTACCTAATTTATCGGAAAAAAGCACCTTAGTATTGTTGAAAGTAGCATCAATATGCAAAACACCGGAAGTTACTTTCTTTTTTGGTGTCTTAGAGGGAGCTTTTTTAATTTCTTCTCCTTCAATTTTTACTTCTTCTGTTGTAATTTTTGTCTTTCCCATTTAAGTCTTACTCTCTTTCCTCTTACCGGATGCCATTGTTTTTCTGACATTGCCCCGGACAGTTCTGGAATTTGTCTTTGTCCGCTGTCCCCGAACCGGAAGCCTTTTCATATGGCGGATACCCCGATAACTTTTAATATCTTTCAGTCTTTTAATGTTGGCTCCGATTTCTCTCTTGAGATTTCCTTCTATTAAAATCCCTTCAATTACAACACGAATTTTATTTTCTTCATCAGGAGTCAAATCCTTGGCACGCCGGCCACGATCAATCCCCACTTGGTCTAAAATTTTTCGGGCTCTCGATATACCAATGCCATAAAGGACTGTCAATCCAATTTCAAGTCTCTTTTCATTTGGGACTGTTATTCCAAGAATTCTCATAATAAATTATTGCTTTTGTTTATGCTTAGGGTTTGAACAAATAATACGCAAATGCCTGGCCCTTCGGACCATTTTACAATTATCACAGATTTTTTTGACTGATGATTTCACTTTCATTGTATTTGGATATTTGACGCAAAAAAACAAAAAACAAGGAAAAAACCCTTATTTTTCAATACTTTTACTTTATAAAAAACCGAACAAACTGTAAACGCTATAATACACCATATCGTAAAAAATTACAACCTTTTAACTATTCTCCCCTTTCCGCCATAGGGGTCTAAGACAATTTCGACTGAATCTCCTATTAAAACTTTAATCCTATGCATGCGCATCTTACCCGAAAGATATGCCAGAATTTCTTTTTTGCCTTCCAGATTATCTGCTGTTTTATCATCAATATCAACTCTAAATAAAGTACTAGGCAGTGCCTCAGTCACAACTCCTCTGACAGTCTTTTTTGCCATCAGTATTTTTTCATCTTTCAGATCACTCATGGATATTACTAACTATAGTAAAAAAGAGAAAGAACGTCAAGAGTAAAATACCATAAACTACTTCGGATAATTCACGATGATTTTTACATCTGCTTTTTTAGCAGGTATGGACCGGCTCCAGATAGGGCTTAACACCAAGTCGGCAGAGTTAACATTGGGGTATTGCAATAATATTTTATTAAAATCCTGCTTTGGTTTTCCCAGGAGATCTGCCACAAGCTTATCAACATCCAATTTCCAAACGATCTTTGCCTCACCGGATAAATAGAAATTTATATTCTTCGCATTTGATAGAGTTGCGCTATCTTTATCGGAGAGCGAAAAGATAAGTTCCCGGATGTTTGAAATGAAAATTTCAGTCCCGTCATATCCTACCACCTTATTTTCCGCAATTTTCTTTGCAAGCTTTTCTTCATTGAATAAAATACCGTGTAAGGTGCCTTCCAGTTTGACAGGCAGCATGCTGTCTTTTGCAGAAGTATAGTCAATTTCCCCATTCTTACTATCCAAAAAAACTGCTTCTTTGAAAAGAATAAAACCACTTGGAATTTGATCCGCTGCTTTCTTTAAAAGTTTTGCCTGAAGAGTGTTTTTGAGCTCACCCACCATACTTTCCTTTTGACTCTCGGGAATAAAAGGAAATTTGCCTTTTATTCCGCCCGTTATCTCCCCCTTGCTTCGGGCGTAAAATTTGGCATATTTAGGTGTGCCCTTGAAACCAAAAATTTTAAAATCAAGCGGGGCACTATTGTATTCCGCGCCCGCCTCTGCACCATAAATCTTTACTTCCACCGAACCTGGTGTGCCGTCTTTGGCCATCCCCGGCACTACTGTTTTCGTCTCTGTTTTATAAATCTTTCCGTTTGAACCTTCCAATCTTGTATCTGTATCCAATCTTTGGAGAGATAAACCGAAAGTATTGTAAATGATAACAGAACCTTTTGCTTTTTCGGCAAGATCTTTCACTTCAGCTGCCTTGATTGTCGTACTTTCTTCTCCGGAAATAACCACCAAATCAAAAGGTAGAATATTCGCACTAGAGTCTTTATTGGCGGATAAATTTTCATTCAGAATTGCATCCTGCACTTTCGGACTGACAGTCACCACCGCCTTGGAAAAAAAATATGAAAGAGCAAACAATAAAAACACCACAGCGACAATGGCCACTATCCAGATAATGTGTCGGTGGGGCCTGTTTTTGTTTTCTGTTTTTATTTGACCCCTATCTTTTCTAGGCGAGATCTCAATTGGCTGTGCTTCGGTCTGCTGCTTTACTTTCACCATCTCTTGTAAAAAAAATTTTGCCATAATTATATTTTAGCTAAAAAGCGATTAATATAAACAGAATCAATAACAAGGAAGGAATCACGGACGACATTTTCTTCAAATTGAGCCAAGCCATGGAAAATTCGAGCATCTAAAAAGACAACCTTGAATTTTGATTCCGTCAAAGTGTATTGATTGAACTGCTCAGTTTCTATTATGTTGCAAAATAAACTGGCTTCAGCCTTGTCCACAGCCACATAGATAGTCGCCGGGACAGAAATATCACGCGAGATATTAGCCAGAGATTCTTGGAAATTCTTAAGCCACTCTGTTTTCAACTTACCCATAATCGGCTCCAGCTTCTTCACCACCGACGCTTCCGCATGTCCGTCTCTAAAAAGAGAGAAAAGTGATTTTGCTTCATTAAGACTTATACCAAGTGCAGACGCAATTCCACGTATTATAAAATTAAGACCCAAGGGAAAAGAAACAGACTCGCAAAGTGTATTGTTCTTTATCATAGAAATATCCGTCATTTCTCCACCAATATCAATTAAAAGAAAATGTGCTTGATTTATATACATATCGCGCACTACTGCAAAGGAAGATAATACAAAAGAGGAAAATTTTATTTCTTTAGAATGAAAATGCTTTCTTATCGTCTGCTCTATTTCCCCCAAGACCTGTTCACCGCTCATAGAAATAAAAACGGTCATTTCTAGCATCTTGGCTTTCTGGTTTAAGGGATTCGGTGTTTCATAGCCGTTTAACATTGTTTTAATATTTTTAAATTCAATTAAGCGAACAGGACTACCGATCTGTAAATACTTGCCGAAATGTTCTTCTTCAAAAAGAGATATTTCTTTTTGGATCAAACTATCAGCCAGACTGGCGGTAAAGATAAAAGGGGTGTTCTTTTCAAGTTTGATAACCCTTGTCTGAGAGATATACCAGGGCGCTGAAAGAACACAAAAGATTCTCTTGGGCGCGCCCAGACCTGCCATGTAAATTTTGCCAGCAACAACTTCCAGGGATTTCATAGCTAATGAAGAAAAATGGTCAATATTCATCTCTGGCTCCAGGGCTATTGGTTCACGCAGGGCAAAAACTATTTTAGGAATTCCTGATTTTTGTGCCCAAAAAAGCGCCCCTCCCACTGAGGAAGACCCGACGTCAAAAACTAATACCAATTCATCTTTCTCTTTTTTGCCTCCAAAAATTCCCATTCCATTAATTGTATCACAAAAGTGCGGCTTTAATGCGCCTGACGCCCTGTGATGATGCCTCTTCTTTTAAAATCTTAAAATGGCCAAG
>Ga0209542_10014728_pt1 | contig 13251 bp, 21 predicted proteins | sample RifCSPhighO2_01_FD_184028 | JGI IMG/M metagenome (GOLD analysis project Ga0209542, IMG submission 184028) | Soil microbial communities from Rifle, Colorado - Rifle CSP2_plank highO2_0.1 (SPAdes) (version 2) | ecosystem: Environmental > Terrestrial > Deep subsurface > Rock core/Sediment ... | reverse complement strand
TTAAAGAATTCCTTTCTTACTTCTTCTTTTTTCACGCAAACCCGAAGAAATCAAACGAGAACTAATTTTCGGTTACCCCATGACATATGTCTCTGGGTCGCACACTGATAGAAAAATAACGAAAATCTGCAACAACATCAAAATAACCTTTCACAAACTGCTCAACACCTGAGCATAAGCGATCGAACCTATCTGCCACCGGTCCGACATACCGCATAAGCCTAACAGGGAGATTATCCATAAATTCAAATAAATCATCAAAGCATTCAACAGGATGTCCACCCATATCAAGTCGTGTGTAACTCATAGCAACTCCTTCAAAGCAGCGATAACTCTCTTAATCTCCTTCAAAGAAAGAGGTTGAGAAATGCTGAATCGCAACGATCCCTTAATTGCCTCAGCAGAAAAACCCACCGCTCGTAATGCTCTAGAATCGTCCCGTTTCGAATCACACGCGCTCCCCGTAGAACAATAAATACCTTTCTCAGATAACGCCAGAACCACTCGTGGTGCATCCAAACCGGGAAGGGTTATCCTCACAATACCAGGAAGCATACGTCTGCCCTCAAAAACCGTACCTCCCAGTTTCCCCAACGTCAAAGCAAAAAAATCTCTACTTGCTTTCACTTTTTTCCACGGTTGTTGTTTACCTAGTTCCAGCGCCTTAACAAATCCCACAATTCCAGGAACATTTTCAGTTCCCGAGCGAATACCTTTCTCCTGTCCCCCACCATATACCAACGGCTTAAGTCCAATACCCTCTCGAACATACAACAACCCAACCCCCTTAGGACCACCCAACTTATGTGCCGACGCAGAGAGCAAATCAACTCCCAGCTCCCTAACAGTAATCCGTTTCTTTCCAAAACTCTGCGATGCATCAGTATGAAATAACGCTCCTCTCCTCCGGCATAACACTCCAATCTCCCGAAGATCCTGAACCACCCCCAGTTCATTACTCCCATGAATAATAGAAACAAGCGCTACTGAACTATCAAGCATTCGCTCAAATACTGCAATATCAATCGCCCCATGAGAATCAACAGGAATCTCAATCACGGTATAACCCCCACGCCCCAGAGCCTTAGCCGAACCAAATACCGAACTATGCTCAATCGCACTAATTAATATTTTTTTCCTCCCTGTCGAACGAATGCCTCCAAGCACCCCACCCCAAATGGCAAGATTATTAGACTCAGTCGCCCCCGACGTAAACACAATCTCCCACGGCTTACATCCCAACTCTCGAGCAAATACTTCTCTAGCTCTTTTAATCTCACCAAACGCTTCCTCTCCCTTTCGATGAGGTGATGATGCATTCCCATACACACTCAGCATCGCTTTCTTTACACTCTCAGCAACCTCAGGAAACACAGGCGTAGAAGCAGCACAATCAAGATAAAGCTCTCTTCCAACCATCAACTAAAAACTGGAAAAAGGTATATAAAACTACCGCGAAGATGAAGATTAAGCTAGAACTTAAATCTGTCTCTTTCAGACAAGAAAAATCTTTAACACTTCTTGGAATCTATCAAAAGAATAAAGGCATAAAAACACTAAATCATTTTTTCTAATATCTGAGGAGTTGTTTAAGGGGAGACACAAATAAAAAGGCTTGACGCAATGATTCTTCTGCAGGAGACCTATTTGCCTCAGGAAGCGTTTCGTAAGTAAACTGCGATCTTTTTCGCCGTTCGTTATGAAAGATGCTAAGCAGCAATTCAGCTTTAATTCTCACACTATCGTACAAAACCAGAAGATCCTTACTAACAATACCCCCCATAACCAATCTCTTAAATGCACTATAGACTTGCTGATGTTGACCTTGTTTCGAAGAGATGGAAATTCGTTTTGACTGAAGATATGCTTGAGTGCAATAAAAAATAGAATAATAAGCACGGCTGATTACGGAACTATAAAAAGTTATTCGTGAAGGCAATTGAAAAGCTATTTTTCGTTGTTCATCAATACTAATTCGGTATAACGTCCGTGCGGCAAGTAGTTCATTGTCTGCACGATTAAGAAAAAGACTAACCCTTGAATCCACGATTGAGCGCCTCCGCTAAAATACTATAATAAGCAGTCCCGCCACAAAAAATAAGATGGGAACGAGCAAATTCCTTGCCGTAATTTTCTTCCGAAGTAACAAGCATGCTAAGAAATTCACTTTTACGAAAAATAGAGAGGTGGACAGGAGGAACAGCGCTTTCTCCTTCGTATTCTAATTCTGCTCGAATCTTCTCTAGGTCAAATAAGTCATCACATAGTATAACCACATCAAGATCGGAGTGTTTCGTCTGTGTTTTTTTTGCGTAGCTTCCTGTAACCAATAAAATGAAAAAAGGAGTAATACGTGACAACAAAGAAGAAAGTCTTGAAATAATCCTAACTGGAATATGGGTGCTAACCCAAGCACGATGCTCTTCTAAAAATCCAAAGTACCTTTGAGTAGCAAATAGCTGCAATGTGGGAACGTATAAAATAGACCTTCCAACATATTCACGCTCTACGATCTTTTCCCGAGTTAAACGATTTAATGATCTGTAGATGTAACTCTTAGACTGTTTTCCTGATAAAACGCAAATTTCCGAATAAGTAAGTCTTTTCCACGGTTTTTTAACAAAAGCCGAATCGATTGCATATTCTTCTGTAATGAGCGCCATAGTACTATATTTAGTCCTATATGGTACTGTTTATAGTACTATATAAATATATCTTCCAGTAGCCTTATAAAAATAAATGAAATAAATAGGTATGAACATCCACGAATTCCCCTCTTTTCTCAAAGAATTTTACAAAAAGAACAAACGCTCACTTCCCTGGCGAGATGATCCCTCTCCCTATAAAGTCCTAGTCTCAGAAATAATGCTCCAGCAAACGCAAGTTCCCCGTGTAATTCCCAAATTCAACGAATTTATGCAATCATTTCCATCAATTGAATCTCTATCCAAAGCATCTACCACCAATCTCCTAAAAGTCTGGTCAGGCCTCGGATATAATCGACGAGCACTCAATCTGCAGAAGACAGCACAACACATCATACAAAAACACAAAGGTGAACTACCTCAAACGCTCGAAGAATTAGACAATCTCCCAGGCATTGGCCCTGCAACCGCAGCCTCAATCAGCGCCTTTGCATTCAATCTCCCCGTTATCTTCATAGAAACGAACGTCCGAACAGTCTACATTCACTATTTCTTCCCCAACCAAGAAAACATCTCCGACAAACAACTCATACCCCTATTAGAACAAACCATCGACAAGAAAAATCCTCGAGAATTCTACTCGGCCCTCATGGATCTCGGTACACACCTCAAAAAACAAATCGGGAATGAAACAAAACGAAGCAAACACTATCAGAAACAATCTCCTTTTATCACCTCAAACCGAAGAATTCGAGGCATCATACTCAAAGCACTTATGCAGCAAGCTCAAACCATAGACTCACTCACCCAATCACTCTCTCTTCCCAAAGAAAAAATAATTTCCAACCTCACTCAATTGGAAAAAGAGGGTTTTATAAAAAAAGAAAATGAAGAATGGAAAATAAATTCCTAGCCTTCAACACAACCGCTTAATTCCCCCAAATCCTTCAAGCTCTTAAACCCATACTCAAACTTTCCATCAATATACCACGCAGGAAGAGAGCGAAGATTCGTACAACCCGAAGAACAATCAATCACCACTAATCGCTTATAACCCTCCTCTCCAAAGATTCTTTGCTGTCTCTCACAATCAGCGCACACCCCAGTATACAACTCAGCACCTTTCTCCTTCAAACAATCCGCCAGTTTAATCTTCTCATCCGCTCCTGTAAAATAGCCAGTTACTTTGCTAAACCAATCGCTAAACACATACATACCAATAATCAGAACAATCAACACACCCATCGTCAAGAACACTTGCTGCTGCCGATTCATCATAACATAAAGAAGAAGCTCTTTTTATTACTTGCGGGCAAGAGTAAATAATTATATATACGTTGAAAAACATGCGAAACAGATGCCCTACCAATTTTCCGAAGAAAGGGAACTTGCACAATTAATAGATGCTCCCACTAACCCACAAGACCAACATCGGGACATAAATAGGATAAGTGGGGCGATTCATGCTAGAATCTGGGCAAACGTGCCACAAAGAATATATGTCAAAGAATATACAATTCCGTTACTAGAGAGAGCCCATAAAATGGTGCTAGAGTGTGCAAGATCAGATTCATCTCTACAATATATTGCAGAAACCCAAGAAAGAAGAATAAAAAACCTCTACAGATACTCACGAGGAGAACCATCAGATTTTATCTCAGATGAAAGTAGAAAAAGAATAGAACTAAGCTAACGATTAACCCCGACGCCATCTCGGTCTTTCACCTTTCCACACGCAAATAACCAATAGAGCAATCAAATATAAAACAAAATAGCCCGCAACTCCGTACAACGTATCAGATACTGAGTGTGACTGTATATCCACGCGCCTAAAAGTCAAAAAACTCACCACAATAAACACCGCCAGAACCAACCATCCCTCCCACGAACAAGGATACCATCCCCACCCGTATCGCTTCGCCTTAAACCAATAATGCATACACAACCAACAAATAGATTTATATAATACTTTCTCTCCTAATCACTATGTTACTTACACTCTGGATAGCGATTGCGTTACTAGTAATTCTAGTTCTCTCATTTATCGTCTATTACAATCGCTTTGTCGTGCTAGACAATAGAATTGACAATGCGCTTGCCCAGATTGACGTGCAACTCAAAAAGAGAGCAGATTTAGTCCCTAACCTGCTCAATTCGGTCAAAGGATACATGAAACATGAAAGGGCGGCAATAAAAGAAGTCACCGATGCGAGAAAAGCGATGTTGTCCGCACCGACACTAGAGAAGCGAGCCGCCGCAGGAGCAGACCTGCAGTCAGCCCTCAAATCAATATTTGCCATCGCCGAAAATTATCCGCAACTGAAAGCATCGGATACCTTCATACAATTACAAAACGAACTCTCAGATATTGAAAACAAAATAGCATACAGTCGTCAATTCTACAATGACTCCATCATCTCATTCAACAACGCGGTAGAAACCTTCCCCGGAGTCTTGTTTGCCCGCCTCTTCAACAAGCACGAGAAACCACATCTCAAAATCAAAGAAGAAGAAAAAGCGGTTCCTAAAGTTGAATTTTAACTACTCCTAAAGATAACACTCTCTCCTTCACTTTTTTATATGCTGCAACTACATTGATGGATGCTACAAAGAACAACCACATACACACTCGATGATTTCTATATAGCTGAACACTTTGAAAAACCAAAACACAATAGAAGACCAAATCTTCCAGGAGTATTAATCCAAGACGTCTCTTGTTATCCTATGAATGCGTATACAAGAACAACTATCAGTGATGTATCCATCAACAAAACATACTCTTCGACTAGAGAAATGCTAGAAGATATAGCAACAAATCATCCACTCAAACTAAGGCACTCAACGCTTCATCTCCTAAGAGTATTCTACAGCGCTGTAGAGCAAAGCCAGACAAACGGCACTATCGTACCACAAAACCTTACGCTCTCACGAGAGGAATTCATACAACTAGGCTGTCCCTTATCTCTCGACCTAAAAATCTCCTTGCAAAATATAACTAACAAATAAGTTACTGCTTCCCAAAAAAACGTTCCAAACCCAAAGATAAAAATTCTCTAACGTACGGATGGAGCTTTGCAGAAAACTCAGGAGTATACTCCTGAACCACACAACCCCCAACAGGAGCAATGTGAACTCCTTCAGGAACAACCAACAATGGCTTAGAATGCAATGTATCAAGTTTCAATATCCCTTCCCCACAAGCAGCATAGACTGCGCAGGGAGTATCTGTACCTTTCTTCAAATCAAATGGAGCAGTTCTAAAGAAATGCCGAGCCAAGTCAATATACACAATATCTTTCAATTGCAACCCACATTCTTTCTGTACCTTATCACGCAATGAATCAACAACGGGCACTCCGCGTTGTAATCTCCCACCAATCGGCCAATATTCATTCTTTGCAGGAAAATTATCCCTATATACAAGGAGAATACCACTCCGATAAAAAATAAACACATCGTGACACATAATGGGAAGTGACTGATGTGCTTTCTGATAATCTGCAAGAGACAGCTGCTCAGTCACTTTTAACTGACCAAGCTCAACGTTCGTTCCATCTTCAAAAAGATATTCCTTCATAAGATAAAATAAAGAGAAGGGTATTAAAGAATTATGGTAAAAAGAAACTAATCAGAAGAAGAGCAAAGCCTTAAAAACCACCCCTTCTAAGCATCGTGCCCATGAGAAATCATAATGAACACCAATATGGAATCAGTCAAGTCCATAGTTACATCACCAACGGCCCACTCTACACCGAATCAGAATTGTCCCAACATTGTAACCCCAGATTCCAAGGATCATTTAATCCACACTACTGGCCGCAAAAAGCATATCACTTGCCTAACCAAGAAGAAGAAATTCAAGTCGAAGCAGCCTGATGTCCCATTCTCTCTTTCTGCAACACTTCAAAGCAATCCTCAGAACAACAACCTCCTAGCCGTTTCTCACAATCAATACAAATACTAGTGAATCGATCACACTCGTTGTTCCTGCAATTTTTATATAAATCACAGTCCTTCCCGCAACCATCACATGGAGCAAGAGATGAATCGTTAGTATTAATCGGAGAAATAATGCGTTTATCAAACACAAAACACTTCCCTTCCCACACCGTATCCGGAAACTCCTTCCCAAACGCCAGAATGCCACCGCGTAACTGAGACACATCACTAAATCCTTCCTTAATCAGATACGCTGAAGCCTTCTCGCATCGAATACCTCCAGTACAATACATCACTACTTTCTTATCCTTCTTATCTTTAAGTAGTTCAGCAACCTTAGGAAACTCCCGAAACGTAGAAATAGGCGAAACAACGGCGTCCTTAAACTTCCCCACACGACCCTCATACGCATTCCGTGCATCCAAAATAACCACTTCTTCATCTCCCGAATACAAATCCAGAAACTCCCGAGGTGAAATATGCTTCCCCTTTCTCGACAAATCGACCTCTTGCTCAAACCGCACTAATTCTTTCTTTATCTTGAGTACCATTTTTTCAAACGGGATATCATGGCACGCGTCTTCTTTGATAATCATATCCTTAAACCGCACATCTCCTCTCATCACAGCTATATAGGTATCAACTTGCTCCCGCGAACCTGCAACTGATCCATTAATCCCTTCAGAAGCAACTAAAATTCTGCCCTTTAACCCCAATCCAATACAAAATGCCAAATGCTCTTCCCTAAAGGCTGCCGGATCCTTAAGAGGCACATACTGATAAAACTGAATCACATAATGGTCCATTTCCCTGAAATCCACTCAATTCTTATAAATCTATCGAAACCGAAAGCTTTTTGAACCCCAAAGGGGGCGTTAGTATATGTCTGTAATTGACGAACAACCGCAGGATCAAGAAAAGGGAGTAATCGCAAGTATTTTTGGATACCTACCAAAAAGTATCAGTGAAAACCAGCAAGAAAGAGAAACAGAGCCCTCATTGTTAGTTGGTTGGTCAAACAAATATGTGATGCTTATGCCTCCATCTGAACATAAGCGTAATGGAGAGTCGTTCTATAAAACGCTAGCGCGTTGCATGGATGAAGAAGTATTTACTACAAATAACGAACCCTCAAGAAACAGCAGCTATTTACTAAATAGCGGAGAAAAAACTAAACTAGCGCGAGCAGAACACATATACACTCCGCCCTGGAGAGGGTCAATTTTAACTTCACTCGGTCGCCTCGGCGTACAAATGTATCTGCTCCAAACAGATAAACCAGAAAATCTAGCATTAACGACGCAAGAGTTTTCATCATATGGATGGATAAAAGAAGAAGATCTTCTAAACGAGAGTCCAATAGTTATTCTTTCTAACAGCAGGAGAGTAATAGTTCCACGAGAGGCTCGCGGACATTTATACAACACATTCGATTTATATAGAACTTGGCTAAAAACAGGCACCGAACCAGATGTTGATAATCTCATGAAACGACTAGCATTAAATAACCACAATCTGTATCTTCTAGAGGACAAAAGAAGACTGCTTAACGAATGTTACGGAAACCAAAAAAACTCTACACCAAAACTATAAATTTATATACTAAAAAGAATAACTAACTCAATGAAAAAAGTACTGTCAATAATCCTCCCACTTATACTACTTTGTTCTCTAGTAGTAGCCGAAGGCAGCTCAACCGCAACCGATACCACCAACTCTGCAGATACGACTACCGCCTCTTCAGATACCGCCACAACAGCGAATGCACAAGCACGAGTGCAAACTCCATCGGCAGACGTGCAAGCCAGAGCGTATGGAGACGCAGCACGTGCAGCTAATCCATCCCCCTGTGATGATAAAACAAATAGAAAAGACAGAATAAAATGCCGTCTAGAAGCAAAAACCGTTGTCGAAAAAGCAAAAATTCTCGATGAATCATGCAAAGATCTCGTCAATCCTGCAAACTGCCAATCACTCTACAACCGCGCACAAGCCTGCTATGATAAGGAAGGTATAGAAAAAGATCGCTGCTTCCTCCGAGTAACGGGATTCATCAAAAAACCATCTCCTTCAGCCAACGCTGCTTCAAACAACGAACAACGAAAACAATACGCCGTGCTCATCCTCTACAACCTACAACAAAGAGTTGAATCGCTCCACCAAGCGGGAAACATAACCGATGAACAAGCCGCAGCTCTCATTGATGAAATTGTCCAAACAAAACAAGAAATCCAATCAGGAAGCACCAAGGACGCAATTCGAGAACATATTCAGGAAATTAAACGTCAGTGGTCCGCGCTCTCACTATGAAAAAAGCAATAGTAATTACGATTGTTGTACTTATTTTGTTAGGAGCGACCTTCTACCTCTTGTCTTCAAATGCCTCGGATGAAGCATCAGACGAAGAAGCCAGAACAACTAACACCAATCAAGCAGCTGCAGAAGATAATGCTGCAAACCTCCAAACCGCCGAAGACGATTTCACTACCCTAGACGAAACTATTGCAGCTTTGGAATAGCTTATAAACTTCCAATTCTTAATACAAAAATGACCGAACGACTATCATTTGAAGATGAAATAGCAAAAAATAAAATAAAATCAATCATCCTAATGGCAATAATTATCATCTTCTTCATCCTATTAGGCTACATCATTGCAAAAATCTACGACCCCTCTCTCTTTTTTGGTATTATGATTCTCTCGATCATCATCTCTCTCCTCTACACAGTTATCAGCTATTACAACGCGGATAAAATCGCGCTCGCTTCAGTAAAAGCAAAACCTGCTTCTCCAATACACCATCGACAGTTCATACAAATAGTTGAAAACATGGCGTTAGCTTCAGGACTTCCTATCCCAAGAGCCTATGTCATGGAATCAGAACAAATAAATGCCTTCGCATCTGGAAGAAACCCGCAGCACGCCGTCATTTGTGTCACTACAGGCGCACTTAACAAGCTCTCTAAGCAAGAGCTAGAAGGAGTCATAGCCCACGAAATGGCGCACGTCGCTAACTTCGACATCCGATTTATGACACTTACCGCTGTCCTCATAGGTATGATCTCAATAGCCGCGGAAATCTTCCTCCGATCTCTCTGGTTCTCGGGTTCAGATGACAACAAAGGCAAAGGAAATGCAATCCTCCTCATCCTCGGTATCCTCTTCGCTATTCTCGCACCTATTCTCGCCAACCTCGTTGCTCTGGCAATCTCACGAAAACGGGAATTCACTGCAGATGCAACCGGAGCAAAATTCACTCGTTACCCTCCAGGTCTAGCTTCCGCCCTAAAAAAAATAAAGAACGAACATGTCTCAAAAGCAGATACCAAACGCTATCCTAAAGCAGTCGCTCCTCTATTCATATCAAATCCTTACAAGAAGAAATTCACATCGCTCTTCTCAACGCATCCCGATATAGACGAGCGAATAAGCAGATTAGAACGAATGTAGGGGCTGTAAATTTAACGACCTATAGAAAGAATTAAAAGTGGAGTTTTGCTAAGTATCACATGGGATGGAGAGAGAACAAAAATATTAAAATTTCAGTTCTTATTATCGGACTAATTATTTTTTTAGGAATAGGTCTGTTTCTTCATAGAGATTCGAGTTTCCGTTTTCGTACTATAGTTTCCTATATAACTATTTTTTTAATAGTAGCCACGATTCTATCTTTTACCTTCAGAGTTGATAAAGAAATCAATAAATCTATTTATCCTCTTCATATAATTAGATTTTCATTAGTATTACTTACCTTAACTTTCATACCCTATATTCAATTTTTAATCTATCTAATCTTTTATCCTGCCAGCTTTATAGTAGGTCTGATAATTGGAGAGGATACACTTAGGAGTTTATTTTCTCATGGAGACTTTGATTCATATCCGCGAACCATTATTGGTTTGATTGTTCTTACATGTTTCACATTAATTTATTCTGGAATTATTCTTTGGATTTACAGAAAAATTAAGCAAAAGAAAGTTGAATAATCACTTCTTCTTAAACTTCTCTCTATACAATTTCTGAGCAATCGCAATATCCTTATACGCCTCATCTTTATCCAAAATATCAAGCACTTTGCACGTCTTTCCTTGCAACTGCTTGTACGTCTCAAAGAAATGCTTCATCTCTTCCAGTGTATGTTTTGGTATATCCTTAATAGACGCAAACTCAGAAAAGCGAGGATCATGTTCATACACACCAATCAACTTATCATCCTTCTCCTTTCCATCAATCATCCGCAACACACCAATTATTCGTACCTCAGCAAGTGTCATAGGTACCACCGGTCTATTAGTCAACACCAGAATATCAAGCGGATCTCCATCATCCCAATACGTCTGCGGCACAAACCCATAATCCCCCGGATAATGCACTGCTGAATACAACACCCTATCAAGCCGAAGCAACCCCGTCTCCTTATCCATCTCATACTTAATATGAGAGTCTTTAGGAATTTCTATAATCGCATGCACCACCGAAGGAGCGCCCTCTCCCACAGAAACATCATGCCACGGGTGTATCATCGTCATATCCTCTTGAACCGAAAATGCTTTAAAAAGCTTCCTCCTCAAAATAGTATGGATAAAGAAGCGGTCTACAATCTCCTCAAACAAGTTCCCAAAGGCAAAGTCACCACGTACAAAGCGCTAGCGCACGCCCTCAACTCAAAAGCCTATCGTGCCATAGGAAAAATAATGAACACCAATCCCCACGCTCCGGTAGTCCCCTGCCATCGAGTCATCAACGCCAACGGTAAACTCGGAGGTTACGCCCTAGGCATACAAAAGAAAATAGAACTGTTACAGAAAGAAGGTATTGAAATACACAACAACTTCATAGATCTAGAAAAATACAACTACACATTTAAATAATATAAAAACATAACAACAAAGTGAAACCCTCAAAACAAAAATACCTCTATATAACACTCACCCTCCTACTCTCATTCATCTTCCTCTTTCTCTCAATCCAACCATCAAACAATAGAAACTGGACAAAAGATCAGACCCTCCTCTCCTACGCAGACGTACAAGAAACTAAAACAACCATTTACAACATCCGCAATTTCACGTACCTAAACACTTCAGACTACGATATCGCCTACTACAACCAAACCTATTTCCTCTCAGAATTAGATTCCCTCTGGTTTCTCGTTGAACCCTTCTCAACAAGCAAAAGTTTTGCTCACACCCTCCTCAGCTTTGGATTCAACACACTCAATAATTCCAACAAAACGCACTATCTAGCCATCTCAGTCGAAATACGAAAAGAGCAAGGCGAATCATTCTCAGCAGTCAAGGGTCTCTTCAAACGCTACGAACTCATGTATGTCATTGGAGATGAAAATGATCTCATCAAACTCCGATCAAATTACAGAAATGACACCGTCTATCTCTATAAAATAAAGACCGAAAAAGAAACTATGCAAAAAGTCTTTCTCTCCATGCTCGAACGCGCGAACGAACTAAAAGAGCACCCCGAATTCTACAACTCCCTCACCAACACCTGCACCACCAATATAGTCTCCCACGTCAACCACATAAAACCCGATCGAGTACCTTTCTCATTCAAAGTGCTCCTCCCCGCCTACTCAGATAAACTCGCCTATGATCTCGGCATCATAGACACCAATCGTTCCTTCGAAGACACGCGCGAATTCTACAAAATCAACGATAGAGCCAATCGCTATCCAGAATCATATCACTTCTCCCAAAAAATCAGAGCATAGAAATACGTAAAAAGAAAGAGGCTCCAGAAAAAGTATGGCTCAAATTAAACTACCGATAATTCATTCTCGTCACATCTAAAGAGTATATTAAACTTAGGCGACCTTATTTCTTATCTGCCCACTCAAACATCTCATCTATCCCCTGATTGGCTCGCAACTCAGATTCACTACTGGGTATGCCTCTCACCGATCCATCTCGATACAGTGCATTCACAAACTGCCAGTCATGTAGTTTATCCCACAGTTTATGTATATTGTCCATAGCCCTACTCTGCTGTTCTTTTCTATACGGCGGAGCACGATTGCCTCCTCTCGTCTCATCATTTCTGATAGGATATAATCTCCATAGATAGGAGGTTGCAACTGACGGAGCATTATCTTTTCCCCAGTTCTGAACACCATACTCTCCATCAGGATCAGAACGGGTTGCAGACGGACAGAAAAAGACACGAAGATTCGGCAAACAGCCCGTTTCATACAACCATCCCATCCCATAAGGAGTAAATTGTCCATCTCTATGTGAACCAATAGCAGAACCCGCCTCATCCGCAGGAAGTTTCTTATAAGTCTGTTCATACATCTCCATCCCAGTACCAATCTGTCTCAAATTACTCGCACACTGCACTCGCCGTGCAGATTCCCGTGCTTTCCCCACCACGGGCAGAAGAATCCCAGCCATTAGACCAATAAGACCTACACTAACCAGTAGCTCCGTTACACTAAATCCTTTGCGTTTCATAAAAATACCTTAAAAACTGACTATTTAAACCTTATTATTTAATAACTATAAAGTAGTTACAAATAAGAAATTACAATTCTAAAAAAGTAGATATATAGGCTGTGTTGCATGATTAATGCAACAAAGAGGACTTAACCTCTATGGGAAATATCTGGTATTTACCCTTTACAGATTTTATGACTTTTTCTATCTTGGG
>Ga0209542_10014726_pt1 | contig 13252 bp, 16 predicted proteins | sample RifCSPhighO2_01_FD_184028 | JGI IMG/M metagenome (GOLD analysis project Ga0209542, IMG submission 184028) | Soil microbial communities from Rifle, Colorado - Rifle CSP2_plank highO2_0.1 (SPAdes) (version 2) | ecosystem: Environmental > Terrestrial > Deep subsurface > Rock core/Sediment ... | reverse complement strand
TGGCCTGTGAATGGAGTATTCTTTCTCTTTTGAGACTTCGCCTTTGTTGTCGATTGGATTCCCCGCAACATCAAAAAGTCTGCCTAAAACGCCCCTTCCCACAGGAACCGAGATCGGTTTCCCCAAAGCCTCGACTTCAATTCCGCGCCTCAAACCATCGGTTGCAGACATGCTGATTGCCCTCACGGTACCAAGTCCCAAATGCTGGGCAACCTCGAGTATTACTTCCCGACCCTCGTTTTTGACTTTGAGAGCAGACTTGATTTCGGGCACCGCGCCGTCAAATACTGCGTCCACGACCGGCCCTATGATTTGCGTTATGACTCCTTTCATTCTAAATATTGTTAATGCTTTTAAAGTTTAACTTATGGCTTCAGCCGCGGAAGATATTTCTATTATTTCCTTGGTTATCGCCGCCTGGCGAGCTCGGTTGTAAGTAATCTCGAGTTCTTTGCCTATCTTTTCCCCGTTTTCGCTTGCTGACTTCATGGCAACCATGCGACCCGACTCTTCACTTGCTCTCGACTCAAGTATCGACTGAAAAATTTGAATGGAAACCAATTCTGGCACAATCAGATCAAGCACCGTCTCCGGCGAAGGCTCGTATAAATATCTTTTGAAACCCCTGTCTTTAAGCGATCTAATCTTTATGTCGTCTTCAACTCCACCCAAATGTTCTATCATATTTTTAAGACTTTTTTCCGAAACAGGAAGAAGCTCCCTCACAGCTGGCTCACGGGAAAAAACAGAAAGATAGTTGGTGTAAATTATCAACGCTTTCTTATATTTTCGAGTCGCATATTCTGAAAGAATAAAATCGTATATTTTCTTTCCTCCTGAAAAAGAATTTACTTCTTTGAAATCACCGAAAGACTGCAGTATTTTGCCCGGAAGCTTTCTTGCGTGGATCTCCGCATATTTTCCTATCGTAACATACTCCACTTTTTCATCTTTGTAATGATGAGAAGAGAAATATTTTTTTGCCGCTTTCAATATCTGCGTATTGTATCCGCCACACAAGCCTTTGTCGCTCGCTATATAAATAACCAAAATCTTTCCTTCTTCGCTTCTGGCATCCAGAAAAACATTTTTGTGGAATATGTCGTAAGATATGTTGACCAAAAGTTCCAGGGCAAGAGTTGCATACGTCCTAGTTAGGAGAGCGTCGTTTATTGACTTCTTCATCTTGGCTCTGGCTATCATTTCCATGGCCTTCGTTATCTTTTGCAAAGATTTTACTGATTTTATTTTCTGTTTTAACTGTTTGATGTTTTCAGCCATTTTACTTTATTTTGATTCGCTTATTGCCATCGAAAATCCTTCGACAAATTCCTTCAGCATCTTTTCTGTTTCTTCGTCCCACAGAGATTCTATTTTTGAGAGCAGTCCCTCTTCGGAAGAAATCAGGAGTTCCAAAAATTCTTTTTCCCATTTTTTTACGGCGCCAACATCGACGTTGTCCAAATAACCGCCATTCACGGCATAAAACAAAGCAACTTGGGCGCCCACTCTCAACGGCGAGCCGTTCTTTTGCTTCAAAAGTTCAGTGACTCTCCTACCCCTCTCTAAAACTTTTTTTGTTTCTTCCTCCAGATCGCTCGCAAATTGAGAAAAGCTTTCAAGCTCTCTGTATTGAGCCAAATCAAGCTTCAAACGACCGGAGGATTTCTTCATCGATTTTATTTGAGCACTGCTCCCCACTCGAGAAACCGATTGGCCTACGTTGATTGCCGGCCTCACACCCTTGTTGAAAAGCGAGCTTTCAAGGAAAATCTGTCCATCCGTTATGGATATGACATTGGTCGGAATATAGGCGCTTATGTCTCCGGCTTGAGTTTCAATGATCGGCAGGGCAGTGATTGACCCTCCCCCAAATTCTTGCGACCTTCTTGAAGCTCTTTCCAAAAGGCGAGAATGTAGATAGAAGACATCGCCAGGATAAGCCTCTCGCCCGGGAGGCCTTCTAAGCAAAAGGGACATTTCTCTGTAAGCGACAGCATGTTTTGAAAGATCATCATAGACTATTAGCACATCCTTGCCCTTGTCCATAAAATATTCCGCAAGAGCAGTGGCAGAGTATGGCGCAACAAAAGAAAAAGGCGCGCCATCAGAGCTCCCAGCCAAAACTACCGTAGTGTAAGAGAGAGCATCCCGCTCTTTCAGAAAATTTACAACTCTGGCAGTTTTTGATTTCTTCTGACCTATTGCAACATAAATACAAATTACATTTTTGCCTTTTTGATTGACTATGGCGTCCAAAGCAATCGCGGTTTTACCGGTTTGCCGATCGCCAATTATAAGCTCCCTCTGGCCTCGACCTATTGGGATCATGGAGTCAATGGCTTTTATACCGGTTTCCAAAGAGACAGAAACAGGTTCGCGCTCCATCACGCCTGGGGCCTGTCTTTCGACCAAATATTCGGCATCGGCGCCGATCTCTCCGCCTTCATCAATCGGCCTCAAAAGAGCGTCCACAACCCTACCCAAAAATGCCTCTCCGACCGGCACCGAAAGAACTTTTCCGGTCCTTTTTACCGTGTCGCCTTCTTTTATTTTTGCATTGGCGTCCAAAATTACCGCACCGACGAAATCTTCTTCCAAGTTGAGGGCAAGGCCTACCGCGCCAGATTCAAAGATCAGCTTTTCGGAAGCTTTTGCGCCAAAGAGCCCGGAAATTTTTGCCACCGAGTCATAGACTTCGACAACACTCCCAGCTTCCTGAAGCTCCGGTTCCGGTTTGAACTCGGATATTTTCTTTTTTAGATTTTCTATCAAACTTTCGGTTTTCATCTGAAATTTATTATCTATTAATGCCTTCTTTTAATTTTTTAGAAAAAGCGCCAGCCATCTCTCCTACCCTGCCATCAAAAATCATACCGTTATAAGAAGCCAGAAAACCCGCGCTGACCAGAGGGTCTTCAAAAATTGAGATCCCGGCACCCGCCGGCACAGAAAGAGCTTTTTTTATTTTTTCGATGGAAGCGCTGTCTATGTCTGAATTTTTCCTTGTTTTTATTTTCAAAAATTTCAAATCACCCTCCCGCTCCCTTTTGAGAGAAATCACGCGTTCCGCCTTAGGAAACAAGCCCAAAAGTTTGTTCTTCTTCAAAAAAGCGAAAATTTTTTCGTCTGCTCCAGGCAAATCACTTCCTGCCACGTCTTCTAACAGCTTTGCGATAATTTTGTGTGAAATCATTGGCGTCTAGAAATTAGGAATAAGACGCCATTTTTCGAGCAAAAGAGGTTTTTGTTTCCTCGCTCAAATCTTCGTCAATAAGCTTTTGAGCCCCGGAAACAATTAAGTCCGCCGCTTCTTCGTGTATCCTTGTCCTGGCCTCCCTTTCCTTTCTTGAAATTTCTTCCATTCCATCTTTGATTATGCGTTCCTTCTCCTTTTGAGCCTCCGATTGGAAGTGGAGCACGATCTCATTGCCTTTTTCTTCGGCGCGATCTGTAACGTGTTTTGCTTTTTTGTGCGCTTCCACTAATACCGCCTTGCTATCAGTTTCGGCTCTTTCTAATTTTTCTTCGGCTTGCCTCGCAGAAAACACGCTTTCTTCAACTTTCTTTTTTCTTTCCTCTATCGCTTCCTCAAGCGGAGACCACAAAAACTTTTTAAGAATCCAAAAAATAATAAGAAAATTGACCATGTTGGCCAAAGCCAACTTCCAGTTAAAACCTATTTTAGCCAATACTTCAAAAATCATTTGATCTCTCTTAGGAATTAAACTTATATAATGAAGAACATAACTAAGGCGTATATAGCCGTAGATTCACACATGGCAACACCGATGATCATCTTGCTAAAAATGGAATCGGTCTCGGCTGGATTTCTTCCTATCGACTCGAGAGCTTTGGCTACAACCATACCTTCACCAATCGCCGTACCAACCATGGAAAGAGCGATGACCCCTTTTGCGATCATTCTTGCCGCTTCAACTGTTAAAAATGCTGTTTGTTCCATACTATTTTTACAAATAAACTAATAAATTATAAACATCGAAAAGGTTTTTAGCCTTCATCGGGTTTTCTGGCTTGAGCATAATACACTGTTATAAGAGAAGAAAATACGACCGCCTGCACCAGTCCAAACAAAAGAGACATGGACATCCACAAAGTCGGAGCAACGAAAGCCAGCGCCCCAAACAAAACGACGATAAGAACCTCTCCGGCGTAAATGTTTCCAAACAAACGCAAAGAAAGCGATATTATTTTCGCTAATTCGGAGATTATGTCAAGAAGCCCGATGCCAAAATTTATGATTGCAAAAAGGCCATCTTTTATCCCAGATTTGAAACCCAGGAAAACCTGCTTGAATTGGAAAAATTTGCTGAAATACTCCACAAAACCAAAATCCTTGAGGGCTATGGCGTTTATTATGAGTATCATTCCGAGGGCGATGCCGAAAGTGGTATTGAAATCTGCAGTAGGGGTGCGAAAAATTGAAATGCCGTTGTAAGAAAAACTTGAGAGTCCGGGAATTATGGAAATGAGGTTGGAAACCGCCACAAAAGCAAAAATGGAGGCGGAAATGGGAAAAATTAATTTTGCTTGAGCAGAGCTTCCACCTAGCTTTTTAAGAAAAGTAGACAAAACTTCATAGAACATTTCAACCACAGCAAGAAAACTACCATAGCTCTTTTTTAGAGCATGTTTTGTATAAAAAACCAAAAAGACAAACAAAATAGTTACCAAAAAAGAAAGTAAGAAAGAGTTTGATACCGGCCATCCGTAAAAATTAAATACGATATCCGGAGCCACATTGGGTATTTCACTTTTGATCTGGAAAAAATTCATCTGATTTATTTTCTTTTATTTTTTGATTTAACTCTTTTATTTCACCGCTTATTTTCTTGAATTTATGGAAAAAAGCAACCCAACTCAACACAAATGCCGGCAAAAGCAACGCCAACTGGGAGCCCCTCGAAAGATCCAACATTTTGCCCAGGACCAACGCCAGCGCCGCCGGCAGTCCAAAAATTATAAATATCTCGAAAGCAAGAGAATATATTTTTTTCCTTGCCACCTCTCTCTTTTCTTCCAAAATTTTCTTATTTTCTTCTTCCATAAAAAACAAGTTAGATATTGTATCTTGTTCGCAACTTAAAGTCAAAATGGGTATAATTTTTGCATGGCTGATTTTTTGTTTTTGACAGTGACATACGCTGGTGGATATATGGTTACCGGAGTAGTTTTGTGCCTTTCGGTGTTTTTGTTTTGGAAGCACGGACACAAAGAAAAGATTTTGCCAATGATGATTTCGGTCATCGGGAGCATGGCCACAGTTTTGATAATAAAATACTTTTTTGACTTACCGAGGCCGGAAGGCGCGTTTTATACGGAGATAACCCCTTCCTTCCCATCCGGACACGCCGCCATTGCCCTCTCGCTTTACGGATTTCTTCTTTACAACGCATGGAAATCCAACAAACACCATCTAAAAAATCCTTTGGTGATTTTGCTTTTTATTCTAATTTTGCTTATCGGGATCAGCCGACTTTATCTGGAAGTCCACTATTTGAAAGACGTGCTAGTTGGATATGCGATAGGGTTTTTATGGTTGCTTATCGGCAGAAAATTCGTACTTCCTAGCAAGATCTAAAATGAGAGAGCGGACGGCCTCTGGATTTGCCGCGTCTTTTATTATTATGTCCCTGTCATGTCCGGCAGTCTGTATGTGAAGTGTGCCAAATTTGAAAAAAGTTTCCAGAAGCCCCCTTGTTTCGACTGTGATGTCCTGTATCTGGCGAAAACCGAAGCTTGTCACTTCCCTATGGAAAAACCCCTTCTGCTCCACATCAAGTATCCTCCTATCGGTAACCACCCAAAGATCCAAGTAGTAGTCAGTCCATTCTATAAAAAATATTATCCACAAAAGAAGGAGCCAGAGAGAATACCAAAGCAAGACTCTTTCGGGAAGCAGTCTTTCTATGCCTCCGACTCCGAGTTCAAAATAATATTGAAACTGTGATCCATAAAACAAAAAAACGTATAAAAGAAGTGGAATAAAAGCGCCAAAAACAAAACCTAATATTTTGGGCAAGATTACAAACCAATGCCTTCTTGCGACCATTATTATTTTTTCTCCGTCTTCAAGTTTGATCATTTTAGTTTAATCCCAAAAATGCCCCGCAGAGCAAAATAACCGCCACTCCAAAATACAAAACTTCCATCGTTTTCAAGATTTTCCCCCCTAAACCATATTTGTGCCAATGGAAAAATAATATGGCCGAAGCAACTCCGGCAAAAAAAGCTACCAAAAAGAAAGCAAGATTTGCAATGGAGTCTCCCGAAATCTCTATTGCAGGAAAAGTAAAAGGCAAGTTTGTAAATTCCATGGGTTAATTATACTTCACCAAAAAATCATTGACCATACGCACAGCGCGGGAAGCATTTTCGGCAAGCATCAATTCTTCTCGCAAATTTTTGACCGCTTGATGCCAAGCAAGGTCCTCCTTAGCCAAAGCAACAAAGGACAAGTATGATTTGAAATGTTTTTTCATTACTGCAAAACTTTTGATGTCGCCAAGTTTTTCTTCGAAGAGAGCGGTGTGTTCGGCAAGCACTTCCAATCTTTTTTCCCAAGTTGGTTCATGACTGGCAAACAAAAAAGGGTTGCCAAAAATCGCTCGGCCGAGCATCACTCCATCACAACCAGTTTCTTCTGCTTTTTTGTAAGCATCTTCAATACTTTCGACATCGCCGTTTCCAAAGATGAGGGTTTTGCTTTGATTTGAGGGAGAAAAGTCTTCTGAAAAAAGTCTGGCCGAGTCCGTTTCTACGGACGAGGAGACCCGAGGACTTTTTGAAGAAGAGCTTTTCTCCCGAAACTGCGACATAAAATAGTCTCGTATCTCCACCGCCCTTTTAACGCGCGCCCACCGTGCCGGGACTTTTGACATTTCTTTTCTGGTCCGAGCATGAATCGTTATTACTGCAGGTTCCGCTTCAAGCAAAGCCGGCAAAAATTCCTCCAATTCATCTTTGTTGTATCCAAGACGGGTTTTCACTGACACAGGAATTTTGCCACTGACCCCTCTCTTCGCCGCTAAAATAAGTTCCTGCGCCAATTTTGAGTTCTTTATTAAAGCCGCCCCGGCTCCCTGTTTTTCGACAGATTTATCTGGGCAACCCATATTGATATCCACCCCGTCAAAACCGAGCTCGAGAGCAAGCTCTGCCGCCTTTTCCATTATCTCCGGCCGGCTGGTGAAAAATTGAGCGACGATCGGCCGTTCATCCTCGCTGTATTCCAAATCTTTTAAAAGTTTCTTCCGACCCACCTCCGGCGCCAACATCAAGCCGTCAGCCGAAACAAACTCCGTATAAGTAACATGCGAAATATCCGAATATTTTGAAATAATGCGTCTGAACGCCACATCTGTCACGTCGGCCATAGGCGCTAAACACAAAATAGGTTTACCCTGAACATTGTCGAAGGGTTTATTTAAATTTTCCCAAAATCCCAAATTTACCATTCGGGAATATTAGCACCCAAACTTCGCCGAAGCTACGCTGGGCAAGTAAAATAGAAAGCCCCCGCTTTCTCCTATAAAACCCGGTGGGTTCTTATTGGTGAATGGGGGCTTTTTTTGACGAACATCCTTCTCGCTCGGGGCGAGCAAACCCGAAGGTTTTGCTCGCCCCGCGGCCGGCGCCCATGGACTACGAACTGGAATTAGGAGGCGCGCCGAGGCCGGCGACGAGGGTGAACGCAAACGCATTTTTTTCTGTCTTACTCTTATTACCCGGCATGGAGCCGGGCGGCGAATTGGAATGGCGCATGGTTCTCTCCTTTCTGCGCTGACCAAACAAAAAAATGAACTTCAACGAACTGTTTACACAAAAAGCATAGCACAACCAAAAATCTTGTCAAGCATTTTGACACGAAAATATCATTTTGTCTTAGCTTGTGATATAAAATGGCTTAGTTAAGCTATTTTTTGACAAGGAAAAATAATTTTATGAAAGCTCGATTTTGGCGAATTTTTGGTTAAGAGTTGGGTTGGTCTCAAGGAAAAATTTGTAGTCGGCAAAAGACGTTGAAGCGATTATTTGAAGCTTTTCTGAAGACAGATACGGAAGAAGGGAGACCGGCAGATTGAAACCCAAATCTCTAGCCCGAGACAAAAAGCCCGGCAAGTCGGCGATATAAAGTATTACAGCGTTGCGCGACATCTCTTCAAGGATTGAGACAAGTGATTTTCCGATAAAGTCTTTGCCGCCACTTTTTTCAGCATGATCCAAAAAATCTTTCCACTCGAAACGCCTCAAAGGCCTGTGCTCAAGAGACGGCAGACTGCTCCCAAGCTCTATTTTTCTGGCAAGTTTTTTTAGGGTGTCATAGGCAAGAGTCAGATCGTCAGAGACAAGCAGGACATTGGCTCGCGCATCCTTCTCCAGCGCCTCTTCTAAAAGAGACGCGCCGTCGAGAGAGTTGTGAGCCATAGCTTCTCCATCCATACCGGTCAGAGAAATTTTGGAAACAAATTTTGATTTCAAAAAATTTTTGCCGGAACTTAAAAGAAACATTGAGCCGATAGAGGGTATGGCGCCCAATTTTTCCCTGCTCCAAAATCTTTCTTGTCGCCTCTCTTCCTCCCAAAAAACCGACACCACACCAGAGGCAGAAACAAAATCTTCCCTGGTTTTGGAGTTTTCTGACAAAAAATTTCTTAGCTCTTTATCGGCGCCATAAACGGCTTCAGCGTATTTGGGAAGATCCACACTTTCCAGATCAATTTCCAAAGAAGAAGCTATGATGGGGACGCGATTGCGATAGATAAACTCCCCCAGCTTTTCATCGGAAATGCCGAGATGTTTAAAAATTTTCTTGCCGACTTCCGTCTCAAAAAAAACTCTGGAAACGTCTATCTCATCAGTGTCATACAGAACGCTCGAAAGAGCATGGTCTAACTGCAAACTTTCTCCGACAAGACTCTCGCCCACGCGAGCTTTGATGCCTTGGTTAGACATCGATCTGTAAAAAACTTCGATAAAAAACAAAACTAGATACGCATCGGCAAAAAGGAAAAAGAGCGCGTCGGCCTTGCCGAAATAAAGCGGTGGGTCTCCAAAAGAAAAAACAAAAGACACCAAAGCCGCGAAAGCCGAGATTTTTCTAAAAAAATTCCTGACTTTTTTTGAAACCAGTCTGTCGATTGATATCGATAAAAAATGCGGGTAGTGCTTTTTTTTAAGTTCTTTCCAATTCATGATTTTATTTTAGACGAAGAAAAACGTTGCCGATAATACCAAGCTTCCGACCAAAACCAATGGCGCCAATGCCCATATCAAAAAAACAAAAAAAGAAAAACCAATTACAAAAAAGTAAAAAGTTGCGCCTATTATGAGCGCCGAAACCCTTACTATAAATCCGGCAATGCGAAGCGGAGTTTCAGTAACAGCTTTGAAAGCGTGTCTTTTAAAGCCCAAAGAACCTTCGTATGCTTCACCAAATCTTTTCCATGGCGCAAAAAGGGTTTGCGAAAAAAGTTTGAAAGAAAAAAAGTTGCCGATAAACCAAAGAAGATTTCCTACCACTCCGAAAAATTCTCTAATCCCCCTGCCGTAGTGCCACTTCACATATGCAGTAAAAATCGACTCATCTTCATAATCTTTAGACATGAATTATATTGTATCAAATCTAAAAGATTTTATAAAAAAGTTTGCTACCGAAGCGAGTATCGATGTATTCAAAGCGAGCGCTCGGGTTTTTGCTTCTCTCGTCTTTGATAAGTAGAATGGCGTTGCGGGAGGAAGAGGCCAGAGTGTTTTCTTCCGGGTTAAAAATTATGTCTCCGACGTTTGTATTCATCACCGCCTTATTTTCAAGTTCAACCGACATTCCCCCGACCTCAAACCCGGCATCCACAAAATCTTTCATAAAATTTTGGTATTTCCGCATATCTTCCGGAGAGGCAAAGTTTTTGCCGATCGGGTCTGCGCTCAAAACTCCACTAAAAACCGGCCTGTCATCGTAAGCCGGGAGCCAGCCCGCCTCGACTTTTTCAAAAACCAACCCTTCGCTCGACATGAAAAAGCACTCTCCTTCAGCAAGACACCAAAGAAAATCGGGAGTTCTCTCTGTCACCTTTATCTTGAGTGCGCTCCCAAATATAGCCCTCTCTACACTAACGCTTTCCAATCTTCCAAAACTCCGCATCAAGTGCTCCGACAAACTTTCTTCATCCAGAAAAATTTTGTTTGATTTTGGCAATATTAAAAATTTTGATCCGGAAACAAAGGCGGAGGCGGCGCTTGCTAAATTTTCTTTCGACACAGTGTCGGCGCCAGAGATTTCAAAACTTTTCACCCGAAGAAAATCGGCGCGAAGCAGAGAAAAGAGACCGACAAAAAAAACGAGAACAAAAAACAAAACTGCAAACAGTTTAAAATTAAACTTTGTTTTTTTCTCGCCAGAATATTTCTTTTTGAATCTGCTTTTGTACATATCACCCCCAGCCCCCTCTTATCTTAAGAGGGGGTAACCATCTTCGATGCTAGATTTAAAATCTCATTCAATACGATATTCGAGTTTGTTATTAATTCATCATTCCAAAACCGAATTGTTTTTATATTAACACTTTTCAAATAAGAATCCCTGTCTTGATCATAAAGCTTAGCCCCTTTTTCTCTATGCTGACTTCCATCTAGTTCTATCGCTAATCTAATTTTGGGGCAGTAAAAATCTAAAATGTAAGGACCTGCGCTGTATTGTCTTATGAATTTAAAGCCTTCTAATTTACTTCCTTTTAATTCATACCAAAGAATCTTTTCTGCTTTTGTTGCATTGTTTCTTAATTCTTGGTTATTTTTTCCTTCCCGCCCATATAAGGCCTCAAGACTTCAGGGATAGTGATGGAGCCGTCCGCGTTCTGGTAGTTTTCTATAATAGCGATCAAAGGACGGCCGGAAAGAGCGGTATTGTTCAAAGAATGAGCGAATTTCAATTTACCATCACTGTCTTTGTATCTGATGCCAAGCCTTCTGGTCTGAAAATCATGGAAGTAAGAGGCCGAGCCCGTTTCCCTGTATGCATTTTCGGAAGGTATCCATGCTTCGATGTCGTATTTTTTAACTTGGCCGAGCCCCAAGTCCCCCGCGCAATTTACGACGACTCGATAATGCAAACCAAGAGCTTCAGTGATCTCTTCGGTATTCCTTTGGATTTCTTCGTGCATTTTAACCGACATCTCGTGGCTGGCCTCGCAAAGTATGACCTGCTCAAGTTTGTAAAACTCATGCACGCGGATAAGGCCTTTGGTGTCTTTGCCGTGCGCTCCCGCTTCTCTCCTAAAACATGGCGAGAAAGAAATAAATTTTTTAGGCAAATCTTTCTTGTCCAAAATTTCGTCCATGTGATACCCCATGGTCGCCACCTCGGCTGTGCCTGACAAATATTCTCCGTCTTGAGTTTTATATAAATCTTCTTCTCCTTGCGGAATGTAACCCGTGCCTAAAAAAACTTCTCTCTTTAAAAGAGACGGCACCATCATCTGCGAAAATCCTTTTTTCAAAAAGTAATCTTGTGTGAAATTCCAAAGAGCAAACTGTAAAAGCACGGCTTCATTTTTTAAGAAATATCCTCGAAACCCAGCCACCTTGCTACCACGCTCAAAATCCACCAAGTTCAAATCTTGCATCAATTCAATGTGGCTTTTTGGTTCGAAATCAAACTTTGGTTTTTCACCCCACTGCTTGATTTCTTTGTTGTCCAGATCACTCTCGCCCTCCGGCACTGACATATCGGGGATGTTCGGCGTGGCAACCATCATCTTTTGCCATTCTGTCATCACGTTTTTCAACTCCTCTTCAAGTTTGCGGACTGCTTCTTTGAGAGGGATCATCTTTCTTATCAGCGCCTCCTTTTCTTCTCGCGGGACAGTGGGGATTTTTTCGCTCACTTCATTTTGCTTGGCGCGTTTTTGGTCAATTTCTTGAGAAAGCTCTTTGCGACGATCATCAATCTCGATAAGTTTTTTTACATCAAAATCGATGTGCTTTTTCTGCGCTCCGTCTTGCACCAATTCGGCATTTTCCCTTATAAATTTGATATCTAACATTTGAAAATTGTTCTAATTATCCTAATTACTCTAAAAAATTCAGTTTTCAACTTTTGGGTCGATTAGGTTAATTAGTATAATTAGGTTAATTCCTTCAATAATGCTAATAATAATATATAAATTACAATAATCCAAATGAGTTACAAGATTGCAAAATTACCAGTGAGTGATTGGCCGCCTCTTTTGGCCGAAATCAACCAACAACCGAAGGAGCTTTATTTTGTGGGCGCCGTGCCCGATTGGTCAAGGAAGCTTCTTTGCATCGTGGGCGCGAGAAAAAACACAACTTACGGAAAAGAAGCTGTGGAGACTTTGGTGGAGGGACTGAAGGGCTACCCCGTCACGATCGTATCAGGACTTGCCTTGGGGATTGACTCAATCGCTCACAGAGCGGCGATGAAAAACGGCCTGCCGACTATTGCAGTGCCCGGTTCCGGCCTTTCTCCGAGAGCTTTGCACCCGCAATCTCACCTGCGACTTGCGGAAGAAATAGTTAGAAGTGGCGGAACCTTAATGAACGAATTTGATCCAAACTTCAAAGCCACGCATTGGAGTTTCCCGCAACGCAACCGAATAATGGCGGGGCTAAGCAACGCGACCTTTGTCATTGAAGCGGAGAAAAAATCGGGCACCCTGATCACCGCGCGACTTGCAATCGAATACAACAGAGATGTATTGACTCTTCCCGGAAGCATTTGGAACACCACGAGTCAGGGGCCACACATGCTCTTGCGCATGGGCGCGACTCCGATAAGAGACAGCGCTGACCTGCTCGAAGCGTTGGGGATCAAAGACGAGTCCACCTCCGCTAAAGCTACGGCGGATGAGACAAAATATTTTGACTGCTCCGAAAAAGAAATGTTGATTGTAAAACTTTTGAATGAGCCCTTACCGAGAGACGAAATTTTGCGATCAGCGGAAAAAGAATTCAAAATGCCGATTTCTGAAACACAGACCCTGCTTTCTCTCCTCGAGCTAAAAGGTCTGATAAAGGAAAGTTTGGGGGAGGTGAGGCTGGCGTAATTTACTAATCCCTCCCCAGCCCTCCCTTTATCTTAAAGGGAGGGTGACTGCAATTTATTATTCAGTGATTTAACAATGAGTTGCGCGATCTCCCCTTTAAAGTAAAGGGGAATAAGGGGATTAGGTTAAAGGGGGTTAGGGGATTATGTAGAATGTGGGTATGG
>Ga0209542_10014725_pt1 | contig 13253 bp, 17 predicted proteins | sample RifCSPhighO2_01_FD_184028 | JGI IMG/M metagenome (GOLD analysis project Ga0209542, IMG submission 184028) | Soil microbial communities from Rifle, Colorado - Rifle CSP2_plank highO2_0.1 (SPAdes) (version 2) | ecosystem: Environmental > Terrestrial > Deep subsurface > Rock core/Sediment ... | reverse complement strand
TTGTTTTCTTTATGAAGTTTTCTCAGATCTTCTTCCATCTCAAGAGCCCTTTCTATCGTCATCGGGAAACCCTGTGAACCCATCGGGATTAATTTTGCTATTTGATCACCCAATGTATAGGGGTGCCCCAAAGCACGGGTCACATCGCGCACCGCTCCACGGGCCGCCATCGTACCGAATGTTCCTATCTGAGCAACCGCTTTTCCACCATATTTGCTCTTTAGATAGGCAATCACATCATCTCTGCGGATGTCGGCAATATCCACGTCGATATCAGGAATACCAGGTCTTTGTGGATTCATAAATCTTTCAAAGGGCAGTTTCAATTCAAGAGGATTTACTTTCGTAATAAAGTTGAGATATGAAACAAGACTTCCAGCAGCCGAACCTCTGGTGTTTGTATAGATACCCACACTTCTTGCGTGTTGAATTAAATCTGCCACGATTAAAAAGTAAGACGAGTAGCCTTTGTTTTTGATGATCTCCAATTCATATTCAATACGATCAACAAGTTCTTGTGTTTTTTCTAAGCCTCTTTTTTCTATACCTGCATAGGTTTCTTTTTTTAGTTGTGTGTCATAAGTTTCGCCATCTGGTATTGCGATGCTGGGAAAGGTCCAAGAGTCTAGGTCCAATTCCAAATAACACATCTTTAATATTTTTTCTATGTTTTCTATTGCATCGGGTGTGTCCTTAAAATATTCTTCTGCTTGTTTTGGAGTGATAAAAGAAAAATCGTCGTTTTCTCCACCAAAAGATTTTCCTGCTGATGTTTGTACCGACATTAAAATGTTTCTTGCTCGACTGTCTTGTTTATCCAGATAATATACATCATGAGAGGCAACTAACGGGATATCCAATTTTTTTCCAAGATTGATTATTTTTTCTTTCAGTTCAAGAGATCCTTCTATTTCTGGGTGATGGGTGATTTCTAAATAAAAATTTTTAAATCTTTCTTTATACCATTTTGCGATTTCTTCTGCTTTCGCAAAGTTGTTTACTTTGAGAGCTTGAGAAATTTCTCCACTAAAATGAGGAGAGATACAAATCATTCCGGCGCTGTGATTTTCTATCAGCTCTTTGTCTATTCTGGGTTTGTAATAAAAACCTTCCAAATTGGATTTTGTTACCAGCTTGATCAAGTTTTTATAACCGCTTTCGTTTTTGGCAAGCATCACGAGACGACTTCTGCGGTTGTCTATTCCGGGTTCTTTGTCATGTCTGGTTCTAGTTGCTACATAAAAATCAACTCCAAGAATAGGAGTGATTCCTGCTTTTTTGCAGGCTTTGTAAAATTCTATCGTGCCGTACATATTTCCGTCGTCAGTCAAAGCCAAAGCTGTCATATTATTTTCTTTTGCTTTTTTAATTAAATCGGGAATCTGAGGAAGCGCATTCAAAAGACTATAGTGGCTGTGGGTGTGGAGATGGGTGAATTTTGACATAGGTCTATTATAAATTAAAAATTGAAATCTCAAAATTCAAAAGTCTTGTTTTGTTTTTTAATATTTAGTATATTTAATGATAAGGAAGTTGAAAATCTCTTCTAAATGCCAGAAATGAGAGATGAGAGGGTAAATGCCCAGACCGAATGCTAAGTACTCTGTTGATTGATGCCAGTAGAGAATGCTAGTGGCTTATGTCACTGGAGGCTAACGATGCATCGGACGATACCAAAGTTATGCACTGCTTTTTTCTTCGGATAGAGCAATCTGGCCCGATAACTTTGGATTAATGTCGTGGCACACTTCCTTTCCTTTGTAAACCGTCCTCTCGAGGACGGTTTTTTTATTGTGTAATTTTGTGAACAAAAAATAATTTTTAATTTAAAATTTTTAATTTTTAAACAATGTTATAATTTAAACGATGAATGATATTAAATACATTATCGGAATAGACGAGGTAGGGAGAGGGCCTGTCGCTGGTCCTGTGGCTGTTGGAGCGGTTTTGTTTTCTACAGAAAACAAAACCGCCATGGAAGAAAGATTTTCCAATTTTAAAGATTCAAAAAAACTTTCTCCTAAAAAAAGAAATGAGTGGTTTGAAAATATTAAAAAAGCAAAAAATGAGGGACTATTAGATTACAAAGTAGTTTTTGTCGATAACAAAAAAATAGACGAATTTGGAATCGCTCCCTCAATCAGGTCTTGTATAAAAAATTCCTTAAAATTTCTTAACGTCCCAGAGTCCGACTCCGGGACGTTAGAGTTCGACTCTGGGACGTTAGTATTACTGGATGGGGGATTGAAAGCACCAGAAGAATTCGTGAACCAAAAGACAATTATAAAAGGAGATGAAAAAGAAATGGTGATTGCCTTGGCTTCAATCGTGGCGAAAGTCACCCGTGACAGTTTGATGTGCAGGTTGGCAAAAGAATATCCCCAATATGGTTTGGAAAATCACAAGGGTTACGGAACAAAAGCACATATGACCGCAATAAAAAAACACGGTATCTCTGAAATTCATCGCAAAACCTATTTAAAAAATATTTAGTTTAAGGTCTTTACAAAATAAATAATATGATTTATAGTTTAAAAAGGATTTCTTGTTTTTAAACAATATTTTTGGAGGTGCGTCATGCACGATGATCTGAAAGGATTAGCCGAAGGATTCGGAGAGTTGTCGGGGTTTCTTGACTCTGTATTCGGTGGAGGCGAGGAAAAGGGAAGTAAGGAAGACTTGACTGACGACGCTCTGGACAAGCTCCGCACCCTGATTGGTACCAACAATGTGATTCTCAAAAAGTTGGTCGCCGGTCTGCTTTTGGAATACTTTGTCGGCAAGCTGTCGTTTCAGGAGTTGGAATATTTTCTCCACTCTCGTGACAAGGACATTCAGATCGAGGCCGGCAAGGCCATTCTGGACTTCCACTGGAGGTCTCTCAATGTTAACATCCTGCGCGAACTTCTCGCTCTTGAGGACGAAGAGATCAAACGAAAAATCAACGACTACCTCGCTTCAATGAAGAAGAAGTGACGCAAGTCTAAAACAGCCCTTGGCAAAGCAATTTGCCAGGGGCTGTATTAAATTGAGTTTAGTCTGTTGCTTTTTCTGTAATAATGTAGTAAATTTATATCTGTTAATTTTAAAAAAGCTGTTAGCTGTTAGCTATCAGCTATTAGCTTCAAAAATATGTCAGTGAGAATGAGACACACAAAGGGTCACACCCGTAATAGAAGATCACATCATGCGCTAACAGCGCCTCGTATTTCTAGTTGCCCAGATTGTGGAGCTTCACATTTGAGACACAGAGTTTGTGAGACTTGTGGAAAATATAGAGGAAAGCAAGTTGTAGATGTTGTAGCAAAGATTGAAAAGAAAAATACTAGATTAAAAGACAAAGCTAGAAAAATGGGAATTGACCCAGGAGAAGCGAAAGAAAAAGAAGAGAAGAAAGAAAAGAAGGAAACTCCAAAAAAGAAAACAACTACTAAAAAATAAAATAAAAAACTGGGACATCCAATGTCTCAGTTTTTTATTTTGGCAAAGTTTTCCACTTCCGCTTTTAAAAATTTTGTGTTATTTTATAGAAAATAGTAAATAATCTAAATTTTAAATTTTGTCATGTCAAACAGGCACCTTTCAAGAACAATAGTTTTACAATCGCTCTTCGAGTGGGATTTCTCTTCGAAAGATAATTCCGAAGTAGATTCAATTCTTGAATATAATACAAGAGAGTTTTCAACTGGAATGTGTGATTTTGAGTTTTCACAAAAGCTTATCAAGATTGTTGTTGAAAAAAAACCTGTGATTGATGACATTATTCAAAAAACAGCTCCTCAATGGCCGATAGAAAAAATATCGGTTGTAGATAGAAACATATTAAGAATCGGTCTTGCCGAATTGCTTTTTGCTGATAGAAAAGAAATCCCGCCAAAAGTAGCTATCAACGAAGCAATTGAATTGGCAAAAAATTTTGGTGGTGAAAATAGCGGCCGTTTTATAAGTGGTGTTTTGGGAACTATTTACAAAGAAATGGGCGAGCCCGATAAGGACCAATTTGGAAAAAAGAAAAAGAAAATAGAAGATATTCCGTATGACCAAATGTTGGTTGAAAAAAAATGTGGTGCTGTTGTTTACTCTATAAAAAATGACGAAGTTTATTTTGCCTTGGTTCATGATATTTTCGGGCACTGGACTCTTTCAAAAGGAAGTGGTTTAGAAGGAGAAGATCCAGAAAAATGCACAGCGAGAGTCGTTAAAAAAGAAATGGGTGTTGATATAAGTGTAGAGGACAAATTGGGTGATAACGAATACATTGCTTATGACCCAGAAAAAGGAAAGACAAGAAGACAGGTTCTTTATTATTTGGCAAAGGCAGAATACGCACCACTTGTTTTGGAGGACGGAGAAGATGCTGGTGGTTTGGATCAAGTAAAATGGTTCAAGGTCTCAGAGATACCCGATTTAAATTTTTATGATGATATTCTTCCTATTGTTACAAAAGCGATTGAAATTTTGAAAGAGAAAAATATTGTCAAATAAAGCAAGAAAGGGTATAGTGTGCAGGCAATATAAATTTCAAATCACAAGCGCCAAATTACAAACAATATCAAAATTCTAATTTTCAAAAAACAAAACTCTTTTTTTATTTGGTATTTGTTATTTTGAATTTGTTTGTAATTTGGGATTTGTAATTTTTAAGTTGTGATTTGAAGTTTGTAAATTTTAATAAATTAAAATTTGGTATGGATTTTTCAAAATTTGAGAAAAAAATAGAGGTTGAGTTTAAAGATAAAGATTTGCTAAAAAAAGCTTTTACTCATCGCTCTTATATAAATGAACATGGTGGTTCTTACTGGGATCACAATGAAAGATTGGAGTATCTAGGAGATGCTGTTTTGGAATTGGTTGTTTCTAGACATCTATATGACAAATTTCCAGAAGAAAAAGAGGGAATACTTACTTCATATCGTTCTGCTTTGGTTAATACAATAACTATTTCTGATTCAGCTAGAAATTTGGACATGAATAGCTATCTTTTGTTATCAAAAGGAGAATCAAAAGATACAGGTAGAGCCAGAAATTCTATTTTAGCGAATGCTTTTGAAGCTTTGATCGGAGCAATTTATTTAGACCAAGGATACGACACAGCTGAGCAGTTTATTGCGAATAATTTATTTCATCTAACAGATAATGTTATAAAAAATAGATCTTGGCAGGATTCAAAAAGTTTTTTCCAAGAAAAAGCACAAGATATTGTAAAAATTACACCGTCTTATCAAGTGCTTGATGAGACAGGACCTGATCACGATAGAAAATTTAAGATAGGTGCTTTTTTGGGTGAGGATCAGGCTGGAGAAGGTGTTGGAGCTTCTAAACAAATTGCCGAACAGGAAGCAGCTAAGGATGCTCTTAAAAACAAAAATTGGAATAATTAATCCAAAATCGGCGCATTTCTGCGTCGCAATTCGTAAAATAGCGGTCGTCGTATTAAAATACGCCTTCCGCTATTTTACTTTTGCTCCTTGAATTGCACTCGATTTTGGATTAATTAAAAAATTTGATTATTTTTTTATATTGATGTAAAGTTAAATTCCAGAGAAGTTCTCAAACATTTTTTTATTTTTTTATCCAACTTTTCGCAAGGAGGCGATTATGGAACAGACAAGTATTGTTGGAAGTGAAAACGGCCTCCGGCACAAGGTCGGGATGAGACCATAGATTCAATTCAAAAATTCGGCGAAGAGATGGCCGATGTTGCTCGTCTTCGGGCGAGGTTGCCTTTGGTTATCGCTTTGGCAATCGTTGAACAGGTTCGTTACCCTATTGTTTACAAAATTTCAATGGAAGACCCGTCTTTTCGGGAACTGTTTCATCTGGACCATTTTGTGACAGATAAGCCTGGTGGTTTATTTGGGAAAACTCTTGAGATTTTCAATCTTATCAAAGGAGAGTCCATCAAGGGATATTCTTTGCCTGCGTGTCTCGTCTGTGGAGGAGGTTCTCCTTATATCAGTGTGGATATTGCTGGCATTTTGAATATTGGATAAAAAAACAAAAACCCGTCGCATCGAGCGACGGGTTTTAAAATTGGAGGACGTCGGACGTCCTCCAATAAACAAACTACAAACTACTCACTAAACAAATTTCTCCACCCACTTCCTTAACCACACCTTTTATTTCCAACAAAGAAATAACAGAGTTCAATTCTGAAATCGGCATCAAAGATTTTTGTGCTATCTCGTCCCGTGAAAGCGGTTCGTTTAACAAAAGTAAAACATCTCTTTCTTCTTCGGAAAAATTTTCTAGCAATAATATTTTTTGCCCACTTTCTTTTTCAGAAGAGATTCCAAGTATTTCTAAAAGATCCTCGGCACAAGTAATGGGTACGGCTCCTTGTCTTAACAGTCTGTTTGATCCTTTTGCTCCGTCTATAAAAATTGAGGCAGGAACAACAGCAATTTCTTTATTATAATCAAGACCCATTCGAGCGGTTATCAGTGTCCCCGATTTTTCTCCAGCTTCTATAACTAAAATAACATCGGATAAACCAGCCATAATTCTATTTCTCTGAGGAAAGCTCCACTGTGTTGCTTTGAAATTGTTTTCAAATTCTGATAATAAACATCCGCCAAAATTTACAATTTCTTCTGCCAAACTTTTGTTGATAGATGGATAGATGACAGAATTGTCCAATCCAGAACCAGGTACTGCAATAGTTTTTAAATTATTTTTCAACGCACTTCTGTGTGCGATAGAATCAATTCCAACCGCCAATCCGGATATTATTGTTATGTTGTGTCCCTTTAGCCCAGAAATTATTTTTTCGCAAACTTCTTTTCCGTAGGATGTGTATTTTCGTGAGCCTATTACGGTTACAAATTTTGTATCATCCCAATTTGGTATTTCACCTTTTACAAAAATTTGTTTTGGAGGCTGGGGAATCTCCAAAAGTTTTTGAGGCAATTCTTCTTTATTTAATTTTATAATTTGCGTCATTAATCTAGATTATATCAAACAAAAAACATTCCAACATTCTCAAGAATGTTGGAATGTTTTTTGGGCATAAATAAATGACTTTTTTTATTATTTCTTTTCTGTTACTATTTATTAAATAATATTAAGTAAATTTCACTTAATACTTATTACTTATTACTTAATACTAAGCGGAGCGTTCCGCGAAGCGCCTATGTTGGATATAAAATTCATAAGAGAAAATAAAGACTTAATTGATATGGCTGCTAAGAAAAAGCATATCAATTTTGATGTGGAAAAACTTATTTTGGCGGATGATAAAAGAAGAGACATTGTTGGGAAAATAGACGCTCTTCGAGCAGAACAAAATATTTTAAGCGACAAGATACCTTTGATTACCGATAGTGCAGAAAGAAACACTGTTGTTGAACAATCAAAAGAAATAAAAGCAAAATTACAGGCACTAGAAGACAGTTCAAAAGAAATCATAAAAGAGTGGAAACTTTTGATGTTACAAGTTCCAAACATTCCCGATATGTCTGTTCCTGACGGAGACAGTGATGCTGACAATCAAGAAATAAAAGCATGGGGCGAAAAAACAAAATTTGATTTTGAGCCAAAGTCACATGTGGATATTATGCAAAATCTTGATATGGTAGATTTTGAAAGAGGAGCAAAGGTGCACGGGTTTCGAGGGTATTATTTGAAAAACGACGGGGCAAGATTGTCTTGGGCAATTTGGAATTATGCCAATGAATTTTTTGGAGCAAAAGGCTTTATTCCAATACTTCCTCCTGCAATTGTAAAAAAAGAAAATCTTTATGGAACAGGACACCTGCCAAATGATGCGGAAGATGTTTACAATACCCAAGACGAAGATTATTTGATTGGAACAGCAGAAGTACCTGTTACTGGATATCACTCGGGAGAAGTTTTGTCACAAGCAGAATTACCTAAAAAATATTTGGGATTTTCTCCTTGTTTCAGAAGGGAAGCAGGGTCTTATGGAAAAGATACAAAAGGACTTATTCGTGTTCACGAATTTTATAAGGTGGAACAGGTGATTTTATGTGAGGCTAGTCATCAAGAATCTGTAAAATGGCACGAATGGATAAATAGAAATACAGAAGAATTTATTGAATCTTTGGGGATTCCTTATCATACAGTGATAAACTGCGGAGGGGATTTGGGGCAAGGTCAGGTAAAAAAATATGATATTGAATTGTGGGTGCCAATGGAAGAAAAGTACAGAGAGATTTCTTCGGCCTCATATTTCCACGATTTTCAGGCAAGAAGATTTAATATTAGATACAAAAATAATGAGGGCAAAGTGGAATATATTCACACCTTAAATTCTACAGCGATTCCGACACCCCGAATCTTGGTTTCTTTGGTTGAAAATTTTCAACAGGCAGATGGATCAATTAAGATCCCTGAACCTTTGAGAAAGTATATGAATAAAGAGACAATCAGTTTATAAAGTTTATAAAGTAAAACAACTCTTAAATTTTTATAAAAATTTAAGAGTTGTTTTTATTTTATCGCTATCAACCACTCATTATCAATTATTTACTTGCTACCAGTTACTTGCTACTTTATACTATTTCCAATGGCCAAGTACACATCATCACAATTTACACAAAGAAAGAGAAAAGATTTTTTGATAAAAACAGGCTTGCTTCTCGTTTTTGTTGTTGTGGTTTTTCTTTGTATCTCAGAAATTTTCAAATTTAATTTTGCAAACATAAAAGAGGTAAATATTAGTGGAAATAAAATTGTAAAAACTTCGGATATTCAAAATATTGTTTTAGAAAACTTGAAGGGGAATTACTTTTGGAAATTTTTTCCTAAAAGAAATATTTTAATTTACCCACGAGAAAATTTAACTGCAGAATTGTTTGAAAAAAAACCAAGAATTAAAGAAATTGATTTAAAATTGAAAGATTTTAATAATTTGATTGTGAAAATAAAAGAGAGAGATCCTTTTGCTTTTTGGTGTCAGGAAAATGAATTGATTGATGAATGTTTTGTAGTAGACAGTGAGGGTTTGATTTTTGACAAAGAAAGAGGAGAGGACTTGTTCAAATACTATGTAGACTTGAACGATAAAAAAATAATTGGTAAAAGCGTTTTTGAATTTGAAAAATTTAAAGAAATTGATTCAATAATTAAGTTTGTTACCAATTTAAAATTGGAACCATATAAGTTGGTTCAAAAAGAAAACAAGCTTGAAATATATATATTAGATGGAAGCAAAATTATTTTTAACAAAGATCAGTCTGCCCAAGAAGTTATTACAAATCTGCAGTCTGTTATGAATATGAAAGATTTTGATATAACAAAAATCGGATATGTAGATTTTTCTTTTGGGAATAAAGTTTTTTACAAATAAAAATATAAACATACCAACCTGCCTCTTTTCTGAAAGAAAAGCAACGACACGGCAGGCAGGTGATACAAATAATACGAATAGTACAAATTAAATAACTTATGAAGAATTTTTGGAATAAAATTAAAAAAAGACCATTTTTTGTTTTGGCTCCGATGGCCGATGTTACAGATGTTTCTTTTAGACAAGTCGTAGCCAAATATGGAAAGCCAGATGTTTTCTGGACAGAATTTGTCGCTTGTGACGGTCTTTGTTCTGTGGGGCAAGAAAAGTTGGTAAAAAATTTGTTGCAATTTAGCGAAAAAGAGCGACCGATAGTGGCACAACTTTTTGGTTCCAATCCAGAAAATTTTGAAAAGTCTGCGAGACTTATAAAAAAACTTGGATTTGATGGAATTGATATTAATATGGGTTGCCCACAAAAAAATATTTTGAAACAAGGTGCTGGTGCAGAACTGATAAAAAGTACAAAGCTCGCAAAAGAAATAATAAGAGCGACAAAAAAAGGAGCGGGCGGTTTGCCTGTTTCTGTAAAAACTAGAATTGGATATAACAAAAATGAAATAGAAACTTGGATACCAGCTATTTTAGAAGAAGAACCTGTGGTGCTAACAATACACGGACGAACAAAAAAAGAGATGTCAAAAGTTTCTGCTCATTGGGATATTATAAGAGATGTCGTTGATATAAGAGACAGGATGAAAAGCAAAACTTTGGTGATAGGAAACGGAGATATTTTTTCTTTTGAAGGTGGTCTAGAAAAAGCAAAGATGAGTGGTGTAGATGGAATAATGGTGGGCCGAGGCATTTTTGGTAACCCTTGGTTTTTTTCTGGAAAAAATCCAACAATAAAAGAAAAAATGAAAGTAGCTTTGGAACACACAAAATTGTTTGAAAAAATATTTGGTGAAACAAGAGAAAATAAAAAGATATTTGGCGGTCGCGCAAGAAATTTTGCTTTGATGAAAAAGCATTACAAGGCGTACATAAATGGCTTTGATGGAGCAAAAGAATTGCGAATAAAATTGATGGATGCTGATTCTCTAAAAGAAGTAGGGGATATAATTGTTCAAAAAATAAAAACTCTTGAAAAATAAGATAGTTTTGATATAGTGTTTCCAGAATTAATTTTAATAAGCGAGGGTTTTATGAACAAAAAAGACTTTCATGTATTGATGGAAAGAAGTCCTGTTGGGTTGAGGATTGAGGTTGGGAGCATGTCGATACTGCCCCATCTCCATTCATCAAGCGACCTGTGTCTCTCCAAGGCAAGAAAAGCTTTGGAAGAGATTATCTCCATGGAGGGGTCGGAAAAGGGTCCGTCGGCGGAAATCGTCGCTTTGGCCCGTAATGCCATCGCAGAAATCGAAAAAGCGACACAAAATAGAAGCCATTGAGTTTCGGGGCAAGAGCAATCTTGCCCTTTTATTATTTTAAGATTATCATTACCTGGTTATTAATTTTCTAAAATTTTTATGTTGCAAAGAATTTCAAAAGAAGAATTTAAAAAGAAACTTGATTCTGGAGAATATATTTTGATAGATGTTAGGACACAGGACGAAAATAATCAGATGAAAATTGCTGATTCTCTGGTTTGTGATATTACCCGATCTGATTTTGCAGAAAAAATTCATTCATTGGACAAAGACAAAAAATATCTCATTTATTGTATGAGTGGAAATCGTTCTTCTCACGCACTTGGTTTTATGGGGCAGGTTGGTTTTAAAGAAGTATATGAATTGGAGGGTGGAATAATGAATTGGTAATAATTGCTTGGGGGCTCGACCTCCAAGTTTTTATTTTTTTATATAAATTTGAATTTTAGAAATAATCTGATATTATCGGTATCAGAAATGTTTTTATAAATTTTTTCTGTGGGAGAAACATTATGGGTGCTGGTGAAAATTGTGGTTTTACTCCGATGGACGAAGGGAGTGAAGATGAATCGCCACGTAAAAAACCGTTGGGAATTCCTTTAACGCCGGATATAAAGCGTTTCAGAGAAGAAGTGATCGAACCATGGAAAAAAGCCGGCAGAGATGCTGGCGAAGAAGGGAAATATCCCTGTTAATTTTTTAAAGCCCTGTCTTACGACAGGGCTTTACTGTTTCTAATAAATATTGTATTGTTTTATTTAGAAAATATATCTTTTAAAACAAGTATACAAGAGGGAAATATGAAGAGTTTATTTTTGGGAATATTTTTTGCTTTGTTTGTATCAGGGTGTTCAGAAAGAGTAATTTCTGGCCACGGATATTCCAGGACAGTTTTTCAATGCCGTCTTTATGATGGAACAATTATTTATGTTGATAATCTTGAAGAGTGTAAGCAAGATAAGTGCAAGCAAGATAACAAAATAACAGAGGAAGTAATCGCAGGAGAACCATTGTCGATTCATGAAAGTCACGAAGAATCTCTTTCAAAAGAAGTAGAAGATATAAAAGAACAATATCAAACAGAGAGATGTAATAGTTTCAGAAATTCTGACCCCAGAGGGTGGTGTCGCAGTAGTTGTCGCAAGGCATACAGCGACACCGGTTTCTGTATGTTATTTGACCCTTAAAAAAAGGCCGAGCAATCGGCCTTTTACTTATTCACCTTATTCCTTTTGTGTTTATATTTAATATCTTATAATTATAAATATGAAAAATTTTATAAAAATATTATCTTTGGGAGTATTTATGTTTCCGGCAATGGCCCTTGCCGCAGCTCCTACAAGTTTACAAGATTTAATAGGAAGATTTCAGGAAATTATCAATATGTTGGTTCCTTTGGCAATGGGATTGGCGGTCTTGGCTTTTATATGGGGCCTTGTCGTTTATATTTATAACGGAAGTAACCCCGCAAAGAGGAGTGAGGGGTATATGTTTATGGTGTATGGAATCATCGCTTTGTTTGTAATGACAACGATGTGGGGATTGGTAGCAATTCTTAATGGTACAATTTTAGGTGCATAATCGGGTGTAAAACATTATCCACACTTGCCTATCGTTTAGAATTGTTTAGTTTGGTATTATTAAGGTAAATTTATAAATTAATATTAATAAATAGTAAAAATTATGAAAAAGTTTTTAGTTATGGGTGGTGTGTCATTGTTGATGCCAGCAGTTGTATTAGCTGCGGATCTTACAACAATTTTGACAAAGGTTCAACAAATTATTGGTTTGATTGTTCCTATCGTTATTTCTCTTGCTGTTATACTTTTCCTTTGGGGACTTGTTGGTTTCATCACAAAAGCAGGAGCAGACCAAAAAGCAGCTAGAGAACAAATGATCTGGGGTATCATCATTTTGTTCGTGATGGTGTCTATCTGGGGATTGGTGGCTTTGATCCAAAATACATTTGGAATAAGAGGTACAGAAGGAACTGTAACAAATCCGTTGGATAAACTTGAGAACTTCTAATTTTTATGGGAGCAACATCACAATTTGTATCTAATATGAACGAATTTATCATAATACCGCTTATTGGATTATTGATAAGTTTGGCGACACTGATATTTGTTTGGGGACTGGTTGAGTTTATACATGGATCGGGAAGTAACCCAGCAGCCAGAGAGACAGGGAAAAAACATATGATGTGGGGAATTATTGGATTGTTTATAATGGTTTTTGCGAAAGCAATTATTTCTTTGTTCATAAATTCTTTTGGAATTGATACTGCTCCGATAGATAACGCCTTGCTTTAAATCAGGACTATTTAAACAAAAAACCACCGATAAATTTATCGGTGGTTTTTTGTTTGAAATTATTTAATAAATTTGGTACTATTATGCTCAAATCAATTTTGACTTTTGATTTTTAACTTTTAAATTTCTATAATGCCGAGGTGGCGAAGAAATTTCCGTTATCGAGTGAAGCGAGATAGGAAATAGGTGGAAGACGCACTAGCCTCTGGTTAAATGAAGCAGGATTGAAAAATAGGTAATATAATGCCGAGGTGGCGA
>Ga0209542_10014724_pt1 | contig 13254 bp, 7 predicted proteins | sample RifCSPhighO2_01_FD_184028 | JGI IMG/M metagenome (GOLD analysis project Ga0209542, IMG submission 184028) | Soil microbial communities from Rifle, Colorado - Rifle CSP2_plank highO2_0.1 (SPAdes) (version 2) | ecosystem: Environmental > Terrestrial > Deep subsurface > Rock core/Sediment ... | reverse complement strand
ACCAGATGGTAGAGAAGAAGAGTGACGTTATGGCTTTTGCGAATGTGCTTGCTGCTCATGCAGGGAGTTTACCGTGCTTCACGAGTAGCATCGCTCTCTGAGAGCGGGGTATTTACCCGAGAGGAATAAATTTGATTGTCACCTTCTTCCCTTCAATCTCCACATCATTCGCCGTTCCGTTATTTTCTTTCCACGTTGCCCGCGTCTCTTCCGCAATGGCTCCTTTGAAGGTGTTCACAATATCGTCGATTCCGGAGACCTGTAATGCGATCTTGTCGGTGAATGCAAGACCGGAGTCCTTCCGGAGCTTCTGGATCTCGCGAATGAGATCACGGGCGAGGCCTTCAGCTTCGAGCACTGGCGTCACCTTCGTATCCAGACTTACGACGATACCGCCGTCGGCGGCGACATCCGTTCCTTCCGCGCCACGGTACTGGATCTGCACTTCGTCACTCGTCATCACTTCATCGAGGATCAGGACGCTTCCATCCGCTTTCTGTGTGAATTCTCCGCGCTTGCCGGCGGCGATGACTTCCTGCACGCGTTTGCCGAGCCGCGGTCCGACCTTTCTGGCATCTACAAGCGCAACAATCTGCGCCAGCTTCCCGGGGTCATCCGCAAGCGCGATCTCCTTCACGTTGAGCTCCTGCATCAGCAGCGCCTGGTCTTCTGCCGTGAGCGCACTGCTCTTCATATTTTTCGGAATCGCTACCGTGATCTTGGCCAGCGGCTGCCGCGTCTTGATTTTGTTTTTCGAGCGGATGGAATTTCCGAGTGAAACCACGAGACGCAGGAACGTGTGCTTTTGGATCAGCTCGGATTCTTCCTGCGCGAGCTTCCGTGTTTCCGGCCAATCCGTGAGATGGATGGACCCGTGCTCTTGCGAAACGAGATTCAAGTAGATCGCATCCGTCGTGAACGGGCAGAACGGCGCGAGGACCTGCGAGAGAGTGAGCAAGACGTCATAGAGCGTCACAAGTGCATCATGCTGTTCGCCGCGTTCAAGATCGCCGCTCGCTTCTTCCGCTTCCACGATGCCTTTTCCAGCAAAGCGGCGGCGCGAGAGGCGCACGTACCAGTTGGTGAGCGCGTCGATCGTCTCGCCGAGCTCCGCACAGGTCGCTGAGAGATCGTAGCCATCGAGCTGTGTGGTCATGCGGTTTACAAGATCCTGAATCTCGCTTGTGATCCAACGATCGAGCGGATGGGTGCTCTTGCGGCGCGTCTCCGTCGGCTTCCAGTCCGCCGCGTTCGCATAGGTCACAAAGAAGCTGTACGTGTTCCAGAGAGGAAGGATCACACTGCGGACTGTCTCTTCGACGAGCTTTTCGCTGAAGCGCAGGTCTTCGCCGCGCACGGCGGGAGAACGCATCAGGGAAAAACGCACCGCATCTGCTCCATGCTTCTCCGCGACTTCGGTCGGCTCCGGATAATTTTTCAATCTCTTGCTCATTTTCTTTCCGTCCTCCGCAAGAACGATGCCGTTCACGATGCAGTTTTTGAAGGCGGACTCGTTGAAAAGTGCAGTGGAAAGCACCGAGAGCGTGTAGAACCAGCCGCGGGTCTGGTCGATGCCTTCGGCGATGAAGTCGGCGGGGAAGCCTGGAGGAAATTCGGAATTCGGAACCCTTCGACCAGGCTCAGGACAGGTTCGGAATTCGGAATTATGCGATTGGAATGCGAACGGGTAGTGCTGCTGTGCATACGGCATCGAGCCGGATTCGAACCAGCAGTCGAGGACTTCGGGGATGCGGCGGAAGCGGGGATGAAGAGGAATCTCGGCGGCCTCTCCGTTTTTGGGACTCGTTGCCACAGCCTCCATGTAGGAAATATTTTGGGTCACGCAAAGCATTGCCCGGACCATGCCGCCGTGTGTCACCACGAGAATCTTTTTCCCGGGATACTGCGCAAGCATATGTTTTGCGGAGAGCTCCGCCCGCCGGAGAAATTGCGAAAGAGATTCTCCTCCCGGCGGCGTAACGTGGTGCACGCCGTCTTCGCCATTGGCGATGAGGAGAGGAAACTGATCCAGAATTTCTTTCGCAGGTTTTCCCACCCATTCTCCGACGGAGCGCTCCCGTAGCAGAGAGGATTGTTCCAGGATAGGGAGACCTAATGCTGCTGCGATAATGTTCGCCGTCTCGACGGTGCGCTTCAGATCCGAACAGACGATGCCGTCGAATTTCTGCTTCTTCAAAAGCTTCGCCGTTTCCTCCGCCTGTTTTTTCCCGAGATCCGTGAGCGATCGGTCTCCCTCCTGTCCTTGCATGATGGAATCCCTGTTCCAGTCCGTCTGTCCGTGCCGGACAAATGTTGCTTGCACGGTCTGACCCTTTACCTCCGCTCCCGGCCAACTGATCGCATCGACCGTTTCACGGTGGAGATCAAGCGAAGCTTCATGGTCATGGTCCCAGAAATAGCTTTCTGGAGAGGAAAAACCGGGATAGGGCTGGTGGCTGAGTTTCACCGGATCGGTCCCGCTGAAAAACGCGCGCATGTTCATCACAGGATCCGCATGGGTCACGATGACGATGTGCTCGGAGCGGTGGTGTGGCAGGACTTCCCGGAGGAAGGAAGCGACGCGCTCCTGGACAGACGCCCATGTCTCCATGCCTTCGAAGTGGTAGATGCTTTCGGGTTTCCCTTTCTCGATCTTGTGTGCACGACGCTCTTTTATGAAAGTGAGATCAGAAAAATCGACGTGCTTTCCCTCATAGTCGCCGAATGCGACTTCGCGCAGGCGATCATCGGTAATCACTTTTGCTCCGGTTTGCTTTGCGAGAATCGCGGCGGTTTCTTGTGCGCGCGCGAGGGGGGAGGCGTAGATGATGGTGGGACTGTTTGCTCGTTTGCTTGTTTGCTCGTCGATGAAGTCAGCCGCCGCTTTAGCTTGGTCTTTACCGCGCTTGGTCAACGACGTTCCGGGGACGCTCCCTTGATACACAGGAACAGTGTTGCCTTCGCTTTCGGCGTGGCGCAGGACGGTCACTTTTGTGAAGCGGACCTGGCACTTTGACATCAAATCATCGCGAGAGCCGATGACTTCGATTTGCGATTTGCCATTTGCGATTTGCGATTTGTCTTCCAAGCGCCAGATTGGCAAAGGTGTTCCCCAATAACGATTGCGCGAAATCGCCCAGTCGCGCGCGTTTTCGAGCCAGTTGCCGAATCGCCGTGTGCGGATGTGATCGGGAACCCAGCGCGTCTTTGCATTGCTATCGAGTAGATTCTTTTTGATCTTCTCCACGGAGACAAACCAGGAGCTTGTCGTATAGGGGAGCAGCGGCGTGTCGCACCGCCAGCAGTGGGGATAACTATGGTTGATGGTGTAGTGGGCAAACTCGCGGCCGCGTTTCTTGAGAAGTTCGATCACCTTCTTATCTGTCGCCATGGGGTCTGCACCTTCTGGTTTTGCGTTCATGCCTTGCAGATCTGTGACTGCTTCGATGAAGGTTCCGTCGATGCGGATATGCGGAAGAACGTCTACCTTCTCGGCAACGGCAACAGCGTTGCTGTCTTCTCCCGTCGAAGAGGTGAGGTGCACGATGCCTGTGCCTTCGGCGTCGCTGACTTCGACAGCGTCATTCGTGATTACCTTGTAGACCCGCTCGCCGTAGGTCTGCGGCTTCTTTCCTTCTGTCGACGGAAGCACGGTATCTATGAAGTACGGGAACAGCGGTTCGTAGCGCTTGCCGACGAGGTCTTTTGCGCTGAGGGTTCCGGTGATCTCGTATTCCTTTCCTTTGAAGACCGTCGGCACCAATTTCTCGGCAAGGATGTACGTGGTGTCCCCCTCCTTCACTTTTGCGTATGAAATCTTCGGGCCCACCGCGAGCCAGAAATTTCCCGGAAGCGACCACGGCGTCGTTGTCCACGCGAGAAGCACCGTCTTCGGATCATCCTTGAGCGGGAAGGTCATGATGACCGACATGTCCGTGCGGTCTGCGTAGCCCTGGCCTACTTCAAAGTTACTCAGGGGAGTCGCGCAGCGCGGACAAATATGCATCGGCTTGTGGCCTTCGTAGATCAGTCCTTTTTTATGGAGTTCCGCAAACACCCACCAGATACTCTCCATGAATTCCGGATCCATCGTTCGGTAGTCGTGGTCCATGTCTACGAAGCGTCCCATGCGCTCCACAGTGTCGCGCCATTCTTTTGTGTAGCGCTGCACCGATGCGCGACAGAGTCCGTTGAACGCGGCGATACCCATCTCTTCGATCTGTTTATGCGAGGTGATGTTGTGCTCTTTCTCGATCAGGTTTTCGATGGGGAGCCCGTGGCAGTCCCAGCCGAACCTTCGCTCTACGGCGTATCCGCGCATGGTCTGATAGCGGGGGATCACATCTTTGATCGTTCCGGCCAGAAGATGGCCATAGTGCGGTAAACCTGTTGCAAATGGTGGGCCGTCGTAGAAAGAATATGTTTGCTCGTTTTTTCGTTTGCTCGTTTGCTCGTTCCCATGCTCAAGAATATCGCCGCTGAGCTGCTTGCGTTGCTTAATGCTGCGCTTAAAAATATCCTCCTCTTTCCAGTAGGTAAGGATGCCGCGCTCAAGGGCGGGAAAGGACTGCTTTGGGTCAACGGGGTCGAACATGCTGTCAGACGGTACCGGAAAGCATCATTGTGGTCACGCATTCAGGTCTCCGTCATACGACACGAATTTGGCCAGCCATTCCGCTCTCTCTGGAATGGAATCCAGATACACATATTCTCCTTCCTCGTGGGCACCCTCTCCATCCGGTGACCATCCGATGTAGCGGGTACCGAGCAAGTCCGCGATCATTCCTTCTTCCGCAACTCCCTTCGCTCCGACTACGGGAACGGTTTCCCCCCGAATTTCTACCGCGTGCTTTTCTGCAACTTTCACCAACGCAGAGTCCGCTGGGGTCAGGTACGGGGGGATAAACGGTACGCCGTGTCGCTCTTCCAACCACACTTTCAGATCATGCTCCGGTCTCTTTGCGCACTTCAACAAATATTCTCGGAGTTGAGAGAGCACCCACTCCGGGGCGATGTTGGGATCTGTGGTGAAGATATCGAAGGACTGATCGATGGCATCCACTAAACTTAAGCCCTCCGGTTTGCCTGCAATTTCGCCTGGCTTCGCAATTGATCGTCTCCCAAGTATCCCTTCCGCGTCGTCGGGGTGCTGATTATCAATGAAAAAACCTCTTTCGCTGTCCATCATCTCATCGAGTGCCCTAGCGAGATATCGGTGTGCTGTTCCATCAAGAACTTCTAGGTCATCGTCATCCGCCGCTCCTGAGTGCATATTCACTCCCATAAATCTTGTATTGATGCCTATTCTTCCCCTTCTTCCTCTATATAACGGTGAAGGCTGTCCGTCGTCTTGCACGCGTATTTCTGTTGTCGCTCCAACAGGGGCCTTCTCCACTTTGCCAGCCTTAATTGCCTGAAAAAGTACCTCTGATCCAAGTTCTTCGCGGGAACTCAAGATAGTCTGAATGACGCGCCGGGCGCCCCCTGTATTATGTGCGATTTCAAGCGCAGACAGTTTTGCGACAACGCCGCTGATCATATCGAGTGTGCCACGACCCTTTCCTATGTCACCACGCTTGTCGGTTCCTTGAATAATTGTAAGAGCGTCGCTGTGCATCTGTTTTCCTTTTTTGGGGACAGTGTCGAAATGCCCCGACCATGTCATGAGGCCGCCTGAGCTGCGAGGAACGCTGACGCCAAACTCTGAAATAATTTTTACAAAGGGATATTTTCCCCCTGAACCATCTGGAGTCTCAGCAAACTCAAAGATTTCACAGACACCAAGATTGTGCCTTCCAACGAGTTCCTTGATGTGCTCCGCAACGCGCCACTGTCCTTCTCGTGTATCTGGTTCATGCCGTAGAAGATCACCCAGTAACTTGGTGGTATGGATCGTCTGCATAAGTGTTCAATCGTATCCCATGCATGGGGGAACGTCTATCGTAAGCGGAAAATTTCACAAGTTTTCCTGTCTTCAATGTTGCAAAAATGAAAAATTTTCTCCTTCGCTTTCGTTGACTTTTTCCTTCGATTCGAGAAAATGAGTGTGTATGGCTTTCGGTGAATTGACTGTCGGCGCAAATGACGGTCTTACCTCTGTTGAGGGGGTACCCGTTGTCTCGAAACATCCGACGGATGATTTGATGAGCACTAGTCATGAAGAGCTACTGCTTATCATTGTCGGTGATGAGTTACGGGGTGTCCCGCCTCGGGTAGCTGCGGAAGCATTGGCGACGTTGGATGAAACCATGACCCCTGCACAAAGGAGTGCATTGCAGGCCGTGAAAGATGTGGCCGCAGCATTACGTTCTGCTTTAAAAGCTGCCACAGCAAGGGCTGCGGCGACTTTTATCGCATAGGGGTAGCGCACATTTCGAGTGTTTTTCTCAGAATAATGACGGGATCTTTTGTACAGCCGCCATTGCATTGATATTCGGCTTTATCTATTGCGTAGATATATATTGTTCTTATGATAGGAACGGGTTTTTATGTCTACTGACGCCTCTGAGAATGGCTCAAAATCAGATGTTCCTTTGGAGCAGACTTCAAAAGAACATGAGCGCTTAAAAGATACATATTTGCTTCTTCTTCAGCAGAGGGATGAGAGTAGGGCGCAAGCAAAGGGCACTGTTGAGAATCCTTTTGATCTTTCCACGTATGAGCGCCTCCTCGAGTCTCCCCGGTGCAGAGAGCTCACGCCGGAGGATTGGGAATCTGTCGGAAGGCTTTACCAACACTCAGAGATTGCTGCGGACGTGTTCGAGACGCTTGCAGAAGGACAGGTGCAGGCTGCAGAGCAAATGCTTGCCGATGGGGGAATGGTGGATCGATGGCATGCCACAGATGAAGAACTAGCTGTACTTCGTTCTCTGAACCCGGACTATGTCTGTTCCGACGAGGAATTTCGCGCGCTTCTGGAAGGTCGCCACGGACGCTCTGCGGATTTCCGGGCGTGGGGGCTCTTTGACGAATCAGAAGAAAATATCCATGGCATCGCTGCGGGGTTCTTCCCTCCCAAAGAAGACGTGCGCCTTGCCCAGCATTCCACGGAAGTACAAAATTTTTTCCGTGGACAGCATGCCGAGATGCACTTCATCCCCAGTGGAGCTTCCCGACATGATGTGGAAAAGTTTGCGGAGCGAGCCCCGACAACCGCAGAGTTCTATATGATTGCGGCTGGTGTACGCGGGGCAGGAACCGTTGCATTCGAGCATATGCTCCAGAAGACGGAACTGGAGTATCCTGGCCTTACGGATTGGTACCTCCTCCGCTTTGGTTCGATGCGCATGGTGCAGCCTGATAATGGAAATCATGCACGGGACGCCGAAAATTCCGTCAGTAAAACATTTTTTAAAAAACGCGGATTCGGCACATGCGGGGAGTGCTATATGGAGCATGCAGGGGCGGGTGGAGCGAAGTACCAACAAATCGCCGCACGCAGAAGTCGGAGCGGCAGCGTTATTGCTGTCCACCCTACATGGAAAGTGATGGCGGGGTCTGCTCCGCAGGTACGGGAAAACAGTCGTGAAGAGTTGGCTGTTCTTCAAATGCGTGCGAAACAGGCGCGGAAAAAGTAGGAGTCTGCACTACGCCATCATCATACCCGTTTTTTTCTGCCCGAATAACGGCAGGACTGCGCCGAGGGTCACGAGAAGCAGCGCTGGGATCATCATCGGAGAGATCAACCCGGACTCCGGCCAGAGCATCTGCCCCAGCCCTGTGGTGAACATGATCACAAAGGAGTAGCGCAGGATGAAATCGATCTGTTTGTGTGAAAGGAGATAATAGTACATGTAATACGGCAGGCCGGCAAAGAGGATGCTGAATGCGACCATTCGTGCGATGGTAGAGGGGTCGTGTTCATAGAGTGTGTTGAACGGCAGCAAGGGGATGGTCAGCAGCGCGCAGACCATGGAAAGGATAAAGAAATACTGTGCCGCGCGCGCGCCGACATGTTCGATGCGCTTGTACCGTTCGCTTACCACGGTGAACGCGGAGAATGCGGTGACAGCACATATCGTGGAGATGATGCCCCACACATCCCATGGCGTAAGAGCCGCCAGTATCCCCAAACCCGAGAAGAGGAGGATCCATGTGAGCACAAGGATGCCCTTTCTACTTCGGTTCACGATACTCGTGAGCAGCAAACCCGCGGCAGTCATCGGAATGGTGTAGTGCAAAGGGGATGTGCTCTGCAGCGATTGATACGTGGAAAGAGAAACGGCCAGGAGCAGAACGATAGAAATCCACAGTGTTCTGTTGCGCAGAGTCAAACGCGCTTCGAGAAGGTCACTTCGCCAGCGGTGACGGAGGAGAAGAATGCCGCTGATAGCCGCTAGGGACCAGAAACGGACGATCGTGAGGTCGATAGAGGAAATATCATATTTCTGGATCAACAGACGGCCCATCACCGGATCCCATCCCCAGAGCAGCAGCAGCAGGATGATGGCAAGAGAATACCGCAGTGCGGAAAAGGGCTTGCCATCCGTGCTGAGGATCGTGGCGCCGACTCCCTGCAGCTCCGATTGAAAGACCCGTAATTGTTCCGGAGATATCTGCATATCCGAACGTACGGTGCACAGGCCCGTCAGGGGGTTGAAACGCAGGCGTATGTTCCGATACATCAACCGGTATTTCTGATACACACGCACCAGGCCGCTGATGGTATCGATATTTCCGAGAAAAAAGGACATGCGGACGGAATGCAATTCGTTTCCTGCATCCGCCATATTCCGGGATTGCTCAAACAGTGCATGGAAAACCTCTGCCGGTTCCAGACGACCGTCTGCAATGGCGATGAAGACATCTCGGAGATTGGCATAGCCGATTGTAAGCAATGCGCTATGAATACTTTCCTCGTTGAATTCCTCAAGATAGCCGCGTTTGCGCTCTGTGAACAGATCCTGAAGCATCTGCTTACCGATGGCGATCTTGGCCTTGCTCGACTGCTTGCCCAGTGCAGAGCGGATGCGTGCGATGGCGAGGCCGGTCTGGACCCATTCCAGCCACTGTCTTTGCAGGGTCGGATGATCGTTGAGAACAGGCGCAATAGATGCCGCATTCTCCAGCGGCGTATGGAACGGGACTTCCTTGCCGTTCATGCGCAGCGTGGAAACATGCGTAGCTTTATCTTGTAACAGGTAAAAAGCAGCGTCGAGGACGGTCGACCCCTGCGGAATCAGGAGCATTTCGTCTGCGGGTCCGTGGACAACGATGGATTCGCCGAGAATGTCACTCTGCAGGCTCTGCCAAAAGGCATGACTGCGCTCGGTGGTATCTTTGGAAAGCGAAGAAATGCGCCCAACCCAAGGAAGCGCCTCAAGCACTCCCGATTTGTGGTCGTGGAAGGAGTGCATGGCGATGCCCGTGTGTGCGTATTGCTGCATTTCCGCCGTGCGGATCTTGCACCGGACGCGTGCTCCGTCCTCCAAGATGATCGTCGTGTGCAGCCCCCGGTACCCGTTGATCGTGGGGCTGTTGGTAAAGTCCTGGAACGAGAGGATCTCCCGTTGCCAGCGCTGGTGCAGAATGCCGAGCACCTTATAGCAATCATCAATGTCGTGCACGACGATAGCGATGATATACGCTGCGGACCCCGTAACCGCTGATGGCCCGGAATCCCGCTGCGCCGCAAGTCGTTGCCATCGGCTTGGTTCCACAATCGCCTCTACCGGGGAACGGAGAAGTTTGGTTTCCTGGGTCACTTTGAGGATCTTGTGTGCGATTTTTTTCGCAGCAAGCTCACTGTCCATGCGCAACTTCTGCAGTGCACTGAAATTCTCCGGATCGAGAATAGCGAGGCACAGCGCTTCGAGTTCGTCACGGATGTCCTGCATGGAGAGTCGATCCGCGATCTTTACATAGACGTCCATGGTTTCCTCCGCGAGCGTCTTCTGTCTCTCCGGCGCAAGAAATTCCGCTGTCTGCATGTTGTGCAACCGGTCCGCGAGTTTGATCACCATGATGCGGATGTCCTGCTCCATCAGCGTGAACATTTTGCGGAGTGTTTCAATCTGTTCGTCGAGTGTCGGTTTTTCTCCGATGTCGGCTTTGGAGAGCTTGGTCACTCCGTCAATCAACGTACGGGTATTGCCATTAAATGCTTTGTCGATCTCATCGAGCGTCATGGGCGTATCCTCTACAGCGTCGTGCAACAGGGCGGCGACAAGAGTTTCCGCATCGGCGTGCAAGGCCGCCAGAATCCCGGCAACCGCAAGAGGATGCGTAAAGTACGGTTCTCCGGATTTCCGCATCTGCCCCCTATGCGCCTGCTCTGCCATCACAAAAGCCTTTTCCACCCGTGCTTGGTCGGATGAGGAAAGGTGGCTCAGATGAGAACGGAATTCCTTCCACTGCATAGGCAAAGAGTGTACTCCTGTAGCGGTATGGTACAGCGGAAATTGCGCGGCAAAATACTATAAAAACAGAGAAGTTATTGCAGGGTTTTACCCAAGCATCTGTAGAATATACGTTTTTACATTCGCAAAAATCTCCTTCGTCTCATTCAGCTTCTCCACTTCCTCTTTCGTGAACCACCGCATCTCGTGCCCTTCATCGGCGTTCAGCGTCAGCACCTGTGATTCATCGAGCGGCCGCGCGAGGAAGAGAAAATCTATATGCTGATGCGCGGGTTCGTTGCGCAGAGGATAGGCGGGGATTTCTTCGAGCAGCATCGCGATCGGTTTTTTGAGCATCCGGCCCTCCTGCGGATTTCCGGTGAAGAGATCTTCCTGAGCGTCACCGATGATCTCCACGTCCAGTCCCGTTTCCTCTTTGCACTCTCTTCGTGCGGCTTCCTCCGGAAGTTCATGCTCGTCGACATGCCCTCCCGGCGGCATCCAGCGGCCGAGGCGCTTGTGCCAGAGAAGGAGCGTGCGCTTTTTGGAGTCGACGATGAAGGCGGTAGCGGTGAAGTGGCGGTGCATTATGGTGGATGGTGGATGGTGGATAGTTGATGGTGCTACAGTTTATCCCCATTCACCATCCACCATCCACCATCATGGTCCTCATTAACGACAACTCATCAACCCTCGCAATCGGTGATCCATTGCCGCACTTTGTTCTCCCTGCGACAGACCTGATCACCGTGGACACGCATCTCATCAAGGATCCCGTCCTCGTTGTCGTCTTCACCTGCAATCACTGCCCATACGCGCAGGCGTATGAATTGCGGCTCAAGGAGCTCATGGAAGACTTTGATGAAGAAGGTGCGCAGTTCATTCTGATTAATAGCAATGATGCAGAGCAGTACCCCGAAGATTCCTTCGAGAACATGCACGTGAAAAAGAAGGAGACAGGCTGGCCGTGCGAGTACTGCTTCGACGAAGATCAATCCGTTGCCAAATCGTTCGGCGCCCTCTGCACGCCGCATTGTTTCGTTTTTGACCGTCACCGCAAGCTCAAGTACAAAGGCCGTATCGATGATAGCTGGAAGGATGAAGCGAAGATCACGGAGCGTACCCTCCGTGACGCAATCGCAGCGGTCGTGCATGACGAAGAGCCGAAGGTACAGGAGAAGAATGCGATTGGGTGCTCGATTAAATGGAAGTAGGATTCGGGCGTAGAAATAGGGCGTAGGCCCTACCCCCAACACCCAACCCCCAAAATCCTATTTCAACATCTTCTTCAAATACTGCCCCGTGTAGCTCTTCTCGACGTTCGCCACCGCCTCCGGTGTTCCCTGGGCCACGATCATGCCTCCGCCGTCGCCGCCATCGGGGCCGATGTCGAGGACGTGATCGACGGATTTCACGACGTCGAGGTTGTGTTCGATGACGAGCACGGTATTGCCTTTATCCACAAGGCGCTGAAGTACGGAGAGCAGGCGTTTGATGTCTTCGAAGTGCAGGCCGGTTGTGGGTTCATCGAGAATATAGAACGTCTTTCCCGTTGCGCGTTTGGTGAGCTCGGTTGCCAGCTTCACGCGCTGCGCTTCTCCCCCGGAGAGGGTTGTGGCGCTCTGTCCGAGATGGATATAGCCGAGGCCGACGTCTTCGAGCGTCCGGAGTTTCTTCTCGAGTGAGGGGATTGCCGCGAAGAAATCGAGTGATTCCTTGATCGTCATGTCGAGGACTTCCGCAATGTTCTTCCCTTTATACGTCACCTCCAGCGTCTCGCGGTTGTAGCGCTTGCCCACGCATACTTCGCAGGTGACATAGACGTCCGGGAGGAAGTGCATTTCGATCCGCTTGAGTCCGTCGCCTTCGCACTCCTCGCAGCGGCCACCTTTGACGTTGAAACTGAAGCGTCCGGTCTTGTAGCCGCGGAGCTTCGCTTCCGGCGTCGTCGTGAAGAGGTCGCGGACATCCGTGAAGATGCCGGTGTAGGTCGCAGGGTTGCTTCGGGGCGTGCGTCCGATCGGGGACTGGTCGATGACGATGGCTTTATCAAGATGTTCGAGTCCTTCGATGGCGCCGCAGTCCTGTGCCTTGCTTTTGGCTCCGTTCAGGGCTCGCTGCAATTCGGGGCCGAGGATGCCATGGATCAAACTCGACTTTCCGGAGCCCGATACGCCCGTGACGCCGATGAAGGTGCCGAGCGGCAGCGTCACATCCACATGCTGGAGGTTGTGGTGGTGCGCGTCTTTGATTTCGATGAACTTCCCGTTGCCTTTGCGGCGCGACGTTGGCGCCACGATGCTCTCTTCGCCGCTTAAATACTTCCCCGTCATGGACTTCGGGTTTTTAATCAGTGCCTCGGGCTTTCCTTCCGCGATAATCTCTCCGCCGTACTTGCCCGCGCCGGGACCGATTTCCAGTAGATAGTCCGCCGTGCGAATCGTCTCTTCGTCGTGCTCCACCACAATCACCGTGTTACCGATGTCGCGCAGCTTCGTGAGCGTCGAAATCAATCTCGCGTTGTCGCGCTGGTGGAGTCCGATGCTCGGCTCATCGAGCACGTAGAGCACGCCCTGAAGCGCGGAGCCGATCTGGGTGGCAAGACGAATGCGCTGCGCTTCTCCGCCCGAAAGCGTTGCTGCGGAACGCGAGAGCGTCAGATACGTGAGGCCTACGTTCTGGAGGAAAGAGAGGCGGGAGATGATTTCGGTGAGGACTTTTTTGACGATGGTGAATTCATAGGTCGTGAGAGTTCCTGGGCTCGCACTTTTTTTCTCCGGCGGAATCAATCCCTCAAAGAAACTCTTTGCCTTATCCACACTCATATCCGTCGCCTCGACGATGTTTTTGCCGCCGACTGCCACGCCGAGGATTTCTTTGCGAAGTCTCAGTCCTCCGCAAGAACATCGTCGAGGCG
>Ga0209542_10014723_pt1 | contig 13255 bp, 15 predicted proteins | sample RifCSPhighO2_01_FD_184028 | JGI IMG/M metagenome (GOLD analysis project Ga0209542, IMG submission 184028) | Soil microbial communities from Rifle, Colorado - Rifle CSP2_plank highO2_0.1 (SPAdes) (version 2) | ecosystem: Environmental > Terrestrial > Deep subsurface > Rock core/Sediment ... | reverse complement strand
GAATTTTTTGAATCTGGCAATCACAATCCAAAAATTTATTGGCAATATGAAGATAAAGAAATTAAAGAGATTACAGAAGAAAATTTGATAAGAGAGTCAACTAAAACCATTCTTATAGACGAGTTGGATAAATTGTCTAGTCTTTCATTTTCTGAGGTAAATAATCAGCCCGATTATATGATTTCTTTCTTAGAAAAACCAGAAACTTTGAGAAACCAGAATCCTTTAATCTTAGTTCATGGAAAGCACGGAGAATCTGGATATTGGGATGAAGGAGATGCTCAGAACTGGTTCAATAACTTAAGTAATGGAGGCTATGATTCTTGGGAATTTTATTATCCTGGTGACGATTACATTAATGTAAGCGGGGCTTTGCTGGGGGATGCTTTAGATTATTTAAAAAAGCACGATTATAATCAAAATCAGAAATTTGATATTGTTACCCACAGTATGGGGGGATTAGTTGCAAGAAGTTATGTACAAAATATTTCCTCTTATACCTATAAGAATGATGTTAATCATTTAGTTATGATTGGGGCACCTAATTATGGAGCTGCGGCTTCAAATGCAATATTTAGCAACTGGACTTTAATATTGCCATTGGTGGATTTGAATACGCCAATACCTTACTGGGCAGTAGAGGAAATAAGACTGAATGGACTAAACTGGTTGATTTCTAATTTAATTACTCAATCTTGGCAAAAAGATATATCAAATTCACCTATTTATAAACAAATGTCTTTAGGTAGCACATTAGGAGAATCATTAAATCAAAAAATTATACCACTTGATATTAGAACGCTTATAATAATCGGAGATAGAGATGATACAGATTTATCAGATATTCTTAATCCTGAATCTTTCTTATGTTCTTTGTTAGACCAAGCAGGGCATCAGGAAGGAAAGAATAATGAACATGATTGTTTAGTTGCTATTGCATCTTCAAGTCTACTAGATAAGAATGTATCTTTGACGATATTACCAGATAAAAATCATGCTACAGAAAAAGATGAAATTCAGGATTTCGCACCCCTAATAAAATCTTTTCTGAATGATTCTACTGATTCAGTTTTAGCATCACGTTCATTTTCTTACTATAATCCCAATAATCCAAGTTCCAAGAAGAACTTCAATTACCAGGAAGGCTCAATTCAGATCAAATTATTAGAAGAAGGTCAAATTTGGAATCAATTTGATAATGCTAATTTGGAAATACAAAGAATCTCAACAGGACAAAAATTTAAAATGACAAGGAACATGGAATCTAAGAATTATTTCCACTTTAATAGACAAGATGGAGAAGATGATTCCTATTACACAATTCCTTCTGGGCAGTATAAACTGATTGTTCCTGGACAAAATGATAGACCAGAACTTCACTTTGAGGTTAAGCCAATGGAAACAAACTTTTTAACAGTTAATCTTATCGAAGAGATTTGTAATCCCAATTGGCAATGTTCCGAGTGGTCTAGTTGCGTAGGTAATCAAAAAAATAGAAATTGTGTTGATTTGAATTCTTGTGGTTCTTTAGATAGTAAACCCTTTGAAAGTGAATTTTGTCAAGAAGAGGGGATAATGAAAATTAACTTCCCTTCAGATGGAATCCTAAGCGATAGAAGATTTCCAATTAATATAACTTTAACAGATACAGCAGATAAAATAGTTTATATTGATAATTCAGATAGTAGACCACGAGAAAAAGCTTTGTGTAGGAGGGGTTGTTTAGGATATGGGGATGATAGAGCAAGAACATTATCTCTTAGTGATGGGTGGCATAATTTAACTTTTAAGGCAATTAAGAATAATATTTCTTTAGATGAAGAAAATGTTAGTCTTATGATAGACAGTAGAACTCCTAAAATATTCTCAACTTTACCAAAGAGCAATAGTTTTACTAATGGCTCAAACTTCTACATTAAGTATACAGAGGATAATTGCCAATCTTTAGGAATTAGTCTTTATGGTAATGCTTCTGGTTCTGGAGGGGTTTCTTCCTGTCAATCAGGCGTAAATATCGAGAAGTTCATAAATCAGGGTCTAGATTCTTACAATAATCAAAGTATAGAGTATCAATTTATTATTAAAGACATTGCTAACAATACTAAGGAATCAAGAAAAACAAAGATTAAGGTTGATACGACTGAACCCGTTATTAACTCATTTGTGAATATAACTAATGGAAGAAGGGTTACTTTTACTCTAAACATTACAGAATTGAATTTTGATGAAGTTAGCTATATAGACCAGAACGACACACCTTCAATAATAAGAATGCTATGCTCTTCTTTGAAAAACGGGGAAATTTGTAGCTCGACAAAGACATTTAGAGCGGGCGAACACAACATAACTATTACTATCTTGGATAAAGCAGGAAATAGTATCCAAAAGAATACTATATTTTCGGTTTAAATAAATCCCCTATTCATCTGATGCGGGCGTTTTCTTTCATAATATTTATAAGCAAATATGTATTGTATAAAAAATGACAGAGCAACAATTAATTAAGGAATTTAATAAATTAGAAGCGGACTCTAATTTTATTCTTCCTAATACCCTACAGCTTGCTGTAGGGATAAAGCTATAAATTTGCAGAATAAAGCTTTTAGATGGTTGAACTCGTAAGGTCATCACATAAAGTATTCAAGATAAAATATCACATTGTTTTCTGCATTAAATATAGAAAAGATTTGTTTCTCGAAGAGAATTATATTAAAACCGTTAAACAAATCTGCAAAGATATCGAAGAAAGGTTCTATATAAAGTTTGAAACAATTGGGTTTGATGAAGATCATGTTCACTTTTTGGTTGAGTCATTAACAACAACATATTCTGCAGCAAAAATATTTCAATTTGTGAAAAGCATAACTGCGATAGAATTGTTTAAACGTCATCCCGAAATAAAAAAGCAGCTTTATGGAGGAGAATTCTGGAGCGATGGAGGTTATGTTGGGACTGTTGGTGAAGGGATTAACGGAGATATAATTAGAAAATATATAAAAAATCAAGGAAGAAAAGATGGTCAGTTGAAGTTAGTGGATTTCATGGATGCCCCGTAGCTTGCTGCGGGGTTGTTCACCTCAGAAAAAAGTTTAGAGTTTAGTCAAAAATATGCAAAAAAATTCTTAGTCATTAAAGACCAAAGAATTATTGCTATTGGAGATAATTTCGAAAATGTCTTAAACGAAGTTAAAGAAAAAGGTATTGATGCTAGCCGAGTTCTTATAGAGTATATCCCAGATAAAGGCGAAATTATTCTTTATTTCTGAATTTATTTGATTATAAATGGGTTGGTTTCTAGCCCATTGAAAGCACAACAATAGCTGTAGCTTTCTAAACTAAATAAATTTTATTATATCCTTAAACAGTAGAAACCATCTGAGGGCTAGGCAACCCCATATCTTGCTGAACTATAATAGGATATATATTATTGCTTACAATTTGGTTTCTTACAATAACTTGATAGTATAAATCAATTCTAAATTCATTATTTTGAAGTCTTGCCTTAAATTGCCATTTAGTTATTTTTCTTAAATGTTCCCTGCCTATTTTTAAGAATTGAGAAGCGTCAAAAATCTGAATCCCAACAATAAACTGCTCCTCATCCACGTCTACTACCATGTTTTGAAATTCTATTGAGAAATCATATTCTCTATCTTTTACTTTAAAGAGCAGAATATCATTTACATAATCGTAACCCATTTCTCCTTCTGCTTCTAGCGATCTTTCTTTACTTTCTTTCATTTTCATATCTTTGGTATTTGCCATTCTAATATATTATAAAAGGTGACTATTTTAACCTTTTGGCTTTCCAGCTTAATTATCATCCTTAGATTCTTGCCTTGATGTTTATAAAAAACAGCATAGTTATCGTTTGCTTGAATTCCAACAAGAAATGGATGGTTTTCAAGTAAGATCTTACGGATTTCTTCAATTGTAAATATTTCTCTCTGTCTTTGGCTAAGTCTTTTGAAGGCGTGACCGCTATCTTCAATACTATCTGAAGAATATTTTCTTATGAGAGCAATAAAATCGTTAACTGGAATTTTCTTCTTTATTTTGTTTGGGTCAAGCATTCTTTAGAAAGAAGATATGGATTTATAAAATCTTACAACTCGCAGGATAAGTTAGGACTTTAAATATCTTTTAATGAAAGCCTAAAGGCTTTCTCTTATGTCATAACCCCCGAGAAATATTTCGGTATCTAAATTATTCGTTCAGTATTTTTCTTTCACAACTTCACAAGTTTTATAAGCAAATCAATCAAAGAAAAATGATGGGCGTTTATATGAGAATTCCAAAGTCAATTGCTGAAATAATAAAAAAGAATAGTGTAGCTCTTGAAGTAACTTGTAATTTGCCAGGCTTGTTACAAAATCCTCTGTATGGTTTCGTTGTTTCTAGAATGGAAGGAGACAGATACAGAGTTCTAGTCTCAAAAGAATTTTATGCCTACACTAGAGACCAAGCTCAAGCAGATGGCGAGGAGTTTATTAGAGAAGTAAAAGCATTTGATTTGAGCACTGTTCGTTAAAGAGCATTATCTTTTCTTGTCAAATCACCTTTAATCCAATCACAATAATCCTTATAAAAGAAATTCTTTATATCGAGTTATGCCAAAAGTAAGAATTGTCAATGAACTTGTTTCTAGACAAAGAATTCCGGCAGGAATAAACTATGCTAAATTTGCAGCAGAACAGATAAGGCCTGTTAATAGGCATCTTTTGGAATGGCTTGCTAGCCAATCTTTTGCTTCTTATTCCCCAGATCCAACCTATGGGGAAATTAAAATAGAAGGAAATTCCAATTATATCGGTTTAAATATGGAACCTTATCAGGATTCTGTTAGTTGGAGTTTACGATTTAATCATAAAGTAAAAGAACATGAAAGGCTCAGACACTCTCTTGGGTCACATATTTTAGGTGATGCACTATTGCATATCAACAGGCTCCCTGATGTTTCTAGATACAATAGCGGTCCTACGTTTTTTTCAACTTTAGATTATATTGATGTAAGGGTGGACAATGGAAAAAGAGGGTGGGTAAAACAAGGAATATTTCCAGTAGGCCCTCATATAAAGCAAGAAGGAAATTCCCAGATTTCAGCATTCACTGACACAAGAAGAAATGCTGAAGTAGGATTCAGGGCAGCAATAGACTGGGCAAAATTCAGGACAATGGCTATTGCATGCAGCTCTTATGCTCTTGATCTCTTGAAAAGGGAAAAAATAAAAACTTGGGAGGATCAAGAAGCCTTTAGAGATAAAGTGGAAAAAACAATTCCCCTCATGGTTCAGTTATTTCCTGACACAAGAAAGAAAACAGGACCATCTTCTCTGAAGCCTTATTATGAGCCAGGTGTCCTTGAAACAACAGTCGCCTTTATGCTTGGTGAAGATATAAGTCCTAATTTTGGATCACTCAAAAGAAGATATCCTATAAATTCTGCTGAAGGTTCACCTGTGGAAATTTTTCCGCGGCCCGGAAAAAAGAATGAATATGATGCCGTACTTCCTTTCAGGATTGCTTTAAGGGGCAGTGCTAAAAATGAAGAGATAGGAGGTATTTTGGAGAGCCATCTTCCGAAACGTCTTCCTGATGACTTTAAGATTTCATTTAAAGATAATTATATGTATGTAAGACTTCGTGTTCCAGAAGCCCATAAAACAATAGTGGAATTAAAAGAAAACAAAAAAACTGAACTTCAACGTAAAATAGGGAATCTTTCGCAAGTTCTCCATGAGATAGATTATCTTAAACAGGTGTGGGAAGAAGACCAAATGCCTGCAATTAAACAAGGATATCAAGGAATGGTAGATGCAGCAAGACAGGAACATTTTGGAAAAATAAGAACTTGGAGAATGAATCTATAAGTCATTATTGTTTCTCGTCAAATCTTCAGGGATTCTGTATTCTTCCCAGCGAACTTTCTTTTTTTCAATGGCTTCCTTCAGGCTTTTTTCTTGATTGTTCAGTTTTGACTTTCCGCTTTTTACCTCAACAAATACAACTTCTTGAACGTTTTTCTCATCCAAACCTTTGAATACTATAAAATCAATAGGCTTCCCCATAAATTTGCATTCTGTTGGAGCGTAAGCGAAATCTGGTAAATATGGAGCCAACTGTTCTGAAAATTGCCCGCTTAAAACTGAACGAGATCTCATAACTGCGTCTTTTCTGTGCTCTGGAATTTCATCCTGCCAATACTTATCACGTCTAAACACACCGTATTTAAAACCAACAAAATAAGCCACAATAATTCCTATAAGAAAAATAATAGCTAGGATTATTGTTAAAAAATCAACCATAACAAAAAGAAAACCGAATTTCTATTTAAAACTTGCTATGGAAAAATATTTATTTATTGAATGGGAATTTGATTTTATTTTAATAAAATTACCTTAATGCACGACCGCGTTCCGCAAACAAAAGAATTAGGAAAAAATTTAGCATGGAAGTTTGATTTTGATAAAGTTAGTTATTATCACTTCTGAAATTTCATAACCTTGATTCCTTTCAGCATCTGGATTTTTGGTTCTACTTGCCTGTATAATGATTCTAATTCTTTGACGCTCATTTCAACAATACCAGAACTGCTTTTTCCCCTAAAACATATGGAAACAGACGCTTCTTTTGGCTTTAAAATATCTTCATTAATAAGAACTTCTTTTATTTGCCCAGATGTTTCAACACGAACCATCCCGTCTGGATTGTGTTTTTTTGCCTTAATTTTCATTAAAAGCCAAGAATCTTGTTATTTATAAGAATATATGGTATTTTATGGTTATTTTGATTTACTGGATTTTAAATTTCCAACAATCTTCTTTTTTCCACCCATATATTTTTGAAGAACAGCGGGAATCTTTACAGAGCCGTCTTTTTGCTGGTTGTTTTCTAAGATTGCAATTAAGGGTCGTGGTGTTGCAATGGCTGTATTGTTTAACGTATGGGGTACAATTCTTTCGCCATTTACTCTCGTCGAAATCCCTAGTTTTCTTGCCTGAGCAGTTGTAAGATTTGAGCAACTACCAGCTTCAATATACTCTTTTCTCCTTGGAGAGTAAACTTCGAAATCAACTTGTTCATATTTCAAGTCTCCTAAATCTCCAGAGCAAATTCTCACAATTCTAAAAGGAATCTTTAAACCCTTTAAAATTTCGATACTTGCTTTTTTCATTTCTTCAAAAGCTTTTTCAGAGTCTTTGGGTAAACATATGATAATCATTTCCATCTTGTTAAACTGGTGCGTTCTGTAAATCCCTTTTTCATCTATTCCCTTACCACCAATTTCTTTTCTAAAACACATAGAATAAGAAGTATGTTTTATAGGAAGTTTCTTCACATCAATTTCTTGTCCAGCAAATCTGCCTATCAAAGAATGTTCCGATGTCCCTATTAGCGCAACATCATCATTAGCTATTTGGTAAATCATATTTTTTTGATCGTTCAAATCAGTTACGTTGTTAATAATTTCCTTTTTCAGCATTAACGGGGTCTCCACATATCTAAAGCCACGTTTTATCATAATGTCTCTTGCATAATTTATCATTGCTATGTTCAATAAAGCCAAATCTCCTTCAATGTAGTAAAAGCCGGTGCCTGCAACTCTTGAGGCAGAATCAAAGTCTGCTAGACCAAGATCCTCCGCAATTTCAACATGGCTTTTTACTGGGAAATTTAGCTTCTTCGGTTTGCCATAAACTTTTTCAACAACATTTTTAGAAGAGTCTTTTCCAATAGGAACTCTTTTCGAGATTAAGTTTGGAACTTCTTTCAGAAAGAAACCTACTTCTGCGAAAGCTTCTGCTTCTTGCTCTTCAAGCTTTTTTAACATGTCTGGAATTTGCTGAGCTTTGAGAATAAGTTCTTTAGCTTTCTTTTCATCTTTTTTCTTTTTTGCTTGATTTATTGCCTCAGATATTGAATTCCTCTCTGAACGCAAGTCATCTGCTTGTTTTTTTAATTTGCGCCATTTTTCATCCACAATAAGAAGCTTGCCTACGATTTCAGGATTTTTACCTTTTTTCTCAAGATTTTTCTTATAAACCTCTGGATGGTCTCGGAGATCCTTGATGTCAATCATAAACTCTAAAAGAAAGAATTCTATTTAAATTTATTGAAAGAATTTGAGATTGAAAGTTGCTACTGTTGCTGCACATTGTACTTGCCTATTTATTTCCCTAACCAGATATAATGCTTTTTCATAGGCACTAAGTTTTTCTGAATTTATTGTTTTAAATCTATTTTCTCTAAGGGGCATTCCTGGTAAAGCTAAGCCATTACGGGTGCTTTCGCCATAAAATTCATTAACTCCCTTGCCCATCGCTACAACAACCAGACTATCTTTGTCTTTAAAATATTCAAGTTCATCGTGAGACTCGGCCATTTTCATTTCCAAGGTGCCAACTTGAACCAAAGTGGTGTCGTGGGTTTTTTTAAATGTAGAAGAGCCACTTATAGCTTCTTTTCTGTTTTTATAAGGAGTTATGCCATTTTCAGATAAAGCTTCATAATTACCAAATGAATTTACGCTTTTCCCGAAAATTTGTTGATTATATCCAATATTTGCAACGAAAACATAGCCTTTTATGTTTCTCATAGTTCAACTTAAAAAACTTTGTTTAAAATAATTATTGTATTGCCTTTCTCATTGTTTTTTATTATGTTGAAACATTTAAATATAACAAATGGCATTTTTACATATGGGTTGGCAAGAGGTGGCTTTGACTTTAGTTGATGCGTATAAATCTATTGTTTCTGCAGCTCCTCTTAGCTTTCAGAGTTTTATTTCGCTGTTTTTTATTGTGGTTTTAATTGTTATTTATGCTGTTTTTGTATGGAAACTCGATAGATTGATAGCGACAAAAAATATATTTTCTCTGAATTTAAATCAGTACAATACATCAAAACATCCTTTTATTGATAAGTTTCTTGCTACTCTTTTATATTTTCTAGAATATATAGTCATTTTGCCAATTATTATTTTATTCTCTTTTATAGTCTTCAGCATTTTTTTGATACTTGTTGTGAATCTAGAGTTGCGAACCATTCTATTTATCTCAGCAGCCGTTATTGCGACCATTCGTGTTTTGACTTATATCCCAAGGTATGGAGAAACTTTGGCTAGAGAAATTGCAAAGCTTTTGGCCTTTACATTATTGGCGGTGGCTCTTCTTACACCAGGATTTTTTGACATAGAAAGAATTATTGGAAATATCGGCAAAATTGGAGAATTTTTTAGCGTGATATTGAGTTATCTTCTATTCATAGTTATTCTTGAAGTGATTCTAAGGTTTTTTGAGTTTTTACTTGATTTGACTGGCTTGAAGAGTGAAGCTTAATTTGTATTAATTTTAAAGAAGTGACTATAGAAAAGTTTATAAAGTTAAAATTTATTGGGATTTTAAAGAAAAATGAAAACTAATCTAACTGGTGGACCAGATCAAGTAAGAAGACCAGAAATATTAAGAAGCTTAGATGTAAAAGAAGATTTAACAAATGTTGTATCTTATGTTTTTTATAATAGTGAAGCACAAAATGGTAATGCTAAAGTAGGTCTTCTTGGAGTTCCTGTTCAAGATTTAATTTCCCCCGAATTCCACTAGTCTGTGACTAGTGGTAAAGTATATCTTCCAACAAATACTGATTATGATGTAGCCGTGATGTTCGGCTACTTAACTCTGACATAGTCAGAGCTTTCTAAACTAAATAAACTTAACGGAGGTAAAAATGTTAGCAAGAGCTAGCTCATGCGTTGGAAGTTCATGGTGCCATGCAATGTTCAAGATAAAGTACTGCCACAAAATATTTGATGATAAAGAAGTCAGAGTTTATGTTGCAGAGTTATTTTTTCTTATATCAACTTTGTATGACATGCCTATCAAAAAGATGGGCTTTGGAGATGATCACGTGCATCTTCAAGTAAATATAAAACTAAAAAGTAAGCCAGACGCCGCAAAGATTTTGAAAGGAATAACTGCTAATAAGATTTTCAAGCAATTCCCAGAGATTAAGAAAAAGTTTTTTTGGGATTCTGGTTTTTGGAATCCAGCTTATTTGATGGACAATATTGGAAGCAATGAAAGTTCTATCAGTAATTATATCTCAACCCAAAAGTATTCAGTTGAGCATTAACTTCATGCCACTGGTCTTTGACCAGTGGTTCTTGACTAAATGCTAAAAAGTTAAAGTTGCTATTATAAATTATTGAACGGCTATTAAAATTAAAGATAAAATAGATTAAGATTTTAAATTTAGGAGTACTATTGCTGTTTATATTAACAATTACTTTGTCAGTTCCTTCAAAACCCCATCAAGTTCTATCTCAAAGATGGCCACGGGCATTTTTATTCTCCAATTTTTGAGGATTCTTGGATGTATTTCTCCTAAAAATCCAATTTTTTTGCCATTAAAAAGAATTTCTGCTGTTCTTCCATCTATGAAATGATCTGGAACTTTTTCTGTTTCTTTAAATTCTAACTTCTTATTTATCATTTTAAATACATATTCTAAAACCTGTTTGATCTCTGTAAAGCTTCCTGGAGAAATAGCTACTGAAAGATTTTCTGTTTCTTTTATTCCAGAATTTTCAGAAGAGAAAACACGGCCAATTTCAAATATTTTTTGAGGATATTCTGCATCAACATTTTCAGAGAGATTTTTTAAGAGGTAATGAGACAAGTTTTCTCTTAAGATGTTGTATTCTGTTTTTGACCCAATGACTTCAATAAAGCTGGCTTTATTTTCAGGAACATTCATTTTTTCTTCTTGGTCTTTTTTATTTGTAAGATGATAGTTGGAAACTTCAATGAAGCCAAGCCCGGAAATGATTTCTGCAATTTTTCTTTTTTTTATTTCTATAGGGTCTTCATTTCCTATAGTTGAAATACTTGGAATTTCAGGAGCGAAATTTTCATAGCCATAAGCAATTGCCACATCTTCTATTAAATCAACTTCATGAATGATATCTGTTCTCCACACAGGAATTTCTACTATTCCTTTATTGTAATTATACCCCATTTTTTCTAAATTTTCTTTTACTTGTTTCTCATTTAGAACTATTCCAAGCAGCTTGTTTGTGTTATCAAGAGAAATTTTCATTTTTTCTGTTGAAAAATCAGGAGTTTTTATTCCATTGACATCCATTTGATAAATTTCGCCACCCATATCAGCGAACATTGCACAAAGTATATTCAAACATTTTTTCAACACTTCAAAATCAAAACCAGAACATTCAATGAAAACATCTTTAGTGTCTGAAGTTATTTTACCCGTGTTTTGGGAATTTACTATAGGGGGCATGCTTAAAATCTCCCCCTTTGCATCAACAAAAACAGGAAATTTTGCTTTTCCGGCCAAAAGATGAGCATACTCTTTTCCTGTTGGATGTTTTTGTAGAATTTCCAGGCCTGACATTTCTTTATCTGAGTCTAGCGGAAAAAATCTTATCTTATCTGGCTCTGCTGCTTTGAAAGTTATTGGAAGTTTTATTTTTTCAAGGGGATAAATTCCTATTGCTACCTTTTTTCTTTTTCTCCCGATAGTTATATGGAGTTTTTCTTGTATCTCTATAAGCTCCTTTATCTTTTCATCACTTAATCTCAACCCAAGGATTATTGCACAAGCAGTATAAGGGCGGATATTTTTTACTGACGAATCGATGACCACATTATAATCTTTTTTAGGTTTGTTTATTTTGTATTCTTTCAATCCTGTTTTCTTTCCTAAGAATGCTAAAAAAGCCCTTTTGAAGCCTTGATAAGAAAGCATATCTGGCCTGTTTGGAAAAACTTCAAGATGGATTTCTTTTTCTGTAATATTGTTTACTGGAGTTCCAAGCATTGCAATTTTATTTTCCATCTTTGAATCAAGAACTCCAAAATCATCTTCAAATTGCTTTTTGCTGAATGTTAATACTGCCATTTTATATTATTAACCAATGAATATACCTCTCTTATTGTCTCCTATTTTTCTTGGGAGAAGATGAAAATGAATGTGATTGACAACTTGCCCTGCTGCTTCTCCGTTATTAAGAACAACATTAAATCCTTGAGAATTATATTTTTCCATTAAGGTTTTTCCTGTTTCTTTAATTGCGTTGATATACTTCTCTGAAATTTTTTCATTCAAATCCATTAAGGTATTGAAATGTTTTTTTGAAGCAATAAGGGTATGCCCTTCTCCAACAGGTTTAATGTCGGCAAAAGCGATAAAATCTTCATCTTCCCAAATTTTTACACTTGGAATTTCTCCTGCCACGATTTTACAAAATATGCAGTTTTCGTTTTTCATCTTATTTCAATTTTTTATCAATTTTATTTCTTAAATTAGGATATACATGATTTTCCAAGAATCTTTTTCTTGCCACCCCAATTTCTTTCCTATATTTTTTTGGGTAATCTCTTGTGCTATCCGAAACATTTATATTAATTATTTCTACCTCAGGAACATTATACCTATCATAAAACTTTTTTTTAACATTTTTACTCACAATAACTATTTTATCAGCCCATTTTAGTTTTTTTGGAGTAATTCTTGTCACTGCGCTACGACTAACTCCACCAAATTTTGTTGAATACCCTTTTTCTTTTAAATATCCTGCTAGATACCTACTTCTTATTCTTCCCATGTTACATACTATCAATATTTTAGTTTTCATTTCATCCAAAACTTCATTTTTCTTAGTTGAGTGAGATCGTTTTTGTACAATTCACGAAGGTCTTTTATTTCGAAATAATCCATAAGAATCCTGTCAAACCCTGGACCCCATGCTAAAACAGGTATGTTTTCTCCAAGAAGAGGAATTACTACTTCTGGCCTGAATATTCCAGCACCACCTAATTCAACCCAAACTTTTCTCTCAGGGTGAAAGACCTCTATTCCTACTGACGGCTCTGTATATGCGTAAAAAGTTGGTCTAAAGCGAACTTTTTCATAGCCCATCTTTGCGAAGAACATCTTTAAGTAACCCAAAAGATGTCTGAAATTTGCATCCTTGTCAACGACAATTCCTTCTGTCTGATTGAACTCAAATCCGTGCTTCCAATCAAGAGTTTCGTTTCTGAAGCATTTTCCAATTGCGAAAAATTTAGCTGGAAGATTCTCTTTTTTTAGTTGGGCTAGTGTTCTCGCAGATAAAGAAGTAGTATGGGTCCTTAATGCAAGTTTTTTTGCTTCTTCTCCACTCCATTGGTATTGCCAGCCCTTACTTTTTATGTTTTTAGAATTTCCTTCATGAGATGATTTTACTTCATTTACT